>Ga0066640_10003046_pt1 | contig 10001 bp, 12 predicted proteins | sample CryGeyCG2114_020_2_FD_59505 | JGI IMG/M metagenome (GOLD analysis project Ga0066640, IMG submission 59505) | Groundwater microbial communities from aquifer - Crystal Geyser CG11_big_fil_rev_8/21/14_0.20 | ecosystem: Environmental > Aquatic > Deep subsurface > Groundwater | place: USA: Utah... | reverse complement strand
GCGGGTGTAGTTCAATGGTAGAACGAAAGCTTCCCAAGCTTTAGGCGAGGGTTCGATTCCCTTCACCCGCTCCAAGAAGAGGAGAGTTCATGGACAAGCAAGAATTGTATGACAAGGTTGAAAAAGCGATTAATAAAGCCTTTGAAGCGACCAAGCATTCCGTAAAAGTGGTTTCTGAAAAGGCGGGTGAGACGGCCCAGTATTCGAAGTTGCTCATTGAAAAAGCAACACTGGAACACAAGTTAAGTAAGAAGTTTGCGGCACTTGGCAATCAAGTTTATTTAAAAGCAACGCGAGAATCCAAAGGGGTCTCTTTAGAGGATCCCGAAATCGCACAACTGATCGAAGAGACTAAAATACTTAACATTGAATTGTCACAGATTGAAGCAACGATCGAAGAAGAAAAAAGAAAAAAGAAATAATCTCAGCCGATACCACATTCTGGGTGCGAGTCGCGACACAATTGAATCAATTCATCAGCAATTTTTTCATGCATGCGTTCTTCGCTCACAAGTGTGTGAAGTAATTTAACAGACAAATCGTGCTCGCCCCAAGCGGCCATACACTGATCCAATAATTCTTGATATTTCCATGCAGCGGTTTCCTCGCCTTTTCTGATTTTTTCAAAGCGTAATAGCCAGAGTGTTTTTAAATAGGCGGGTTGCAATTTCATTTCAGTTTTCCCACAAGATGATTGACAATTTCTGAGATGAGCTCCTTGTGCCGCTTGCTGTCAGAAGAAAGCCTTTCCAGGTGTGCGCGTACTTTCTTTTTTGATTTTTCATCAAAAAAGCTAAGCTCATCTTCATTTTGATAATGCGTAGTAAAGAGACTGATGCCAATATCTTCCTCTTCAATTTCTTCAAGAAGCGTATGGATGATTTCTTTTATGTGTTGTTCTAAAAGTGACATGTGATTTAAGAGATAAGTGTTTTAAGGGCTTCAATATCTTTAATTGTAACCGAATGCCCTTTGAGCACAATTAAGTTTTCGTCTTGCAGCTGGTGCAAGTAACGGATCACTGTTTCTCTGGCCGTTCCAATTCTTTGCGCGATTTCTTCTCGTGTACCAGGCAATGTGAGGGTATTATTTTTTTGTTTTTTCTGATACTGATCTAGCAGAAATTTAATCAACCTTTTTTTGACATCTTTTAAAGAAACTTCTTCGATTAGATTTCCATAACATCTCAGCCTATCAGACAAAATACGATTCAATGCCAAAGACAGTCCCGGATAGGTTTTTATCAGTTGTACGAAGTGCTCTTTTGGAATAAACCACACTTCAGTGTCGGTGAGTGCTTCGGCGGTGGCCATGCAAGGCCATTGACTTCGCCCGGGGTTACAGGCGCAAGTATCGGAAGATTCTAAAATTTCAAGGATTTGTTCTTTACCAGAAGAGGTGGTGCGGTACATCTTCACACGTCCTTTACGGATAATGAATATGCGCTGGCAACCTTGTTCTTCTAGAAATAAGAGTTCGCCTTTTTTGAATTTTTTCTCAAGGAGACCTTGACGAATTGCGCAGAGTTCTTGGTCGGTCAGATCAGCAAATAGAGATGACGTTTTGAGTTCAGCTAAATGTACATTCATGACACCTTCCTATTAAGGTATTATATCGGTTTTTCAACAAGAATGCCCGTCGTTTTTCACCTGGTCTCCTAAGACTCTTTTTTTAGCTTCCTCATGGGCTTGTTCAACTGTTTTCGAATCGGGCATTCTTCCTAAATAGGGTGAAACATAAGACAACCACAGAATGGCACCCACCATCCAAATGGTTGCCACGATTCCCAAAAGGGAGAAATACCATTCAGGAAAAGCGACACACACAATACGAATAATTAAAGCAATTAAAATGAACGCGCCAAGTAGACTTAATCGCCACGATCGGTCACGCAATTTATGAGGCATGCCACCATGACTCATAATTACCATAGTTGCAACCGCAAAAGTCATCAATGTGTATCCTCCGATAAAAAGCAAATGATATAAAGCTAGTTTCATCGTGGGCATAAAGACTACAGCCCATGCACCAACAAAGATGAACCAAAAAGATAGACACAACAATTTGACATAAAGATCTGTGACTTTTGGTTTGATTGTGAGAGTTCCTGTCCAGAAAAAAATAAATGAAATCAGAAGTGCTTGCATCAGTGCGCCAGTTTCAAAATGTCGAATCGACATCAGAAAATAACTCGTAAACAATATGATGCTAGAGCTTAAGTGAACAATAAGACGTCTTTTCTTTTTTCTTTCTAATACTTTTTTTTGCTCAGAATCATAAGTCATTCGGTCAAGCTTAAATGTTCCCATGATGCGTGGTCCCAGAAAGCTGCCCACCCCTAAAACGATGGACAACAAGAAACCATGGTTTACTAAATAAGCGCCCAGTGTCATGTTTGTTTTCGGCATCCAACCGATTTGCGCGGCAATTAAAATGGAACATCCTATCAGACCATGCGCCAAAGCAGATAAAATCCAAATAAATTCTACTGGCGGATGAATGTGGCTAGGTTTTTTTTTAACACGCCGTACGGCAAACAAAACCAGATGAGCTAAAAGCAGCATAAATAAAATTTCGCCAATGATAAATTGCTCAAATGAATAGGCGGCTACCAAAGAAAGCATTAAAAAAAATTGTAACAATGTTTCTGATCGTGTTGTTGGTGCTGAGGAGGTGAAGCGGGGAAGCGCGGTCATTAAAAAACCAAATACAAAGCAACTCATGTAGCCTTGCATTTGTAGATTTGCATGAAAAAATCCAGAATAAGAGTGACTCCATCCTATGCCATAGATTAACCAATGACCTATGCCAATAAAGCCGATGAGAATTCCAAGGGGAAAGAAAAGGCGATAAGGCTCTTGCCAGAAACGCGAATTCATCAAATGGTTCCTCCCACTTTTACAGTGACTGATGTGACAGACGGACCTAAGTCAAGGGCTTAAGATGCCGTTGTTTACGCAGGGTATTGTATCTTTTTTACAGGACAAGTACAAGACAAGAGGGAGAATGAGAAGAGCTGCCTGTATGATCTGCTTTGTTTTATTGTGTTTCATCCCGTTGAATCTTTCAGTATTTGCCGATGACTTATCCAGCAATGCCACAGAAGAAAAGTAGGGCGCCAAGAGTTATCCTATGGAGATCAGCGTCTTGTGGGCGCCTTCGGTTGGTCCAATGTAGCCCGAGTATTTGACGCGGTTAAAGTGATTTATCAACCACATGACAAAATTCAATTAGATACTTTCTTTAGCCAGGTGGTAGACGTAAATCGTGTTAAACCTGATTCCGGAACACATAATGATAATTTCTATGGCTTGTATTTAGCGACGAAGCCTTGGGTTGATTATGTTTTAGATGTTTTTTTCTTTGCGCGCCATACAAAAAATAATGAAATTGTCGGAGAATTGTCACGACATACAGGTCAATTAAAAGAATACACCATCGGATCTCGCTTTAAAGGAAAGTATTGGCGTTTTGATTATGGCGTTGAATGGGCTGCTCAATTTGGTTCACGGGCGCATGAACCAATCCATGCCTGGGCAGGGCATAATGAAGTGGGTTATACCATGCCAAAATTGCCTTGGCAGCCACGTCTATATTTTGAGTTTAATCATGCTTCTGGGGATGATAATCCAACAGACGGTCGCTGGGAAAATTTTGACAACCTGTATCCGACAAATCACTTACATTATGGATACATGGACTTTGCCAGTTGGCGTAATATGAATAATCTTCGGTTAGGCGTACAAGCAAATCCGCATAAAAAAGTAAAATTGCAGGTAGACTATCATTGGTTTGGTTTAGACACCAATGCAAGTGCTTGGTTTAATGCAGGGCAGTCGGCCATTCGAAACAGGACCGTAGGTGCGTCGCGAACCGCGGGTAATGAAATCGATCTTCTCATGAACTTAAAGCTATCCAAAACATCTTGGTCTACTCATCGGCTATTCGCATTTTCATGCGGGGCCCTTTGTCGATGACTCAGGCGCTAATGACAACGCGAATTTCTTCTATACCCAAACTACCCTGAGTTTTTAATTGCTCTAACCAACTTCCCTTGCTATCCTAAATGCTAGAGGGAATCAAAGAGAGAGAAAATATTCCAAAAGCCGATACTCAGTATGGGTTAAGGAAGGACAATGGCCCAAGAACTTATTCTCGTCGTTGAAGATGAAAAAAATATTGCCGAACTGGTTCAATACAATTTGGAGCAGGCGGGCTACCTGATTCATGTGATTGGTCGTGGAGACCATGTGGTGGACTGGGTGCGCTCTAAAAACCCTCATTTGATTATTTTGGACTTGATGCTTCCCGGTATGAATGGTCTTGAAATTTGTAAGACGCTTAAGAATTCAGATAAGACCAAAAACATTCCTATTGTTATGCTCACCGCTAAATCTGAAGAAGTGGATAAAGTGATTGGCTTAGAGCTTGGGGCGGATGATTATATGACCAAGCCGTTTAGTCCGCGCGAATTAGTTGCCCGCGTCAAAGCCGTATTGCGTCGCGGTAATGAAAAGCCCACTGAGCGTGTATTAACCGTTGGCGAATTACAGATCGAATGTGATCGTCACCGTGTTTTACTTAAGGGAAAGCCCATCGAGTTGACGTCTAAAGAATATGATTTATTGGTTGCTTTAATGGAGGCAGATGGACGCGCTCTATCGCGAGATTTTTTGCTTTCAAAGGTATGGGGGTATGAGCGTTCTCTTAATCTAGAGACGCGGACTGTAGATATGCATATTGGCCAGTTGAGAAAGAAGATCAAAACAGAAGGAATGCGCATCGTGACCATTAAGAATGTGGGTTATCGATTCGATTCGGAAACATAGCATGTTTCAACGAACACAGTCCTTTAAAGTTTATTTTACCATTCGATTTTTACTCATTTTTACCCTACTTGTGACTCTGGCTTCGGTCTTTTCCATCCATTCCTTAAAACAATACACTCTCCAGCAGGTTCATGATAAATTGCTTAACCAACTCCACTTAATTCATCCCGTATTTGAATCTCATATGGATGAATTGGGCCAAGAATCATTACATCAACTTGCGCGTCGTCTTTCTGAAAAAGGCCCCCTTCGTATTACAGTCATTCAGCCCGATGGAAAAGTGGTGGCTGAATCTGAACGGTCCTTTGAAGATTTTAAAAAGTTAGACAATCATCTCCATCGCCCTGAAGTTCAAGAAGCGTTAACACATGGAGACGGGGAAAGCGTGCGGTTTAGTAAGACAATGAGTAAAGACATGCTGTATATGGCTAAAACACTTCAAGACAATCAGAAGCAAATCCTCGGCGTATTGCGAACAGCCATTCCATATGCGCCTCTGAGGGAATATTTGGGTAAGCTTAAAGAGAAGATCATACAATGTGCTGTGATTTTAGTGTTGGTTGTCTCAGGACTCATATTAACTGCAGCCCATTTTTTAGATGTGAAGATGCAGCAGTTGCAGAAAAATATTCAAGACGCAATCCATGAGGATTACCCAAGAAAAATTAAGCCTACTGATTCGGGCGTATTACAAGATTTAGAATACCAGCTCAATCGCCTTGCAAAGGTGTTCCGAAAACAACTGCGCCTAGCCAAGAAAACCAAAACCGAGAGCTCCGCTATTTTAAGGCATATGTCTGAAGGTGTGATTGCTATTGACGAGCAACAAATCGTCACGGCCGCCAATCCTAAAGCAACCGAAATTCTAGGTTTAAAGGATGATATTGTGATTGGACGAAGCCTCATTGAAGTGGTTCGCAATCAATCTGTTTATGATCTTATTAATGAAGCAATTAAGAAAAAAACCGCACTCTCTAAAGAAGTCGAATTGTTGCACCCCAAACGACGTATTTTAAAAGTACATGCGATTGGTTTTTCTGAACAAGAAATTGGCTTGAGAGGAATCATGGTTTTTTATGATATTACCACCATGAAACATTTGGAGAATGTGCGAAAAGAATTTGTTGCCAATGCTTCACACGAATTAAAAACGCCGCTCACATCCATTAAGGGGTTTATTGAAACTTTAGAAGGAGGTGCTATTAAGGATGCGAAGCAGGCAAGTCATTTTATTGGTTTGATGAAAGCGGATGCTGACCGCCTGCAAAGATTAATTGATGACTTACTAGAATTATCAAAAATCGAGTCTAAGCAAATGCCGCTCAAAAAACAGAAAGTTGATTTGCAACAAGAGGTTAAAAGTGTGCTGACTTCATTTCAAGTACAACTCACTGAAAAAAGGATTCAAGTCGAGAATCAAATACACCACCCAGAGAGCCGATATGTGCATGCTGATCCCGATCAGCTCAAACAGGTATTCATTAATTTAATTGATAATGCCATTAAATATAATCAGACGGAGGGGAAGATTTTTATTCGCTCGCGATTAATCAATAGTGGGGAAGTTGAAGTCAGTGTTGCGGATACAGGTATTGGTGTTCCACAGGATGCTGTGGACCGCATCTTTGAACGGTTTTATACCGTCGATACAGCAAGGTCCAGAGAGCTCGGCGGCACGGGCTTAGGACTATCCATTGTAAAACACATCATTGAGTCTCACCAGGGTCGTGTTTCCTGCCAAACCGCCTTGGGTAAGGGGACGACCATTTCTTTTACGCTTCCCGTCTCAACCGCCTAGGGAACGACTTTACATAGATTTTACTTGCGCCTGCTTTGTCTCTGACACGGTTCGGTTAGACTACGCCCAATGAAAAAAGAATTTGATATGTTTGAAAGAGACCTCATTATTAGCGGATTACGCAGACAAGTCGAAATGATTGACGACTTGCTCGGTTACTTGGAAGAAAAACCTGTTCTAGATGATCACGATCAATACCTTTATCACGAGCGTACGCAGCGCATTGGAAAAAATATGAAGAAGCTTAGAAAATTAAAAAGAGATTTCATTGAAAATCTTGCTGAAACAAATTTAGGACTTCGGTAAACAGATATGTCATTAGTAAAAGCACTTTTAAATTATCCAATCCAGTTTGGCTCTAAAAGAGAGAAGAAAAACATGATGAATGCGGACCGTTTGATCGCTAATTTAAAAAAGCACAAAAGGTTGATTCAGTATCTTGTTAGTGAAGTTGAAGCGCAAACACGCTTAGATGAAAACACATCACAATTATTTGATGTCGTGACAAAGCTTGTAGAAAAAGATTTTAAGAACAGTGTATAACAACAAAACCATGGGAGGAGAGCGACAATGAAGCTTTCAAAATGGGGCGAAATGCTCAAGCGACAAGGAATCGTTGCTTTGGTGTTGACATTTATGTTTACACCAAACGTTGTACTAGCTGATGCGGGTCCATCTGGATCCAGCGTATCGGACTTAGCGGAGATGGTCAAAGACTTACAAAAGACCGTCAAAAACCAAAACCAAAAAATTTATGAGCTTGAAAACAAGCTTTCAACCGTCAAAATGATGCCCAGCGGTCAAGCGGGTGTTGTGGCAATGACCGATGAAGAGTTTGATGCCAAGTTTGGTCAATCGATGAAGAAGCAGTACGCTGAGGCTTCTAAATGGCTCAAAGATCTCAAGTTCAAAGGCGATTTGCGCTTGCGATATGAAGGCTTTGGCAATCACGCTGGTACAGGTGACACGGATCGTAACCGATTTCGTTTTCGTTTGCGCTTCGGATTTGAAAAGCAGTTAGATGCGCCGTGGGATGAAGAAGGCAATAAGGACATGACCGTTGGTTTCTACCTGGCTTCAGGTTCAGCGGATGATCCGACTTCAACTAACCAGACCTTTGACAGTAACTTTACTGGAAAACCGATCAGCATTGACCGCGCCTGGGCAACCTATAAACCATCCTGGGCGAAGTGGGGTCCTATTTCAGGCGTAGAAGTCACGGCTGGTAAGTTTGCGAATCCTTTTGAGCAAGGCTCATCCAAGATGGTATGGGATGGCGATGTACGCCCAGAAGGTATTTATGAGCAAATTAACCTACACCTGTACAAAGACGGCGATTTCAATATCGACGGCTATGTCTTAGCAGGTCAATTTGTGTTAGATGAAAGCAGCAGCGTTCCAGGTGATGCAAACCTATTCGCCTTCCAGGGTGGTTTAGGGTTTCAGTTCGCAACGCCATTGGCCAAGAAACCAGCGAAGTGGTTATCGGCCGTTTCGTATTACAGTTTTGACGACTATGATACGGATTTTGGCACTGGGGTTAGCACAACCAATACCAACTTAGATATTAATGGCGACGGTAAATTGGATGCCGGCGACTTTGAGGTCGTTGAATTGTATAACGAACTTAAAATCACCCCGGATAACTTCTTGCCAGTCACAAGTTTTTTGGACTTGGCTAAAAACGTAGGCAGCAATGGTGAAAACTCAAATGCCTGGGCCCTTGGTGCTTACTTGGGAAGTGACAAGAAGCAGGGTGAATGGAAAGTTGGCTATGAATATCGTTATATCGAAGCGGATGCAGTAGCAGCAACGTTTAATGATAGTGACTTAGGCGATGGGTTTACTGATAAAAAAGGCCATGGGTTTTTTGGGACTTACATGCTTACAGATAGCTTAGCGTTAGGTGCGGCTGCCTACATTGTCGAAAATATCTCGTCGGTAAGTCAAGATAATCAACAAAGAAGATTACAGTTGGATCTGGTTTGGAAATTCTAGAGTTGTTTTCTCTGCCGTCCTCCGGCAAAGCCGGAGGAACTGGCAGGGGATAATCGGTTGAGAGATTTGTTGGTGGTTTTAAAAGGATGAAATGAGGAACAAAGAAGGAGAATATATGAAGAGGCTACGGTTAAAAAAATATCAGGCAGTTGGATTAGCGCTTTGCGCGGTTCTGCTTGCCGCGACTTCTGTGCGTGCGGAAGGGCAAGTTGATCCTAATCTGCCTATTTATCAACGGACCAGCGGTGTTTCAGGAAATCTGAACAGTATTGGATCCGATACGCTGAATAATTTAATGACCTATTGGGCTGAAGCGTTCCAGGCGGTTTACCCCAATGTGAATATTCAGATCGAAGGAAAGGGATCTTCGACGGCCCCTCCGGCTTTGATTGAGGGAACCTCTCAATTAGGGCCCATGAGTCGTCCAATGAAATCTGCGGAAGAAGATGCGTTTGAAAAAAAGTACGGCTATAAACCAACACCCATTCGTGTGTCGATTGATGCATTGGCCGTGTTTACCCATAAGGATAATCCAGTCACTGGTTTATCATTGCAACAAGTGGATGGCATATTTTCCGGCACCTTAAAAAAAGGGGGACAAGACATTACCAACTGGAGTCAGGTGGGGGGTACAGGCCAGTGGGCGAATCTACCGATCTCTCTCTATGGACGGAATAGTGCCTCCGGGACTTACGGTTTTTTTAAAGAACAGGCTCTGGAAAAGGGGGACTACAAAGCAACGGTGAAAGAACAACCCGGTTCATCCTCCGTGGTACAAGGGGTTGCCAGTGATTTGGCAGGGGCAGGCTATTCTGGAATTGGCTATAAAACATCAGGCGTTAATGCGATTGCCCTTGAAGGTAAAGATGGTAAAATGTATGCGCCGATATTGGAAAATTGTTTGACTGGCAAGTATCCATTGGCTCGCTTTTTGTACGTATATATTAACAAAAAGCCTGGTGAGCCAATTGATGCATTAACACAAGAATTCTTACGCCTTGTGTTGTCGAAAAAGGGACAGGAAATTGTCGTGAAAGATGGGTATTTTCCTCTTCCAGCAAGTGCGGTAAAAGAAGAATTAAAAAAGATACTTGAGTAGTAACTATTATCCAGACGATGGGACCCTCCCCTCCCGCGTCGCTTGGACAAGCAGGCATAGTCCTTCACGGGCTATGCCTGATCTTGTGCCCGGTTCAAGAGCCGGATTCATAAGACCAAGGAAGCGGAATCATGAGCGTAGAACAAGTCATAGAAAAACCACCAGTGACACAAATACCTGAACTAGAAGACCGTTTTCGTACGGCGCCTGTCACGTTGTTTTGGGATCGATTTATGAATCGATTTATCAAAACAGGCGGCATTGGTATCATTGTGGC
>Ga0066640_10003041_pt1 | contig 10009 bp, 10 predicted proteins | sample CryGeyCG2114_020_2_FD_59505 | JGI IMG/M metagenome (GOLD analysis project Ga0066640, IMG submission 59505) | Groundwater microbial communities from aquifer - Crystal Geyser CG11_big_fil_rev_8/21/14_0.20 | ecosystem: Environmental > Aquatic > Deep subsurface > Groundwater | place: USA: Utah... | reverse complement strand
TGGCCTACCGGCCACAGTCTGTTGGGAATAAAGTAGTGGAGTTGAACGTACTTAGCTAATCTTCAAAGTAATATGTTTCTTAGCTATAAGCTAAGCCAAGACGGGTGACGTTCGGTGGGGATGCCCCTGACATTGTTTTGTCTTGTAACCAAGCAAAAAATGTTAGGGGAAACCGGGCGGCAGGACCCGTGCCGCAAGCGATGATATTATTGAGATTAAACGTTAAAGCGGAATTCGACGACATCGTCGGGGCGCATGACGTAGGTTTTGCCTTCGGTGCGCATTTTGCCGGCGCTGCGAGCGGCCGATTCGCTACCGGCGGCGATTAGGTCGTGGTAATCAACAACTTGGGCAGCGATGAAGCCTTTTTCAAAATCAGTGTGGATGACGCCGGCGGCTTGTGGGGCAGTGTCGCCCTTGTGAATTGTCCAAGCATGAATCTCTTTCGGACCGGCGGTTAGGTAACTTTGTAGACCTAAAATGTCATAGGCGGCGTGAATTAATTGCATTAGACCAGTTTCTTTAACACCGTAGCTGTCTAGTAATTCGACTGAATCTTCGAGTGAAAGTCCCTTTAATTCATCCTCTAATTTTGCGCATACAAAAATTGTTCGAGCAGGGGCAACTAGGGCGGCTAGGTCGGCTTTTTTGCTGTCGCTAACCAATGTGTCCTCGTTGACATTAAAGGCATAAATTACTGGTTTGGCGGTTAATAAATTGATGTCTTCGATTAATTCCAGGTTTAAATCAGCGACAGCGGATAGAGGAGTACCTGATTTTAGTTTAGTTAATAATACTTCAAGGTATTCAGCGGCGGCTTTTAATTTTGGATTGGCTTTTGAATCTTTGACGACTTTAGGTAGTTTAGTTTCAATTGTTTGAATGTCAGCCAGGATTAGTTCGGTGTTGATGATTCCAATATCATCGCGAGGATCAACTTTTTCGGACACATGAATAACATTGTCGTCATGAAAGGCGCGGACAATATGAACGATAGCTTCGCATTGGCGAATATTAGCCAAAAACTTGTTGCCAAGGCCTTCGCCCTTACTAGCACCGGCAACTAGGCCGGCAATATCGACAAAAGTGACGGTTGCTGGTAACAATTTGGTTGAACCGTATAGTTTAGCAAGTGCCGCCAAACGTTCGTCAGGCACTGCAACAATGCCCGTGTTAGGTTCGATTGTCGCGAACGGATAATTAGCTGCCAATATATTATTATTTGTCAGTGCGTTAAATAGAGTAGATTTGCCAACATTAGGCAAACCAACAATTCCGATGGATAAACTCATCCCGTTAGAACCAGGGCACGCTTTAACCTGTTTTTGAGGTAGCGTTTACCCATTCCCGATTTTAAATATTTTTCTCTGGCATATGCATCAAGTTTGTCGGTGCAAGCCTCGTAATATACAACCTCAAAAGGGCCACGGTTTTTAGTGGATACTACTTTTCCACTTTGATGTTGTTCAAAGCGTGCTCGTAGATCTGTAGTACAACCAGTGTAAAGTTTGTTATCTTTGCTACTCAGTAGTACATACACATATTGCATCTCGGTTCTAACGGGACTCATGCGTCTATTTTAACAGAGGTAGTTAAAAATTACGAGCTTTGGTTGACTGTCGTTGTAATTTTATGGAATGTGATATTATTATGAGTAAGTAAAGCATAAGGAACATACCGTGGACGATAGCAATAAACAACAACCTGAACAACAGCAAGCGCCACATCAGTCACACCACCACAAACGAAAACATTCTTCGAAAAAGAAGTGGTTGATTATTGGTGCTATTGTCATCGTTTTGTTTATTGGTGGTGGAATCACTGGTTGGATGTTTATGTCCAGCCAACAACCTGCGCCTGCATCATCGCTGACCGAAGAGCAATTCGATCAAACAATTAGTGATGCTCAGACGTTGGCCAATAATGGTGACACTAATGGCGCTATTGCTGCTTATGATAATGCTGTTAAAGCTACAAATGACGCATATCAAAAAAGTGTTATAACACTTGAAAAAGCGGTAATGTATCTGAATGAAAAAAATTATGAACAAGCACTGGTTATTGCTAAACAAGCCGAAGTGATTAACGTAAATTTTGAAGTTGTTAAAATAATTGCTCAGATATATGACGAAAAGGGCGACAAACAAAATGCAATTACATATTACAAGAAAACTATAGAGTTAATTGATAAAAATGACCCAATGGCTAGTGACGATGCTGAATACTATCAAGGTTTAATAACTGATCTTGGTGGAACGAAATGATAACAATCAAAATCAGTAAAAACACTCGCAAATTAGTATTCGGACTGCTGGCTGTCAGTATTTTTACTTTGGGATCGTACGCTGGCGTGATGGCTTATTCGGGTACTGTATTCGGTCGCAAAGAAGGGTATGGATATTTCAAGAATCAAAAAGTATCTGGCTCCTCTAGCAGTAAGGGATACGTTATTAAAAGTGGCATCAAATCAGGAATTAATTCCGCAAAAGAGCTAGTCGATTATTTGGATGGCAAAAACGGCGGTAGCGGTCAAGACGAGGCTGGTTCGGCGTTTATTTACTATACGATGATGGGCAAAAATGGTAGCGATAGGGATAAAAATATTAGCGGTAGCGAATGGGACGATTTGGAAGCCAGAATTAATAGCATGGATGCGGCCGGTCGTGTGAATTGGAAACAAAACATTAAATTGTCCATAAATAGTTACCACCAAGAATACAAAAACTCAAAAGGCAAGACGGTTCATGACGATGCCTTTTATTCACACAGCAGCAGTGAAAGTAGCATCGTATTTAAAAACAAAAGTGGTAAAGTGATTTACGCTTTGGCGTTCAGGTGTGCCAACCCTATGGGTGATAAGGGCGCTTTTGAAGCTTTTCCAGAATCAAATCAGTGGGATGTATCAACTAAGAGTGAATTAGTGTCAGCTCCGTATACACCTGGCCAAACTATTACCTGGAAACACACGATTGACAATAAAGGTCCAGATTCAACAGACCAAGACGTAGATTATCGTTATGAAAATAGTAGTGGTTTGGGTAGTGGAAGTGGTTCTAATCACACTTTTTCATCAGGTTCAAACAAAGGTAAAACCAGCGACTTTAACTCTACATACACAATAACTCAAAATGATGTAGGTAATAACCTTTGTCGTGCGACAAGTGCAAGTCCAAAATCATGGGATAACAGCGGCAGAACAACGTCGTCGTCAGCTTGTGTAGCGATACCTTATAATTATTCACTAACGCCAAGCCTGACGGCTAACGTTTCCGGTGCGATTGAGGCCAATACTTCGTTTAACGTTACTCCGGCGGTAATTAGTACAGGTCCAACCAAAAGCAAAAATACCCAGTGGCAAATAACTCAGATAGTTGTTGTGCCTGGTGGGACGGTTCCAAATTCAGCTGGAGGCAATTCAGATAGTTATCCATGCGGTCCAGCTACATTTTATTTTAGATCTTTGCCTAACGCCGCTTGTTCAACAATTGGTTCAGGTACGACCGTGTTTAATGAAGCCGGGACTCGACTTAGCGGCTCTATAATAGCGGCTCAGGCAGTTGTTGCTGGAGATTACGAGGTTGGAACCAAAATTTGTTATGCATTTTCTGTTCAACCACGGGCAAGTTCTGTACCGGCAAACCCAGGCTTAGATAATCAATGGCGACACTCGGCTCCGGTTTGTGTAGTTATTGGCAAAAAGCCAAAAGTACAAATATGGGGTGGCGATCTAGTTTCTGGTGGTTTAGTTAGAACTAGCACCTCAGTTAAAAATATTGGTGGCGTGAACCGTACATTTGGTAGTTGGGATGAATATGGAATCTTTGCCGTCAACTCAATTAATGGCATGGGGTCTGGATCAGCGTTTGCTGATGCTGGGTTGGCTAACGCTACGGTTTGCAATTACAGTATGCTTAGTTTTACAAATGCGGGTAGCACAACTTGTGGCACGCCAGGTAATATAATTGGCGGTTTTGTAACCTCTAGAGCTACACTCGATGTTGCATCTAGCTTTTCAGTTAATCCGCTCGATTTGGTCCACAATTTAGGCAACAATCCAATTATTAATTTGAGCGTTGGCGGAATGCAAGGTTCGTATAGCGCAACCGGTGGAGTATCTGTAGCTGGTGGTGGTGCAGGAAAAGTAATAGCCAAAGGCCAGTGGGTAGTTATTAATGTTCCAAATAGTGATGTGACTATTACCGGTAATATAAATTACACCAGTGAAGCATTGGCGACGATTAATGACATACCCCAGGTAGTTATTGTTGCTAGAAACATAAATATTGTTGATACGGTTACTAACGTTGATGCCTGGTTGATTACAACTGGCGATGTCAACACATGTTCTTCATTTGGAGCGGTCGTTCCATTGACATCAAATATGTGTAATCAGCAGCTGACTGTCAATGGCCCAGTTATAGCTAATAAATTATACTTGCGACGTACAGCCGGATCGGGTACTGGAGGGGCCAGTGGAGACCCTGCAGAACTCTTTAACATGCGACCGGATGCCTATATGTGGGCTTATGCGCGTGCAACCAGTAGCGGACATGCACAGACTGTTCATACTATCGAGTTACCACCTAGATATTAATATTAAGTATTCCCTTGCTTTTAAAGGTAATGCTTATGTATAATAAAAGACAATATGGCATTACTAAAGGGATTGGGCGATTTTTTTGCACTGGATATAGGTACTAACGCAGTACGCGTAGTACAGTTGTCTCAGTCTGGTCCAGATAGCTGGAATTTGCAGCACTATGGTTATGCCCCTGTTGATGAAAAAATCACCAGTAATGATTCTGCCGAAGGCTTACGTCGTTTAGGCGAGGTGATTATGACTGCTGTTGGCCAAAGTGGCATCAAAGTTAAAAACGTTGCTATTGGTTTACCTTCAAACAAGACATTCACTACCGTTATCGATGTTCCAGCAATGGGCGAGGCCGAACTTAAAAGTACTATTAAATACCAAATCGACCAATATATTCCGATGGCTATTGATGAGACCAAGGTAGACTGGGCATTATTAGGCCAATCTTTGCATGATCCAAAACAACAAGAAGTATTGTTATGTAGCACGGCAAACGCATACACTGAAGCCAGACTGGAATTTATCGAAGGTCTTGGATTCAACGTTATTGCATCTGAACCAGATCCTATCGCGATGGTACGCTCATTATTACCAGCTAACGTTCAAGATGCCCGACTAATAATTGATTTAGGTGAACGTTCAACAGATCTAGCTATTACGTTTGGTGGCAGCCCACGATTAGTGCGTACAATTCCAACTGGTCTAAGGTCATTGATCAAAGCAGCAGTCCAGAATTTGAACGTCCAAGACGACCAAGCTCGACAATTTATTTTGAAATTTGGGCTAGCGCCAGACAGGCTAGAGGGCCAGGTTTATCGTTCAATCGAAGGGACATTGGATAGTTTTGCATCTGAACTGGTTAAATCTATCAAATTCTTCCAGACTCGTTATCCAAACACACCAGTCGGCGGCATCTTGTTGTCGGGTTTTGCAGCAATAGTTCCACGTTTTGGTGAATATTTAACTGCTAAAACCGGCGTAGCATCAACTGTTGCTAATCCATGGCAGCGAGTTCGTGTCGCCTCAGCCGATCAACAACAGCTTAGCTCAATTGCATCTGAATTTGCGACCGTAATTGGTTTGGCTCAAAGGAACAACAAGTAATGATTGAAATTAACCTTGTTCCTGATATAAAACAAGAGCTTATCAAAGCTCAACGTATTCGATCGACTGTTATCGCGGGATCGATTGTCGTCGGTGTTATATCTGTCGCTATTGTCAGCATGTTAGTTGTTTATGTATTCACGGTTCAAGCGGTGCGTAGCACGCTTGCAGACAACGCAATCAAACAGGGCAGCACTGATTTGATCAATGTTCCTGATTTGTCCAAGACTCTAACGATTCAGAATCAGTTAACTAAAATCTCGGCGTTAAACAGCAGCAAGAAAATCGATTCACGTATTTTTGATTTATTAGGCGTTATTATTCCGCCAGCACCAAATGATATTCAAATATCTAATCTGACAGTTGATTCAAACACTGGTTTGATTACTATCGAAGGCCAAGCTTCTAACAGTTATGCTGCTGTTGAGGTATTTAGAAAGACTATTGAAGGTGCAACCTTTAAATATACAGACGCTGATAACAAACAACAATCCGTAACACTGGCATCAAGTGTCAGTACTAGCAACACTAGTTATGGCGAGGATTCATCAGGTATTAAAGTCCTAAGGTTTACGATTAGTTTCGTCTACGCTCAAGAATTATTTGCTCCAACATCAAAAAACGCATCAATTATTATATCGACCAAGGGTAACGCAACTGACTCATACCTTGGTGTCCCAAAGAGCATATTTGTTGCACCAGCTAAAGATTTAAAGGAGGGCCAATAATATGCAGCAAAAAGGCGCAGCTCTTCGCAAACGAACACAGATAGCTATGGCAAACCGCGTAATGTTCTTGTGGGTTGCTGGTGTATCCGTTTTGTTTGGCTTTGCTTTGGTCGGGTCAATATTCTTGACTCAAAAACTATTGTTTAATGAACGAGTTTTGAACGAAAAAGACCGAACCGTTGTGATTTTGAAGTCTAATAACGGCAATATCAAAGGGCTCGAAGATCAAATTCGCGTTTTGGGTACTAACCAGGCGCTAATTGATGCCAAAGCCGAATCGGATGACCAAGCTATCCAGGTAATTTTGGATGCGTTGCCATCAGATGCTAACTCGTTAGCACTTGGTGCATCAATTCAAAATAAATTATTGGCTAATATATCTGGTTTGACGTTGAATTCATTACAGGTTGATCCTGTAATAGGAGTTGAATCATTATCTGGTGAAAGTTCAGTTGAAAACGCATCAGTTGCAACGTCGGGTTCTAAGAACGAAATTACATTTAGATTCTCTGTAACTGGTGATGAAGCTGCTTTAAAACAAGTGCTACGTAATCTCGAGCTCTCAATTCGTACTATCGATGTAATTTCCCTAAAGATTGAAGGTCAGGGTGCAACTAGCGTTCTTAGCGTACAGGCACGGGCATTTTATGAGCCGGCACGAGTCGTGCAGTTAAAGGATAAAACGGTAAAATAATGAAAAAAACAGATATAGCAATGTTAATCCTTATCGCATCAGTCAGCGTTCTGGTTGCATTTTTTGTAGCCAAAGGCATTTTCGGTGATGTTTATACTGGAACCGCCAAAGTCAAAACAATCGACAAAATTGATTCAGTAATTGTCGAACCAAGCGCAGATATATTCAACAAGAATGCCATCAATCCAGCTGTTCAGGTCCAAATTAACGGAACTAAGTAGGAGGCTTTACGTATGGCGCTACTTACCGGTGACATGCAGGGGAAGTTAATCTCACTTTTAATAAGTGAGGGCTTGGTAAGTGAAGACGTTTTAAACGATGCTAAAACAACAGCTGCAAGTACAAACAAGCCACTGATTAGTTTATTAGCTGAACAAAATATTGTTGATGACGAATTACTGACTCATGCTACCGCACAGGTTTCGGGTGTTCCTTATGTTAATTTGACTAATAGCATTATCGATCAAAGTATTTTGGGATTGTTGCCCGAGGATATTGCTGAACGATTTATGGCAGTTCCACTAGCTGAAGTCCAAAACCGTCTAGCAGTAGCTATGATTGACGCTAACAACGTCCAGGCAGTAGATTATTTGTCTAGTCGTATTGAACGACCATTAAAAGTGTTCATGGCATCCGAGGCAGGTGTCCGCCATGTGTTAGATCAATACAGAACTGACCTTTCTAGTGTTGGCAAGGCAGCTGAAGCAAGCCAAATTGAATCAATTCAAGAATCAAACCGAGAAGTAAAAACAATCGTCCAAGATTCGCCAATCAGCAAAGCACTCAGTACGATATTGGAATATGCATTGAAAACTCGTGCCAGCGATGTGCACATCGAGCCACTGGAAGGTGCTTTAAAGATACGTTGTCGCGTTGACGGTATGTTGCGCGAAATCATGCAATTGCCAAAAAGCATCGAACCGGCCCTCGTTAGCCGTATAAAAATTTTGTCCAATCTAAAGATTGATGAACACCGTATGCCTCAGGACGGTCAGTTTACGGTCAAAGTAGGCGGCAAAGAAGTTGATCTTCGTATCGCGATTAGCCCTGTAATTTGGGGTGAACAAGTTGTTATTCGTTTGTTGGATAAATCTGGAAACTCATTTGACATTGAACAAATGGGTTATGCTGGACGTGCACTTCGGGCTATCCGCAAGGGGATTAAGCGGCCAAATGGAATGGTGCTAACATCAGGGCCAACTGGTAGTGGTAAGACGACCAGTCTTTATGCGCTGATCAAAGAAATTAAAAATGATGCGGTTAATATCGTAACTTTGGAAGACCCAGTCGAATATAAAATGAGTGGCGTAAACCAGATTCAAGTTAATGCGGACGTTGGTCTGACATTTGCCAGTGGATTACGTTCAATTTTGCGTCAAGACCCTGACGTGGTGATGGTCGGAGAGATTCGCGATAGTGAAACAGCCAATTTGGCGGTTCAAGCAGCTTTGACAGGTCACTTGGTGTTCAGTACGCTACACACAAACAGCGCAGCTGGAGTTTTGCCGCGGCTACTCGACATGGGTATCGAACCTTTCCTTATCGCCAGCACAGTTAATACGATTATCGGTCAGCGTTTGGTACGCCGCGTAGCTGATAAACGTGAAACATATCAATCAAATCCAATTGAAACCCAAAACATTATGGCTACAATTGGTCATTTATTGCCAAAAACAAAAGCCGATGTAGCAAGAGTCTCTCAAGATTTAGGCTATAAAGACTTGCCCTTAGCAGGCCAAAGCGCTTATACTTTAGTGAGAGGCATCGATAGCCCTCAGTCGCCACGAGGTTATAGTGGTCGAGCTGGACTATATGAAGTAATGGATGTGAACGAAAGTATCCAAAACCTAATCGTTGCACGTGCAACTAGCTCCGAAATACAGCGCAAAGCTCAGCAACAGGGAATGATAACGATGCGTCAGGACGGTTATCTAAAAGTTTTACAGGGTGTTACAACTATTGAAGAAGTAAATCGCGTGACGTCAGATACAGCATAGTAAGAAGGGTGGACGAAATGAACAATCAAGAATTAAGAATCGAAATTTTACTGGAAGAAGTGGTTCGCAAGCGTGCTTCGGACTTACACCTTCAAGTAGGGTTGCCGCCAATGCTTCGTGTCGACGGATCATTAATGCCTATTATCGGTTTTAATCCACTTGATGAACAAACCGTCGAAGCTCTAATTTTTGCTATTTTAGACCAAGATCAACGTCAGATATTGTTAAAAGACAAAGAATTCGACTTTAGCTTCGCATTTGGCACATTAGGACGATTCCGTGTTAACGCTTATCACGAGCGCGGCAACTTGGCTGCTGCTTTGCGTTTGATTCCAAACGAGATTAAGACGATTTCTGAATTGGGAATGCCAAATGTGGTTATGGGATTTGCTGATTATCCACGTGGCTTAGTTTTGATTACCGGTCCTACTGGTAGTGGTAAATCAACTACGCTAGCTGCTTTAGTCGACAAGATTAACAGTGAACGTTCACAACACATTATTACTATCGAAGACCCAATCGAGTTTACTCATAAATCTAAAAAATCAGCCGTTGTGCAACGTGAAGTTCACTATGATACATACAGCTTTAGCGCGGCCCTTCGTTCAAGTTTGCGCCAAGACCCAGATGTAGTTTTGATCGGTGAGATGCGTGATTTGGAAACAATTAGTGCGGCTATTACGATTGCTGAAACCGGACACTTGGTGTTTGCAACACTTCACACCAACAGCGCATCACAATCTATTGATCGTATTATCGACGTATTTCCACCTCACCAGCAGCCACAAATTCGAACACAGTTATCGAATATATTGATGGCCATCTGTTCTCAACGTTTGATCCCAGCAATTGGCGGCGGACGAGTTGTAGCAGCCGAAGTTTTGATTACAAACCC
>Ga0066640_10003040_pt1 | contig 10009 bp, 12 predicted proteins | sample CryGeyCG2114_020_2_FD_59505 | JGI IMG/M metagenome (GOLD analysis project Ga0066640, IMG submission 59505) | Groundwater microbial communities from aquifer - Crystal Geyser CG11_big_fil_rev_8/21/14_0.20 | ecosystem: Environmental > Aquatic > Deep subsurface > Groundwater | place: USA: Utah... | reverse complement strand
TTTTATTTTGTTTTCTAAAAAAATTAAGAAACAATTTTTCTGCTTAATTTACGGCAGTTTGTTTTTATTTTTTTTAGCTTCACAGGCCTGGGCGCTTACAGTCAGAATTAACCCGGCCAAGATCCGCAGCGTTATCCCTCCCGGTTCATCAAAAAGCGGCCAAATCACGCTCACCAACACTTCTGACAAGGAAGCAAAGGTGGTCGTTTACCTGGAAGATTGGAAATATGTCGCTCCCATGGACGGCACCAAAGATTTTGCCGCAGCGGGAACTTTTGAACACTCGGCCTGCTCATGGATTAATTTTTCTCCTAACGAAATAAACATCCCCCCGTTTGCCACTCAGGACGTATCTTATTCCATTAGTGTGCCGGAAGGCGCAGAAGGGACCCATTTTGCGATCATGTTTTTTGAGTCGGATCTAGGGGGAGTGGTCACGGAAAAAGGTGAAACCGCTATGGCCAAGATCCGCGCCGGGGCGCTTTTTTTTGTTGACCCGCAGGGAACAATTCAGCGTAAAACGGTTATTAACGATACTGCCGTCACAAACGAAACAGGGGGCATAAAAATAAACGCCAAGCTGAAAAATTCCGGGAACTCGGATATAATCGCTTCCGGCACTTTTGATATTATTGACGATGAAGGCAACGTATACGGCCGCGGAAAATTCAAAGATATCTACACCTTTCCCGGCAGCATAGCTGAAATCAGCGGGAGCTGTCCGGAAAACTTAAAAGAAGGAAAATACGACATAATTATCACTTTAAGGGTAGAATCGGGCGACACAATAATCATGGAGCCGCAAATCACCATAGGCCCTGATGGCAATGTGCTGAAAGTAGCTAATCAAAGCTAAACAATGAAAGCCATTGTCCCAAAATCATCCCTGAAATTTTTCTTACTCTGTTTTTTTCTCTCCTGCGCCTTTAGCGGAGCGCGCGCGGAATATTCCAATTTAGAAGATTATATTTGCGAGATCGGCCAACGTTATTATCAGCAAGGTGATTACGACCTAGCCCTGGAAGAATTTAAAAAAGCGCTGATCATTAACCCTTCCTCGAAAACCGCGTTAACCTATATCAGTTATATCGAACAAACCCTGCAATCAGCAGAAACATACCCCGAAGAAACAAAACCAGTAAAAATGGAAACGGTCAACAAAGAATCTCCCGCTATCCCGGCAGAAACACGCGACGAACCAAAAGAAAGCCCCGCGGTTTATAAAACAGAGGCGAGGCTGCCGTTTACGCGCGAAGAAACCATGGACATGGCTATGCGTAAAGCAGCTCCGCTAAAACCGGAAACACAAACAACGCAAATATCCCAATTTCTTACCCGGCTCAAAAAAGTATTCCTGACCAAACAAGAATACACCCCGCAAGAACCCCGGGAAACTGCCATAACCACCCCGTTAAAAACGGTAGCTTCAGAAAGGCAGCTATTGATCCTGGACCCGGAATTAAAAATAAACCAGCCGGTAGAAATAAAATTAGAGATCCAATTAGGTAAAGAAATCGTCATTAAAGGCAACAACATTAAGCGCTGGCTCTTCACCTCTGCCAATATCATCAGCATTGAACGCCTGGACTCGGAAAGGATCAAGCTTACCGGCCAGGGCATCGGTAACACTTATTTGCATGTATGGGATGACTCCGGCCGCTGGACATTTAACGTGATGGGAATACCGAAAGCGCCTATCGGGCCAACCCTGGAAGAACAGATGCGCTTCAAAGAAGAAACCGCCAATAATTTTAAACTTAACTACAGCCTGGACTGGAATACTTTCGAACAGGGTAACGGCCTGGCCGGATTAAAAAGGCAATCTTACCGTTACATGCACAATGTCGGCTTAAGAGGAGGCACGCCTTACGGAGACATAGACTCCGCGGCTACGATCCAAACCCTGTCCGCCAGTACTGACCTGACTTACGCGACTGTCGGCTTAACAGACGGAAAGATCGGGCCGTTTAAAGGATTTTCTTTGCGCGGGCTTGACTTTTCCCCGATAACCAACAACCTCGCCTGGCCGGGAACCAGCGTGCGCGGCGTGTATTTTTCTTCTCCGGCATTCAATAATATAATCAGCTACGAAACATTTTGGGGCCAGGAAGGCGGAGGCAAATACGGTAACCTTTCTCCCGGATTGGACAAACCCAAGAATTCCTACCTGTCCGGGCTTGATTTTAATTTCAACCCCTACACAAACCAAAATTACGGTTTTTCTGTTTTTCACGGCTGGGGAAAAGACCGGCCGATAGACACCAATAATTACGGCTACGACCTCAACGCCAGTTATGTTTTTGGCGAAGGCAACAGCCTTAAAACCGACATCGCCAGCGATTCAGACCACCTGGCTTATTTGTTAAGCGGCAACTTCGCTCCCATGACCAATATGCACATTACCAGCGAATTCCGCGACATTAATAAAAAATATACCACGATTACTGGCAGCCCTTACCGCGTGGGAGAACTGGGAGTATTATCCACTCTTCAATACGCCCCTATTGAAAAATTGAATATAAATGCTTCGCTGGATATATTTAAAGACCGCACATTCCCTGCCGTCGGGAGTTCGGATGTCTTTAACGAAGATTTGAATATCTACGGCGACTACTACATGAACGAGCTTACCACTATGCGTTTTGACTATACCCTGCAAAACGAGCTTGGCCGCGTAAACAGGTACCGTTATCAAAATATGGGTGGAGGGATATCGCACAATTTTGAATTATTCAGAAGGATAAATCTTTTTGCCAATTATCATCATCAGGAAAATACTAATTTTTCTTCGCCCAGTTCAAATTACGCCAACGAAAAATTTAACTTCGGCGGGCGCATCCCGATCTTCCAGAATTTGAATTATTACGCTAACCAGGAATTCAACTGGTTGCGCGAAAAAGATAACGGCCAGACCTATCATCCGCAGGCATTTGAAACCGGGATCGACTGGTCGGACCAGATCCTTAATACGCCTTTCTCCGGGATCTTCCGCTTCCTCTACCGTGATGAAGAAAATACCCAGTCGGCTTTAAGCTTCTTATCGGGAGAGGATTATATCGAAGGCTATGCCGAACTTGATTACCGGCCGACCGACAACATAGAAACCTACTGCTCGGCAAGGATGCGCAATGTCTGGGCGGATAATCCCAATGTCAACAAAAGAATAGAAATGGAGTACCGCGCCGGGATGCGTTATTTATGGGACACCGGCATACACTGGGACCCGATCGGAGTCATTGACGGTTTTGTTTTTAGGGATGCCAATTCTGACGGATTGATGCAGCGCGACGACGCTCCTGTGGAAGGAGTAAAACTCTACTTAAGCAAAGACAAGACCCAGACCACTGACCTGTTCGGTTATTACCGCTTTAGTAACATAAGGGCCCGCAAAATCAAGGTCAATATTGACGCTTCTACGCTCCCGGCCGGATACGTGCTCACGGTCCCCTCCAGTCAGGAAGCAGGGATCAGCCAGGGGCAGCAAACCAGGATCAATTTTGGCATTGCCAGCCGCACGGAGATCAGCGGAGTTGTTTTTGTGGATACGAACGGAGACGGCCAGCCGTCAAGAGAAGATATTATTGTCCAAGGAGTTACTTTAAAATTAGAGGATGGCACGCGCGCGGTCACGGATAGTTCCGGAAGGTACAGTTTCCGCAGGATCGGCACCGGAGCGCACATGGTAACCATAGACCTGAAAACCCTGCCTTTAGAATACATGCCGGCAGTACCTATCTTTAAAAAAGTCGAGGTCTTTGCCGGCATCACCTATATTTTCAACGTACCCCTGAAAAAATCGCAAGAATAATTTTCTAACGGGCAGTATAAGTCTGCGTAAGCATAGCCGTCTGTTTGCCGTCTTTGGCGATCACCTGTGACTGCTCTTCCTGCTGCAACATACCCGCATCCGCAGATCCCGCCTGGGTATTCTGAGCAACCTGCTGGCCCGCCGTATTTTTAGCAACTGACTTCGCAGGCAAAGGAGGGATGGTGCAACTCACACTAAAAGTAACGCTGGTTCCCGCATAAGCCAAGTTCGCCGCCATTGCCAGGATCATCAAAACCACGATTAGTTTTTTCATTTTGCCCTCCTTTTTCACTGTACTTTGTAACGCGCGCGGGGCCAAATAAAAAACCCTAAAAGAAAGACGCTTTTTTAGGGTTCGTCTCACTCTTTGGCAACGCAGCCCCCCGCCATTCGGCGGGGCTGTCGCTTTGCGCCCCAGCATTACTGCTAGTTAGCCCTTATCAGTAGTTGTTCCAAATTGTCAATAAAAGTATAACATATATTTGGCAAAATTTCAACTTGCCAAATTGGTTTTTTTACCAGTTTTTTTCATTTAAATTGACAAGAGTGTTTTCTAGTGCTAACATATTGCCATGAAAAGAATTAGGTTAATTATACTGACTGCTGTATTGGCGCTGTCTTTCCCGCAGGCCGGTATTTTAGCCAAAGAAGCTCCTGTTGCAGATCCGGAAAAGTTGCTGGAAAACGCAATTACCCTTTACAACAACAAAGACAAAAAGGCCGAACAGGAAATGGCCCGGCTAATCAAAACCCAGCCGGGATCTAAACAGGCGGCCTGGGCGCAATATTACCTGGGCCGGATCAAAGAAGACAGCGGCGATCTATACGCCGCGTTCAAATCCTATCAAGTCGTGATCGATAAATACCCATATTTCGAAAAAAATCAGGAGATCAATGAAAAAGAATACGGAATAGGAGAGCTGCTAATGGCCGGAGGAAAACAAAAAACAAGCTATTCCTCTCCGAAAAATCCCGAGATCGAAATCTTTAACAAGGTGATTGAAAATTCCGGCTACAGCCAACTGGCAGCTCAAGCGGAGTATAAATTAGCATTAGTACTGAAAGGGCTAGGCGAGTATTCCCGGGCGCAGGATGAATTTACGAAGATCCTGGCCAACTACCCGGACAACCCGCTGGCCGAATCGGCTAAATTCTAAATTGCCGCTTGTCAAGCCATGCTTTCCCGCGGGACGGGCTATGACCAGGGATCGAGCCAGGACGCGGAAAACAAGCTCAAGGAATTCATTAAACAGCATCCCAATGACAACCTGGCTTACGAAGCGGAAAACGAGCTCGGCCAGCTTAATGAAAAAGAAATGGAAAATGCCTTTTTAACCGGCCGTTTTTACGAAAAACAGAAAAACTACCCGTCCGCCGTAATTTACTATCAGGAGATTATTGACAGGGCTCCGCAAAACCGCTGGGCAGCCAAGGCCATCGAACGGCTAAGGGTGATTGACAAGTTAAAAAAATAAGGCCGGCATTGACCGCAGATATAACTTATTGACATAACTTTAAGAAAATGTTATATTATTTCCTCAAATAAAATGAAAGGGGATGATTATTGTGCCGGAAGTAGAAGTCAAAAGAGACGAATCATTTGAGGCCGCCTTGCGCAGGTTTAAAAAACAGATCGAGCAAGAAGGGATCTTAAGGGAATTGCGCGACCGCAAGCACTACGAAAAACCGAGCGAAAAAAAGAGAAAAAAGATGCGCAAAGGCAACCGAAGATAGGCCTTGCTGCTTAAGTCATTAGTAAATGGTAACCACTAAAATAAAACTGCCGGCTTATGCCGGCAGTTTCTATCCTCAAGAACGGGAAAAGATCAAGGCCCAGGTAAAGGGCTTCCTGGCCGGCGCGAAGTCAGAAAAAACAAACTGCCTGGGCTGCGTCCTGCCGCACGCGGGATATATTTATTCCGGTAAGACCGCCTGCCTGACCATCGCCGGGATAAACCTACCGGAGACAATCATACTGCTCGGGCCGAATCATAGCGGTATCGGCCCGGAATTCAGTTTGTTAGCTGCCAGCTGTTGGCAGACGCCGCTAGGGCAAATAGAGATCGACCAACAGCTTAGCCAAAAAATTTTAAAACATTGCCCGTGGGTAAAAAATGAGTCCTCCGCTCACGAAAAGGAGCATTCTCTAGAAGTAGAGCTACCCTTACTGCAATATTTTCGCCCGGATTTTAAACTGGCAGCTTTAACTATAGCCAGCAATGACATGGGCCGGCTCAAAGAGACCGGGCAGGAAATAGCCAAAATAATAACGGATGGCAATCTATTGGGTAATGTGCTGGTCATAGCCAGTTCCGACCTTACTCATTATGAGCCGCTGGCCCAGGCGCAAAAAAAAGATCAGCTGGCAATCGAGCAAATCTTACAACTGGATGAAGTCGGCCTGGCTAAAAATATAGAGAAATACAACATCAGCATGTGCGGTTATGCTCCGGTAATAACCATGTTGTCCTGTGTTAAAAAACTAGGGGCAAAATCGGCAAAATTAGTTAATTACTCAACCAGTGCCGACCAGACGCATGATGCTTCTAGCGTGGTCGGTTACGCAGGAATAAAGGTATACTAAAATGGAAGAAAAAGATAAGCAGATTGACGAAAGTTGGAAAGAATCGGCCCAAAAAGAAAAAGAGGCCCTCAGCAATGCTGGGCAGGAACCTCCGGCGGAAAAGGCGGATTTTAATTTTTTCATTACCACCCTGGCTATCCAAGCGGCGATCTGCCTGGGCCAATTAGACAATCCGGTCACCAATAAAAAAGAGCAGAACCTGCCGCAGGCAAAATTCATCATTGACACGATCGACCTTTTAAAAGAAAAGACCAAAGGGAATTTGACCAAAGAAGAAACCACCCTGCTGGAAAATATCCTTTACGAATTAAAACTGCAATACGTGGATAAAAACAAGGAGGCCAAGCCATGATTGATAAAGAACTGCTGGATATCTTAGCCTGCCCGGCTTGCAAGGCAGATATAATATTAAAAGACGATAAGATCGTCTGTACTAAGTGCGGTAAAAAATACCCTATCCGCGACGGCATTCCGATCATGCTGATCGACGAAGCAGAATGAGTTATAGGGACAAATGAAAAAAATTTTAGTTATCCATGGCCCCAATCTGCACCAATTAGGCAAGCGTGAACCACAGGTTTACGGACGGACTACTTTGGCCCAGATCAATCAGGCCCTGGAAAAACTGGCCAAGACGATCAAAGTCAAACTTACCTTTAAACAATCTAACCACGAAGGCCAGATCGTTGACCTGATCACGAATAATATAACTAAGTTTGACGGGATATTAATTAATCCCGCTGCCTATACCCACACCAGCGTGGCGATCCGAGACGCGATCGCTGCCAGCGGTATACCTACAGTAGAGGTTCATCTTTCCAATATCTACAGCCGTGAAACATTCCGCCATAAATCCTTGATCAGCCCGGTAGCCAAAGGCACTATCCTCGGCTTTGGCCCGAACAGCTACCTTTTAGGGCTGCAGGCCTTAATTGACCTTATTAATATAAAATGAACGGTAAGGTTAGCCGGATAACTTCCCTTTATCAGAAAAAAAACCTGGACGGGCTTTTAGTTACTAACCCGTCAAATATAACCTATCTCACCGATTACCTCAGCCGCGATTCCTGGCTCTTACTTTCTAAAAAGGGCAACTACTATCTCACCGACTCCCGCTACACAGCCGAAGCCAATAAATATTTAAGTAGCAGGGACAGCGACTTTTTTGTATACAAAAAAACCGCTGTCCCTCTAAATGATTGCCTAAAAGAACTCTGCCAACAGCTTAAACTTAAAAACCTTGGATTTGAAGGCAATAATCTTACCTACGCGCAATATTCTAAGCTATCTGAGTCCTTAGGCAAAACTGTTAATCTTGTTCATACCCATAATTTAGTTGAAGATCTGCGCCTGATTAAGTCAAGCGCGGAAATTGAAAAGATCAGGATCGCCACAAAAATTACCGTTAGCGCCTTAAATTTTATCCGTGATTTTATCCGGCCGGGCAAGAGTGAAATTGAAATTTCCGGAGAGCTGGAGCGTTTTATCCGTTATAATGGAGGAATGGGCTCAGCTTTTGACATAATTGTCGCTTCCGGACCAAATTCCAGCTACCCGCACCACATTACTTCCAGCCGTAAGATCGCTAAAAACGAACTAGTGCTCATAGATATCGGCGCGGAATTCCAGGGCTACAAAAGCGACTTGACAAGGGTGTTCTTTTCAGGTAAGATATCTGTTCTTGCGCAAAGGGTTTACGCTATTGTACTTAAAGCGCAGCAACAGGCGATCAGCCGGATCAGGCCCCAGGCATTGACTACCGTAATTGACCAGGCCGCCAGGCAGGTCATAGCCAAAAACGGCTTTGCCAAGGCCTTTGGCCATAACCTTGGCCACGGCGTTGGCCTGGATGTGCACGAAGCGCCGGGGATTTCCGGAAAAACGGCTACCATTTTAAAAAAGAATATGGTTTTTACCATTGAACCCGGTATTTATTTACCTGGTAAATTCGGGGTAAGAATAGAAGATGTGGTTTTAGTGGCTCAGAAAGGAGTGGAAGTACTCAGTGGCTCTCTCCATAAATGAAGTTAAAGCAGGATTAACGATTTTGGTGGAAGATCAGGTGTGGCTGGTGATTGAAACCCAGCATGTCAAGCCGGGCAAGGGCTCTGCTTTTGTGCGCGCTAAAATGCGTAACCTGAAGAACTCCAGCGTTCAAGAAAGGACCTTTCGCGGCGACGAAAAGATAGACGAAGCATTCGTGGAAGAAAGAAAATTACAATATACCTACAAATCCGGTGAAATGTTCCATTTTATGGACCAGGAAACCTTTGAAGAAGTGGCGATTTCCAGCGATAGCGTGGGAGATAAGGCAAAATTTCTCAAGGACAACCTTGAGCTGACGGCAAATTTTTACAAAGGCGAAGTGCTGAATGTGAATCTGCCGTTTTTTATTGAATTTAACATTATCCATACTGAGCCGGGCATTAAAGGCGACACTGCCAAATCCGGGACCAAGCCGGCGCAAATTGACACCGGTGCCAATATCCAGGTACCGCTTTTTGTAAATGAAGGCGACCGGATCAGGGTAGACACCCGCACCAGCAGCTATGTTGAACGCGTCGGTTAATTACGGAGGCATGCGATGAACCTCAAAGAAATCAAAGAGATGATTGCCTTGATGAACGAAAACTGCCTGATGGAATTAGAGGTTGAAAAAGACGGCATGCGCATCCGGCTGAAAAAATCTGGCGGCGGAACCGAATCGCCGATCGTCATTGAAAGAGAGAACCTGGCGCAGCCGCTGCTGGCCAAAGAACCGGCTTCGGAAAGCGCCAAGACGGTGGCTAATTCGGTAGAGATCAAGGCGCCGATGGTGGGAACATTTTACCGCGCGCCTTCTCCGGAAACGCCGCCTTATGTAGAGGTCGGGCAGGTAATTGAGCCAGGCCAGGTGATCTGCATTATAGAGGCAATGAAACTGATGAACGAAATCAAATCGGAGATCAAAGGCAAGATCATTGAAATACTCGCGGAAAACGCCGAGCCGGTGGAATTTGGCCAGCCAATGATGCTGATCGAACCTCTCTAGCTGAACAAACAGATATGTTCTCCAAAATACTGATTGCCAACCGAGGCGAGATCGCCTTAAGGATCATCCGCGCCTGCAAAGAGATGGGCATCCGCACAGTCGCGGTTTATTCCCAGGCAGACAGAAGTTCCCTGCACGCGCGCCTGGCTGACGAGGCCATTTGTATCGGAGGCCCGGCTGCCAGCATAAGCTACTTGAATATTCCCGCCATCATCAGCGCCGCAGAGATCGCCGATGTAGAAGCCATCCACCCCGGATACGGGTTCCTGGCGGAAAATGCGCATTTCGCGGAGATCTGCGAATCCTGCAAAATCACCTTTATCGGTCCAACCCCGGAAAATATCCGTTTAATGGGCGACAAAATGATGGCGCGGGTCACTATGCAAAAGACCGGGCTACCAATCATTCCGGGCAGTTCCGGAGAAGTTAAAAACAAAGAGGACGCTTTAAAAGTCGCTAAAAAAATCGGCTACCCGGTGATCATTAAAGCGGCGAGCGGCGGCGGCGGAAAAGGCATGCGCGTCTGCCATAATGACATCACTTTGATCAGTAATTTAATGATCGCCCAACAGGAAGCAGAAGCCAA
>Ga0066640_10003034_pt1 | contig 10017 bp, 13 predicted proteins | sample CryGeyCG2114_020_2_FD_59505 | JGI IMG/M metagenome (GOLD analysis project Ga0066640, IMG submission 59505) | Groundwater microbial communities from aquifer - Crystal Geyser CG11_big_fil_rev_8/21/14_0.20 | ecosystem: Environmental > Aquatic > Deep subsurface > Groundwater | place: USA: Utah... | reverse complement strand
TAAATACCTGCCCTCTACCGAAACATTCATCTGGTCTTCAATGTTATTCAGCGCTGCTGCCGCAATGGCCTGTAAGTTCATCTCAGGGCCATTGATGGAAATTCTCGCGGTAATATTAGATAAGAAATCTTGCGCAATTTGCTGCATTTGCGTTACGGATTGATCCATGATGGAAAGGCGGTTAACCACGGCATTATTGGTAGTTAGATAATTTTCAACCCGGCTAAGTTTGGTATTGAATCCGGAAACTCTTTCTACCACACCGTTTAAGTCAACAAAGCTATTTGCCTTCTTACCGCTTGATATCTGGCGATTCAGCTCTGCAAGGGTCGCAGTAATATTGCCAGAATCACGTAATGTCTGTTGGTGAAATGCTGCTGTACTAATCCTGTCGACCATATTTTATCCTTTGCGGGTATATATGGTGATTTATAAGCAGGATACGTGCCAAGTTTAGTCAATAGTCGGTAGTTAATGGTCAATAGCTAATTTAGCCTTTGCCGGTAGTCTTAACTTTATTCGGTCTGGCATTTTTTTCAAGATATTCAATAATCATTCCGGCAACATCCTTTCCGGTTGCTTGCTCAATCCCTTGCAAACCCGGTGAGGAGTTAACTTCGAGAATTTTCGGGCCACTTGCCGAGCGCACAATATCAACCCCAGCGCAGCGTAAGCCTAAGATTTTTGCGGCTTTGACGGCAACTTTGCGCTCTGTTGGCGTTATTCGTACTTTATCAACGCTGCCACCAAGATGCACATTTGCGCGAAATTCACCTTCGGCGGCGGTTCTTTGCATGGAGGCGATGATTCTATCTCCAACCACAAAGCAGCGCAAATCTTTACCGTTTGCTTCTTTAATGAATTCTTGTACCAGAATATTCGCTTTCAGGCTTTTAAATGCATTTATAACCGATTCTGCGGCCTTTTGAGTGGGGGCAAGTACAACTCCCATACCTTGAGTGCCCTCAAGCAGTTTTATCACTACAGGCGCTCCTCCGGCAATTTTTATCAAATCCTTGGTATCTTCGGGCGAATTGGCAAATCCCGTTGTTGGCATCGGAACGCCTTTGCGCGAAAGTAACTGGAGGGTGCGCAGCTTATCGCGGGAACGGGAAATCGCCACTGATTCATTCAGGCAATAAACTCCCATCATCTCGAATTGCCGTGTAACTGCCGTACCATAAAATGTCAGGGAAGGGCGGATGCGCGGGATAATTGCGTCATAGCCGGCAAGGTCTTCTCCGCCGGTATAGTGAACTATCGGATTATTTGCCGAAATATTCATATAGCAGTTGCGGATATTAATAAAATTAATCTCATGCCCACGGCTTTCGGCGGCTTCTATCAATCTCTGATGAGAGTATAAATTCGGATTTGATGCTAATATTCCAATTTTCATGTGCGCTTTCTAACCTATTTTCCTAATAACTCAATGTTTTCGTATAATGTTTTTATTTCGCTATTCTTATGCTTGCCCAAGCAGCAAGATTTTGCAGGGTCGACAATAATATGTGCCGCGCGCATTGCTTTGCGTCCTAGCAACATTCTGAATGCCATGGTTTTCCTATCGGCGAGCGTGATTTCAATATCGTATGATTTGCCATTCACAACAATGGGAGTTTTGATTACATAGCGTTTTTCTTTATGCCCGCCAGAGTCAGATACATAGCGCCTGTCAACCAACAGGGCTTTACAGCGTAGTTTATGTTTAACGGTTTTTTGTAGTGGGCAAACATTAAAAGACACATATTGCCTGCCATCTTCCTCCGAAACTTTGATTTGCGTTGCATGGATTGAGGAGGTTTTTGCGCCGGAATCAATTTTCGCCTTAATCGCGGGCAGCCCAAGCTCAGGCAGGCTAAACCATTCTTCCCATCCGACCAGAGTTTTAGTTGTCATCAAAACCATATAAATATATGCTCCGTTTATGTTTTTGGATGATATCAGCAAAATACCTAAGGAAGGAAGATTATTAGGCATCGACCTTGGCAATAAGACAATCGGGCTTGCGCTTAGTGACATCAATCAGACAGTTGCAACTGCATATAGCACTTTGCGGCGTGATAAATTCTCCAAGGATGTGCTGATTTTGCAGGAGATTATTGCAAAAGAAGAGGTGCAAGCGCTGGTTATCGGGTTGCCGCTGAATATGGATGGAACTGAGGGGAAAATGTGCCAATCTATCCGCCAATTCGCCCGCAATACGCTAAAAGAATTTGAAATCCCGATTTTCTTTCAAGATGAGAGGATGAGCAGCAACGCGGTTGATAGGGCTATGCTGGAAGCGGATTTATCACGCGCAAAGAGAAAAGAGCGTAAAGATGAGCTGGCCGCCGCCTATATTTTGCAGTCTGCGCTAGATAGGTTATAATATAGAGATGAAAAAAGGATTTACACTTGTTGAGCTTTCCCCAAAAACCTCCCCCCTATTAGGGGGGATTGAGGGGGGTGCAGGCAACAACGCTCAGAATGAGCATTTTTTGACCTCACCCCAACCCTCTCCTCACAGGAGAGGGAGCAAAAAAGGATTTACATTAGTAGAACTCTCCATTGTCCTCGTCATAATCGGGCTGCTGATTGGCGGGATTTTGGTGGGGCAGAGTATGATTCGTAGCGCGGAAATAAATGGGGTTGTAAAGCAGTTAGGGCAGTATGAAATTGCTATATCAAATTTTAAGGAAAAATATAACGTGCTACCAGGCTCTAACATCAAATTTGACAGGTCTGCTCTAGGCTGGACAGGTGGAGTATCGACCCAAGATGAAAAAATTGAAAACTATATGGATATGGCCTATGTCTGGCCAGATTTATCGGTTGGTGTTAATCTGAAAAACAACAAAGGGGCTAGTTTTTCGCCCATTTGCTTTTGGCTCGGAGTAGCCAGTTCCGTGGATTTGCAGTCGCATTTTCCGCGATTCAAAATCAGACAATATAATGGTGCATATAAGCCGATGTTATATGCTGCTGGTTCGTCAAGGAATTATTTTGCTTATGGTGTTATTAATCTCTCAGCAGGTTGGGGAGGGCAGCCAGAATATAACCCTTTAATACCGGTTGATGCGATGGCTATAGATAAAAAAATTGATGATGGTGTGCCTGCCTCAGGGGATGTTGTAGCGAGTACATGGGCGACTGCCGTAACTGAAAATTGTCGGGCAGGGGCTAATTATAATACAGATGGTAGCCAGTTTGCCTGCCATATGACATTTTATTTTGGAACAATAAATTCTGCAATAAAATAAGCAACTAATTAATGATTTATAATATGAAAAAAGGATTTACATTAGTAGAACTCTCCATCGTCCTCGTCATAATCGGGCTGCTGATTGGTGGCATTCTGGTAGCACAGAGTATGATTGATTCTAGCAAGGTTTCATCATTTGTCGCACAAATTCAACAGGCTGATGCTGCCGTTGCAAGCTTCAAAGACAGATTTAGATATCTACCTGGTGATGCGCCTAATTATTCATCAGTAGGAGATGGCGATGGTTATATTGATTGCGGATCAGTTTGTGGAGCTACTAATCATATTGGGAATTGGCGTGGAGAAATAGCCAATTTTTGGAATAATATTGATAGCAATACCTATGCTGCCTCAGGTGTTAATGTTTCAACTAGTGGCAGTAGCAAAAACGTACCCCTGTCAAAGTTGGGTAAATCTGGCTCGTCTATAGTTGCTAGCGCTAAATCTCCTAGCTATGCTAACTGGGTAGCAGACACCACTTCTCCAGCAAACTATTACGCAATATTAGGGCCAAGCGCAACTACACAAATTGGAATTTATTATTTCTCTACCACTTCCGCAACAACAGCTGCTGTAAAGCCAACCAATGCCTTAGCACTTGATAGAAAAATTGATGATGGAGTTGCCAATACAGGTCACACTCTTTCTGGTTCATTCGGAGATTATTTTAACCCAGATGTTGGCGCACTCAATACCACAGCCGCATCGGGCTGCAGCTCTGGCGCTGCATACACAGTTGCAACAGATAGCGAGCAATGTACACCAATAATCCGCATTGGCGCACAAACTGGAGATCTGCAATGACAAAACGCGGATTTACGCTAGTAGAACTCTCCATTGTCCTCGTCATAATCGGGCTGCTGATTGGTGGCATTCTGGTGGCACAGAGTATGATTGAAACTGCCAAGATTCAGTCATTTATCCGTCAGATTCAGCAGATTGATATGGCTGTCTCAAATTTTAGGGTAAAATATAATTATTTACCGGGGGATGACCCAAAGCACAGCGCAGCAGGTGATGGCGATGGTAGAATTGAGGATAGTGCAGTTAATGCGGCAGGTAGTTCACCCTCTTATTATTTTAATTATGAAATTTCAAATTTCTGGGTTCATCTTCAGCAGGACGGCTTCTTGAGAAATGATTATCCGACTTTTAGTGCGGATGCGTCTTCGGGAATAGATGTCGGGACGCATATACCCTATGCACAAGGCACTTCTTCAAAGAATGCCGGCATAGTGATTTACTATAGTGAATACTTTACCCACCCGAGAAATGAATATTTTATATGTGACTACACACCAACCACTAACACTACTTGGAGCAGCGGTACATATTGGGATGCTGTATTCACTCCGGTTCAGGCTTTATCCATAGATACAAAGATGGATGATGGGTTGTCAGGAAGAGCCTCTTCCCCAAGTATATATGCTTATGACGGCGACGTTTGGGCGACTTATACAAGCGGCGTTGCGGGGGAGTGCTATGTTAGCGCGGCTTCCGACGTTTATCTTACCAACAATAACCTCGAATGCTGTATAATGATAAGAATGCTCAGCCAATCCGGTGGCGCGCAATAACCTTCTTAACAATTCCTTCACTTTTCACGATTATCATAGCTGCATGAAACGTGGATTTACACTCTTAGAACTATCATTTGTGATTGTGGTTATTGGCTTGCTGGTCGGCGCTGCCGTGATTGCTGATAATTTAATCACTAATTCACGTGCAGTTCAAGTTGTGCGCGAGCTCCAGCAATATAATCTAGCTCTTGGGCAGTTTTACAGGGTTCATAGATTTCTCCCCGGTGATTTGCCGAATGCCACCGCAATGTGGGGGACTGTAACCGGAGATTGCGATTATGTTGCAGGAACGGGAACGGAAACCTGTGACGGCGATGGCGATGGTACGGTTGATTTTACCGGTAGTACGGGTTGGGAGCATGAGTCATTCCGGATGTGGGAGCAGCTCTATTTTGCTAGATTCATCGAAACAGAATATACTGGCGCACCTACAACAAGCTGTACTGCAGGGATTTATTGCATTACTCCGGGTGAAACATTACCCCGAACCAGTTATGGCAGGGATACGATATTTTACTTTTCCTACATCCAAGGTTACTGGTCATGGACATGGCGCAATCATGACACTCATGCCTTTATGATTGGTGCACCGAATAATCAGCAAACGGCAGGATATGAAGGGATGTGGCATGGTAAGGCACTCACTCCGCAGCAGGCATATTCTATGGATTTGAAATTGGATGATGAAGACCCATATACCGGAAAAATTACAAATATGCGGAATACGGGCTCTAGTGCCTACGCTCCAAACTGCACGGTAGGAACGGAAGGAGTGGATGCGGTTTATGATGTGGAAACAACCAGCCGTGAATGTGTGTTGGTTATTGATGCTAAGATAAACTAATCAGAAGCTCGCTAAAATCACTTATTGAAATTTTACGCCTAATCTATATCTTATGGATAAATGTTTTTAACAAGAAGGCAGTTTTGTGTGGGGGTTGTTGCATGTTTTAGTGCGGCTATGTTGCCATTCAAAGCATCGTCTTATAATCAAGGAGAAAAGAAAATGCCATTTACATTACCAAATTTACCATATGCTCAGGATGCGCTTGAGCCGCATATTTCAGCAAATACATTGAGTTTCCATCATGGCAAGCATCATAATGCTTATGTTACAAATCTAAATGGCTTAATTGAAGGGACGGAGCATGAGGGCAAGTCTTTGGAAGATATTATAAAAAACTCCGATGGTGGGATTTTTAACAATGCCGCGCAAGTGTGGAATCATACATTTTACTGGCACTCGCTTTCACCAAATGGCGGCGGTGAACCAAGTGGCGCGCTAGCAGAGAAAATCAATGCTGATTTCGGTTCGCTCGACAAATTCAAGGAAGAATTCTCAAACGCGGCGAAAACGCAATTTGGCTCAGGTTGGGCTTGGCTGGTGCTGGATAACGGTAAGCTGAAAATTACAAAAACTGGAAATGCCGAAACGCCTATTACGCAGAATCAAATTCCGCTTTTGACTCTCGATGTTTGGGAGCATGCATATTATCTGGATTACCAGAATAAGCGCCCTGATTATATCGAAACTTTTCTTAATAAGCTGGTGAATTGGGAATTTGCGGCAGAGAATTTCGGCAAGCAAGAGGTTTTTAAAGCTGCCTAACTAAGCAGATTTTTGGATAGCTGGAGGAGGGGTTATTTCTCCTCCGGCGTGTCCTTGAGTAGCTTTTTTTCCCTTAATAGCGCAGCGAAATCATGCAAAACCCTCACTGCACCTCTTTTCTTTTCTTTCTCCGCATGATTGAGTAGCTCGTCTAATAAGCTATTGCTATTTGTTTTAGTAGAATTTGATTTGCCCTTGTTCAACATTGCCCCCTTTAACTAAGATTAATTATAATTAATAAAAGTTAATTGTGACTTAATTTTTAAATAAACTTGGGGCTAATTTGTTAATTATTTAAAAAGTCATGAATGAGCTGAATGCATCGTGCAAATAATCCATATACCACATCATTATGGCGGACAAAGTTGCAGAAAATATGAAGATGGATGTCATGATTTGTACGGGCATAATTACAAAAAACACCTGAAATGATGGCATCAGCCTCGCAAGCAGGCCGGAGGACAGATTGACCAATAATCCGGCAACGATAAGCGGCGCGGCTAATTGCACACCGATTACAAAGCTTTTGGAGAAGGCGATAATGGCTGCATCTGCGAAATCACCAAGCGGCAATGAGCCGGCGGGTGGAAACACCATATAGCTATCAGTAATTGCCAGAATCATCAGATGATGAAGGTTGAAGGTGAAGATTAGGGTGATTGCCATCAACTCCATAAAATTACCGAATAGCGCACCTTGAGCTGATTGGTTGGGGTCAAATAAAACCGCCTGCGCCAGCGCGGCTTGCATAGTCATTATCATACCCGCGACATGGATTGAAACAGCTATGAATCTTGCGATTGAGCCGATTAAGAAGCCAATAAATATTTCTGAGAATATGTGGTAGACCATGATTGTCGTATTCGCGGTGACTTCAGGCATGTTGTTGATTAGCGGCGCAATCACGATGCTGATAGTAATTGCGATTACCAGACGTATCCTTGGCGATAAATATCCTGAATTGAATACCGGCAAAACCATCATCGCCATTCCAACGCGGCAGAAAATCAGGAATCCGGCATAAATCTCATTGGTCAAATACTCAGCGAGCATTTGTAAATCCGATTATATTATCGGCAATCGCATCCAAGCTGACATCGTTATGCCCAACGCCTTCAAGGGTTATAAATTCCTTGGGTTCATTCGCGGCATTATATAATTCTTTCCCAAGCGCAATAGGAACAAGATTATCTTTGCTGCCATGAACAATACGCAGCTTTTCATCGACTTTGGCTATTTTTTGTAGTGAATCATATCTATCCAGCAGCAGATAACGAGCGGGAATAAACGGGAATTGTTTTGCGCCGATATCGGCAAGTGAAGTGAAGGGTGATATTAGCACAACTCCACCCAAATCATGCTTTGCCGCCAAATCTACGGCAATTCCTGTTCCAAGCGAGCGCCCGACAACAACAAGCTTTGATGGGTCAATATCCCTTGAGATGGTTTTAATCGCTGCTTCGGCATCAATATAATTTCCGGTTTCGCTCGGTTTTCCTTCAGAGCCGCCATAACCACGATATGTAACCGCAAAAACGCCAAGTCCGGCAGCATCAAGCTTTTTATACAAATCGACATTATTGCTCAATGTTTCAGCATTGCCGTGGAAATATAAAATTGTAGTTTCGCGCTCTTTGAAATCATTATGCCAAGCTTTAACCTCGACTCCCTCATTATTCGGCAATCTGGTTTCCTCAAAATTATTCAAGCCATAAAATTCAGGAGATTCAATTTCTGGCTGTGGGAAATAGATAAAATCCCTTTGGAAAGAAAACATCAAAACCAGTACAATCAAATATACAAAGAGAATATTTGAGATAATCTTCATCGTTTTAACTCCATTTTGATAGGGCCTTCAGCGTGGCCATGTATAAACTGATTCACATAGTCATTTTTAGATTTATCAATGTCTTTTGTATTGCCGTGCCAGATGATTTTGCCTTTATAAAGCATGGCAATGCGGTCAGAAATTTTGCGGGCACTTGCCATATCGTGGGTAATGGTAACGGTGGTGGCATTCAATTCCTTGCTGCATTTCACGATTAAATCATTGATGACATCTGCCATGATAGGGTCAAGTCCGGTGGTGGGTTCATCAAAAAAGATAATTTCCGGATTGGTGGCGATTGCGCGTGCCAGAGCAACTCGTTTTTGCATACCGCCGGAAAGCTCCGAGGGCTGCAAATCAGCAACTTCCGAGCTTAATCCCACTTGCGCAAGTTTAGCGACAGCGATTTCTTTCGCTTCTTTTTTGGAGACTCTTTCACGATTTAGAAGGCGGAATGAAATATTTTCCCAGACTTTGAGCGAGTCGAATAATGCGCCGCCCTGAAATAGCATCCCGATATGTGATTGATATTCATGATATTCTTTGCCGGTTAGGTGATTAATATCCTTGCCATCAATTTTCACAATTCCGGAATCAGGCTGGATAATGCCGATGATGGATTTGATTAGGACGGATTTTCCTGAGCCTGAACCACCGATAACCACCAATGATTCACCTTTTTTCACGTCAATATCAACCCCATCCAGCACCAGTTTTGAGCCAAAGGATTTCTTGAGGTTGCAAAGCTCAATTTTAGTTTCTTTTTCTGTTTTTTTCGACCTAATCATTTTGAGAAAAACAACTCCGTAATTAAATAATTTGAAAGCAGGATAAGGATGGATGCGCTCACAACCGCATTTGTCGTTGCAGCGCCAACGCCTTGCGCTCCACCGCGAGAATTAAACCCATGATAACAGCCCATCAACGAGATGATAAAACCGAAAACCGCCGCTTTTACTAAGCCGGAGTAAACATCAAAATACTCAAGGAAATCAATGGTATTTTTGAGATATGAGCCATGCGAGAACCCAAGTTTATGCACGCCAACAAGATAACCGCCATATACGCCGATAATATCCGCAATTAGCACTAGGCAGGGTAGGGTGATTACGGCTGCAACCATGCGCGGTACAATGAGATAGCGAATCGGGTTTGTGGAAAGGGTAGTTAGCGCATCAATTTGCTCTGTTACACGCATCGTGCCGATTTCTGCTGCCATTGCCGCGCCAACTCTGCCTGCGACCATCAATCCGGCGAGGACGGGGCCAAGCTCTCGCGTCATAGAAAGCACGACAACATTTGGTATGGCACTTTCTGCTGAAAAGCGGGAAAATCCTGTGTAGCTTTGCAAGGCAAGAACCGCACCTGTGAAAATGGCGGTCAATCCTACAACCGGAAGCGAGTAATAGCCGATTTCCAGCATTTGTCGCAGGACGTTCCGCCAATAAAATCTGGGACGGAATATGTTGAATATGGCATTTGATGCAAAAAAGCTGAGCCTACCTATGGCGGCAAGGAAATTTAGAAATAATGCGCCTATTCCTTGTACAAATCCCATTTTAGTTCCTGTTAAATGAAGCTGTTTTAAACATAAATCCTCTTATAGCGTTGGCCAAGCCTTGTCAAAATTTCATATTCAACCGTGCCTGCATCTTTTGCCATATCACTTATAGTATATTTATCTCCCACAATTTGCACTTCTTGTCCAATTTTTTGATGGTTTATCGGTAATTTTGAGATATCAATTGTGATTAAG
>Ga0066640_10003032_pt1 | contig 10023 bp, 12 predicted proteins | sample CryGeyCG2114_020_2_FD_59505 | JGI IMG/M metagenome (GOLD analysis project Ga0066640, IMG submission 59505) | Groundwater microbial communities from aquifer - Crystal Geyser CG11_big_fil_rev_8/21/14_0.20 | ecosystem: Environmental > Aquatic > Deep subsurface > Groundwater | place: USA: Utah... | reverse complement strand
GATTCAACCACCTCCCGGACCGCCTGATGGAATTCGGTCTCGCCGTGGTTTTTTTCAATAACCCTGCTCATGAATTCGTCAATCTTCTTTGTCATATTTCTCCTCCTAATGGAATAGATTTGCCTGTTTTAAGGCGGTGGATACAAAAAAATAAAGGGCGCCCATTCATTAGAAGGACGCCCTTGTCCTGTTTGCAATTATATTACTTTGGCTCTAAATGTCAAGAAATTTTTCACCCGGGATGCCCTAGATATTTTTTAGTTCCTTAGCGAGTAGTATGACCTCTGCGATCTCGCGCATGGTGCGGCGGGTGTTCATGCTCTGTTTCTGGATTTTTTTAAAGGCCTCCTCACCCGAGAGGCCCGACTCCTTCATCAGGATATCCTTTGCCCTCTCGATGATTTTCCTTGCCTCCAGCTCCTCTTGGATGATCTTGGTCTTTGTGATGAGTTCAGCGTTTTTTATGGCTCCCGCCGCTTGATTAGCGACCGCCACGAGTATTTTTATTTCCGTATCGGTAAATTCATGAGGCTTGGATGTGTATATGTTAAGGACACCTATGGGTTTGTTTTTAATCGCCATAGGAACGCTTAATAAAGAGCAAAGCTTCTCTTTCTTTGCTACTTCCTTGTTGAGATAGCGGGGGTCTTTTTTTACATCTGATATGATCATAGGCTCATTGTCTTTTAAAACCCTTCCAGCCACCCCTTCGCCTATTTTTATGTTGGGTTTTTTATTATACATTTCGCTGACGGACTGTGTTGCCCTTACCGTCAGTTCATTCTTGTCCTCATCAAGAAGCATAAGCGAACATATTTTTGAGTCCATTACCTTGGCCGTTACGGTTACGATGAGCTTCAGGATGTCATCCAGGTACAGTTCGCTTGTTATTGCCCGGCTTATAGTGGTAAGGACCTCTATTTTGCTGGTATCAGCCTGATTGTTTTTAGCCTTTTTCATGGTAACCATATGTTATTAAAGCCCGTCTGATTTGTCAAGGTTTAAATAGCTGTAAGGGCCTTCATCTCATTGGCCTTTTTTATGGCCGGGGCCGTAGCCGCGTGCGGCATGATGACACCGAAACGGCCAAACCCTAAATCATCTTTAGATATCCCAAGCGCATGGTTTATCTCGTTTATTTTATCAAGTTGCCCAATTATCTTGGCCCGGACAAACCTTTTCATGAGTTCAGTGAATTCCTGTGTCCTGTCAGCAGGGCCTATGGGCAGAAAGGCATTTTGCGTGATATTCAAAGCGGTCAGTAGGACGGTAGAAACGGCCTTTTCCTGCCATTCCACGGCATCCGGCGCAGTTAAAAACTCTTCAGGGAGCATCCCGTCCGCAGTAAGCTGCATTATCTCTCTGTGGGCCGTTTCCTCTACGAAAGTAAATATGCGGTCGAGCGCTACGGCATCCAGTACCACCTCAGCGCTTTTTAAATCCTCTGTTGTGGCTATTCTTTTGCCGGTGGCGGCGTTTATTATTGAACCAAGGCTTATATAAATTACCCTCTTTCCTGGCTGGTGTGAGTTTTTACGCAATGATTCGTGGCTTGGCGTCTCACCTTTTTGCCAGGGGACTGACCCGTTAGAATGCGAGATCTTACCGGTCATGTCAGTTATTACAATGTAAGGGGTAAAGATTACGAAGTCCACGTGTTTTATCATATATTCATATGCATTGACCGGTTTTGAAGGGTCGGATAATGAAATGACCTGTATGTTGCCCAGGATCCGTGCCAGGACCTCTGGTATGAGCCTGGCAGGTACGCTTACCAGTTGCGGGGTGCCGGTGTTTCCCCTTAATGTTCCGAAGACCATTTTTTCAAGCTGTATTAAATCAAGCCGTTTGTCCGCCACTATTTTCACTGCCCGAGTTGGGTCAGGCTGCATTGACACCTTACCTTTTTCGATACCAAAAGGTTCAGGGAGAAGCTCTAAGTCAATCTCACTTCCATCATCAGGAACAATAACTGACAAACCCCTTTCAGCGCTTGCAAGCGGCCTTAAGGATCCGGATGAATTCTCTTGGCAGTAAACATAACGATAGCCTTCTGTGCCCTGTTGGCACAAAAGCGCTATTGCAGCTAGTATTAAAGTTGTTTTTTTTGCTATGTTATACATATTTACCCAAATGAGCTAAACAAATTTAATATTGGTACAAAAAATATATGCCTATTATCACGCCGATCAAAAGGCATAACATGGCCTAAATAAAGTATACCATAATTAAGCCAATAGTCAAATAAATGTAATAAGCTATTTCTTATGCTAACTTTTATTAAACGTTGGCAGAAATGTTGAACATTCAGCCAGTTGTCTCAGGAATGATAGACCTAGTTTACAGTTAACAGCGTACAGCGCACACTCCCCTTTCGCGCTGAGACTTGATTCCCTGAAGGCTTCCTTAGTTGAGACGCAGACCTTTACTGTAAACTGTCAACTGTAAGCTGTAAACCCTAAATGCTACACCCCTCATGTTTTTTCCTTGACTAAAAAGGGCGTTATGTTACAATTAATTCCTGTACTTTGCGTGCTTTAAGCATAATTAAAAGAAGGAGTATCTTTACGTGAAAAAAACGTTACGAAATACTACGAAGCTAAAAGGCAAAAGACTGCATGGTTTCCGTCGGAGGATGTCGACAAAGTCCGGGAGGATCGTGCTTAGAAAGAGGCGCCAAAAAGGACGCAAGCGCTTGAGTGTATAAAAGTAAGCAGGATTTTAGCAAATCCGAACACATTAAAAAGAGAGAGCTTTTTGCCAGGCTGTTTAAGCATGGCAGATACTTTAAAGTAAAGGACTTCTCTCTAAGGGTTATAGAAAATAATCTGTGCATATCAAGGTTGGGCATCTCGATTCAATCAAAAGTTTTCGGCAAGGCAGTAGACCGCAATAAGATAAAGAGATTGATCAGGGATGTTTTCAGAAGGAATAAGGCCGATCTGCTTAAGGGGTATGATGTAATAGTCAGGCCTAAATTCCTTCATTTAATTAATATAGGCTATAATAACATTCAGGAACAGCTTTTAGAGTTATTTAAAAAGGCCGGTATTTATAAAAAAAGATGAAACACGTCGCAATATTTGTTATAAATGTATATCGTAACTGTTTATCATTATTGAAGTTACGGCAAAGTTGCAGGTACTATCCAACCTGTTCAGAGTATGCGGTTACAGCCTTAGAAAAACACGGTTTTTTCAAGGGTTCTATATTGTCAATATCAAGGATTTTAAGGTGCCATCCATTTTCCCCAGGCGGCTACGATCCTGTAAAATGAGGAGTACTAATGAATAAGAACCTTATTATAGCGTTATCGTTATCATTATTTGTGCTGGTAGTTTTTCAGTTCGCCTCGTCAAAATTTTATCCGGAATCCGCTAAGCCCCTACAGCAGGAAGAGGCCCCTGTAAACATAGTACCTTCCAATGAACCGGAAATACCGTCGGAAGTTGAGAGGACATTTACAAACGAGCGCGAGATAGTTTTCACGAATCAGCTGTATACAATTACGTTTACTGACATTGGCGGCGGGATAAAGAATATTACTTTAAATGAAAATCCAAAGGCTGGTTTAAATATTCCGTATGAAATTTTTTCTGCGGAAAACCCCAATGACAGCTTATTGTTATTTACACCTGATAAGGCCGGAGCTACACTTAATAATGCCAAATACAATGTGAATTTGTATGACAACCAGGTTGTTTTTACGTACAATTTCAATAATGAATTTGCCCTGACTAAGCGGTTTAATATTAGTAACTCATTGTATTGCATAGAGTTAGAGCTTGTTTGGAAGAACCTCAAGCCGAATGATTTGACTAAAGAATACGCGCTGGTAACAGCTGTGAATTTAACCCATTCCCGTATGGACGATAGGGTTTTAGAGATAGTGGCCAGTTTAGACGGCAAGCTGTTTAAAAATAAGAGATCCGGCAAGCCATTTTCAATACAACGAAATGGAAAGTTAAATTGGGCTATGCTAAAAAGCAGGTATTTTGCTATTATTTGTAAACCGATTGCCGAATCAGTAGGCTATATTGTCAATCAGGAAAAGGCCGGTAAATTTTATGCTTCAATACCCGTTCCTGTATTCGCAATACCGGCAAATTCAAACACATTTCAAAAATTCAGCGTATATGCTGGGCCGTCTGATACAAAACTGGTGAAAGATACGAATTTGGGAATCGAGAGTGCTTTAAGCCAGGGGATTCTCGGCAGCATAGGACAGATATTGATGGATGTGCTTAAGTTTTTCCACAGGATATCCAAGAACTGGGGGGTTGCAATTTTATTATTGGGGCTATTTGTAAATCTTATCCTTTTTCCTTTAACCAGAAAGAGTTACAAGTCAATGCATGAGATGCAGGTATTACAGCCTAAAATTCAAAAACTGCAGGAACAACATAAAGGGAATTCGCAGAAGCTGCAAAAAGAAATAATGGAGCTTTATAAAAAACATAAAGTAAATCCTATGGGCGGCTGCCTCCCTCTTATTTTGCAAATGCCGATTTTTTTCGCTCTTTATCAGGGGCTGATTAATTTTGTTCAATTGAGGGGCTCGCAATTTTTATGGGTAAGAGATCTTTCAATGCCTGAAAACATACCGTTACCGGCCACCTTACCTTTGATTGGAAACTCGCTAAACATACTTCCCCTCTTGATGGTAGTAGTAATGTTTTTTCAGCAAAAGTTAAGCAATCGATTAACCTCCGCTTCTCAGACGGAAGAACAGAAAAAGCAACAAAAATTTATGACAGTAATAATGACTGTAATGTTTGGCTTTATTTTCTATAGTATGCCATCAGGATTTGTGCTTTATTGGTTAGGCAGTACCGTTACAATGACAGTCATACAATTCATGATTACAAGAAATCCTAAGACAACCGACATAGCAGTTGCATAACAACGGATAGAAAGATTTAATAAAATGAAACAAAGAATACGATGTATAGAGGTTGAAGGGTCAACTACAAAAGGGGCGATAAAAAAGGCACTGGATATTTTAGGTGTTTCCAGGGATATGGTTGAGGTCAAGATTTTGTGTGAGGAATCGAAGGGCTTGTTTGGTATGGATGGCCAAAAACCCGCAAAAGTAAAAGTAACCTTAAAATAAACTTGAAATTTTGCAATTGTAGTGTATACTGTGTATAAAAATAGAGTTTCCACGTGACAACCATATGGCAAAAATAATCTCAATTTGCAATCAAAAAGGCGGAGTTGGGAAAACAACAACCGCTATCAATGCAGCAACCTATTTGGCTTTAGATAATAAACATGTGCTTATTATAGATTCCGACCCTCAGGCAAATGCTACGAGTGGTCTTGGAGTTGACAAAACAACTGTTACGAAAAGCATATATGATGCTATAATAAGCGATGTTAATATTGAAGAAATAATACAAAAAACAATGGTTAATAATCTGGATCTGGTGCCATCAAGCGTATCGCTTACCGGAGCTGAAGTTGAAATGGTGCCATTTTTATCTAGAGAGTATAGATTAAAAAAATCATTATCTGCAATAAAAGACAGATATGATTTTATAATAATCGATTGCCCTCCTTCGCTAGGGCTTTTAACTATAAATGCGCTTGCGGCTTCCGATTCTGTCCTGATTCCAATACAATGCGAATATTACGCGTTGGAAGGCTTATCCCAGCTTATAAATACGGTTGATCTAATTAAAAAAAGTTTGAATCCACAATTAAAAGTAGAAGGCGTGCTTTTAACTATGGCAGACTACAGAACTAATTTAACCGGAGAAGTTATAAAAGAAGCCAGGAATTTTTTTAAGGATAAGGTTTATGATACTGTTATACCACGGAATATAAGGCTTAGTGAAGCCCCAAGCTTTGGTAAGCCAATACACTTTTATGATGAACATTCTATAGGAGCTATGATGTATTCGCAACTTTCACGTGAAATGTTAGGAGAGAAAATGTCTAGAAATGCGGAGAATAGTGAAAATGCTACAAATAGTTTAAATATAGAGCAAAATATTGCCACACCAGACTCGAATCAATCAAATATCAATGGAGGTTAGTAAAATGGAAAGGAAGGCATTGGGTAAGGGGATTTCTGCGTTAATTCCTGAAAAAGAAATGGTGTCCATGGATGCCTCTGAAAGCGTTGTGCAGATTCAGGTTTCAAAAGTGTTGCCTTCTAAATATCAACCCAGGGAATTTTTTAAGAAAGAGAAGTTGGATGAACTCATCTCGTCAATCAAAGAGAAAGGTGTGGTGCAGCCTGTATTAGTCAGGGGTATACCCACAGGTGAATACGAATTGATAGCCGGTGAAAGACGCCTTCGCGCTGTTAAGGAATTGGGCTATGAGACGATTCCGGCGATAATACGAAAGGTTGACTCGGACATTGATCTTCTTGAATTATCGCTGATTGAAAACATACAGAGGGAGGGCCTGAATGCCATAGAAGAGGCCAATGCCTATCAGCGCCTGATAAATGAGTTTCATTTTAACCTGGAAGCTATAGGCAAGGCGGTTGGCAAGGATAAGACGTCTATAAGCAATACGACGAGACTGCTTAAGCTGCCTAAAAAAATCCAGGATTGCATCATTTCCGAAGGCATAACGATGGGGCACGGCAGGGCGCTTCTGGCGCTTGATGATCAGAAGGAGCAGCTTCGGATTTGCGACAGGATAATAAAAAAGGGTCTTTCCGTCAGGGAAACCGAACAGATTGTAAACAGGAGCGTTGTCGGGATCAGAAGAAGAAGCAGCCAGAAGGACCAAAACCTTGTTTTGATTGAAGAGGAACTGCAGAGGATTTTCGGGACAAGAGTACAGATAATGCATTCCAAAAAACGCGGCAGGATTAATATCGAATATTTTTCACTGGACGATCTTGACAGGTTACTGGGGCTTTTGAGAAAGTGCACAGGTTAAAGCAGTTCAAAGAAGGAGCGGGATAGCATGATGCAGCAAACACTTATTCTTATCAAACCGGACGGATTAAAAAAGTCTCTCACGGGCAATATCCTGACAAGGCTTTCAGAGACAAAACTTGAGATAATCGCCGCGAAAATGGTCAGGGTGTCAAAAGAGCTTGCCGAGAAGCACTATCAACATTTAAGAGATAAGCCGTTTTTCGGAGAACTTATAAAGTACGTAATGGGTGAACTACACGATAGGAAAAAAGTGATGGCTATGGTTTATTGGGGTGCTGAGGCTATTACTAAGGTGAGGGAAATGGCCGGCGAGACAAACCCGGAAGAGGCAAACCCTGTTTCTATCCGGGGGCAGTATGGAAGGATTACGACAAAAGGTTTATATGAAAACGTAATACATGCCTCTACGAATGAGGAGGAGGCGGAGAGGGAAATAAAACTTTGGTTTGAACCGGATGAGATTATAGTAGATCTGTATCCGACGCAGATTGCCGAGATCAAAAACGTTAAAAAGAGGATGTGGCTATAATATGATTAAGTCTATGACAGGCTTCGGTAAAGGCGAGGCGGACAGCAGGAACGGAAAGGTGAAGGCGGAAGTCAGGACAGTCAATCACAAGTTTCTCGACGTGAGCACAAAGCTTCCTGACGGGTTGCTTGGTTTTGAGGATAAGATAAGAGAAATGATTGCCAAGTTTGTAAAGCGCGGGAAGGTAAACCTGAACCTGGTATACGAAAACCATATTGACAGCGCCGATAAAATAGTCGTCGATGAGAAACTCGCAAAGACATATTATAAATTGCTCACGGCCCTTAAGAAGAAAATGGATCTGGAGGGTTCTATAAGGCTGGACCAGCTGATCGCGCTTCCGGGTGTCATTACGTATGAACCGAAAGGGGTGTTCCCCGCTAAGATTTGGCCGTTTGTTGAAAAAGCGGTAAAAAGGGCTTTTGAAGATTTAAAGGTATCACGGCTAAGGGAAGGCAGGGCGCTGTCTGAAGATATCAAAAAAAGAATCAGATTGATCAAGGCCGCTATGGGCGTTATCAAAGACCGCTCAAAGGTCAATGTCAAGCTATACAGAAACCGCCTGAAGAACAGCACGATGGAGGTTTCCAAAGGCTCGGCGGAAGGGTTTGACAAGACAAGGTTTGAGCAGGAAGTGGCATTGTACGCGAAAAATTCAGATATAACAGAAGAGATAACCAGGATCCTGGCCCACCTTAAAAGCCTGAGTGAAAGCATAAAAAAAGACCTTGAGGCCGGGAAAAAATTGGATTTTATGGCGCAGGAACTGAACAGGGAGATCAATACCATCGGTTCAAAATCCACCGATTTCAAAATTTCACAAAAAGTAATCCAGGTTAAGAGCGAGATTGAAAAATTCAGGGAGCAGGCGAAGAACATAGAGTGAAGATTCAGCAAAGCGGTCTAAAGTTAAAAGACCACAGACCAAAGACCGAAGACTAGAGACTAGAGACCAAAAGCTGAAAGCTGATGACTGAAAGCTGAAAGCTAAAAACTGAAAGCTGACGACTAAAGGCGAAAGACTTGAAAAAGAATGGTAAGGTATTTGTAGTTTCAGCGCCGAGCGGGTCCGGGAAGACGACATTGTGCAGGGGGCTGCTTAAGGCGGGTGCCGGCCTTTATCCTTCAGTATCAGCGACCACCAGGCCAAAGCGCCCCGGAGAGATAAACGGCAAAGACTATTATTTTATGTCAAAGGCCGATTTTCAAAGGTGGATAAAACAGGATAAGTTTTTAGAATGGACAAGGACGTACGGCTGGTATTATGGTACGCCAAAAAAATTTGTCGGGGAGTTATTAAAAAAAGGGCATGATGTCCTGCTTAGCATTGATGTGAAGGGAGCCATGAAGATAAAAAGGCTTTATCCCGGGAGTGTTATGATTTTTATCAAACCTCCTTCTTTAAGGGAGCTGAAGGAACGGCTCAAGGGGAGAAAATCCGACGATACGAAAGAGATAAAGAAAAGGCTTAGGATCGTAAATAAGGAGATGGCTTTTGCCGGGCGGTATGATTATATTGTGGTTAACGATAGTATAACCAAAGCGGTTGATGCGCTTAAGGCAATAGTTGTTGCCGAAAGGCGCAGGATAAAAAGGCGAGGTAAAAATGAGTGAAATAACTATGGAACAGTTGATGGAGAAGGTGCCTTCGCGGTACAAGCTTGTTGTCCTTGCTTCTATGAGGACGCTTGAATTAAACGATGGCAAGAGAAAACTTACAGAGGCGCCGCCTAACATCAAGTTGTCGGCGGTTGCGGTAAAAGAAATAGCGGAAGGAAAGGTGTCTTATAAGATTAAGGAAGCAGCGGAAGCTAAGCCTTGAGCGGATTAATATGAGTGCAAAAAAAAGGATTATTCTCGGGGTAACCGGTTCTATCGCAAGCTATAAGGCCGCCGATCTTGTGTCTCTGCTGACGAAAAAATTATTTGAGGTATTCGTCATAATGACAAAAGAAGCGGGAGAATTCATAGCGCCCCTTACGTTTCAAACGCTGTCCGGCAACAGGGTGTATTCCGGAATGTTTGAGAGCCCCGAGGAGTGGGACGCCGCGCACATTTCTTTGGCGAAGAAAGCGGATTTAATTTTGATCGTGCCTGCGACAGCCAATATTATCGGGAAACTGGCCGGCGGGATTTGTGACGATATGCTTTCGTGCACAGTTATTGCTTCAAAGGCGCCGGTTTTGATCGCCCCCGCTATGAACGATGTGATGTATAACAATAAAATCGTTCAGGGGAATATAGCTAAATTAAAAAGCGCAGGGCATAAATTCGTCGGACCGAAAAAGGGCAGGCTTGCCTGCGGAGACGTTGCCATCGGCTGCCTGGCGGATCTTGAAGATATTGTTGAGTTAGTTGAAAAAATAATTAGATAGCTTTCAGCTGTCAGCTGTCAGCTATCAGCTAAAAGATTTTTTGGCTGATAGCTGATGACTGACGACTGATAGCTCTACGGCGACGTAGGCAAGTGGCTAAGCCGGGAGTCTGCAAAACTCCTATGCAGCGGTTCAAATCCGCTCGTCGCCTTTATATTCTTTGGGTAAGGTAGGTAATCAGTAAATGGTAATTAGTAAATAGTAATCAGTAATC
>Ga0066640_10003028_pt1 | contig 10029 bp, 10 predicted proteins | sample CryGeyCG2114_020_2_FD_59505 | JGI IMG/M metagenome (GOLD analysis project Ga0066640, IMG submission 59505) | Groundwater microbial communities from aquifer - Crystal Geyser CG11_big_fil_rev_8/21/14_0.20 | ecosystem: Environmental > Aquatic > Deep subsurface > Groundwater | place: USA: Utah... | reverse complement strand
AAACCCGCCGCATCGGTCAAATCTTTCAGTCTTTCAATCTTTAAGTCTTTAATAAATATATTTATCAAAGACTGCCAGCCGATTTTTGACTTGGGAGTCAGGATGTTGGACAAGTCCTGCTGAACGCATTTGACAATGCAGTCCAAATCCTTGATGCTCTGAAATATCTTGTCGGCCATTTGGCTGCCGATGCCCAGCTGCAGATTCAAGATGCGCCGCCAGGAAACTTCATCTTTAGGATTGCTCATGACTTTAAGGAACGCGGTCAGGTCTTTAATGTGGGCCCGTTCAAAAAATTTTACTCCCCCGCGGTATTCGTAAGGAATATCCCGCTTGGTCAATTCAAATTCTAATTCCTGCGAATGGTAAGCCGCTCTAAACAGCACCGATATTTTATTTAAAGGCATGCCTTCATCCCTAAGCTGCAGAATCTGCTGACTGATGAATTCGGCCTCCTGACTGGCCGAGGCGGCCGGCACCAAGCTGGGTTTAACGAACTTCTTTAGCTTGGGCTTTAACACTTTTAGATACTGCTGGCTATTTTGCTTGATGACCTCGTTGGCGACGTCTAAAATTTGCGGCGTGGAGCGATAATTGGTTTCTAATTTAAAAATTTTGGCTCCGGGAAAGACCTTGGGAAAGTTTAAAATATTGCCGATATCCGCCGCCCGAAAAGAATAAATGCTTTGCGCATCATCACCCACTACCAAAACATTATGATGCACTCCGGCCAGCTGCCTGATAATGCCTGCCTGCAAATAATTGGTGTCTTGATATTCGTCCACCAAAATATAATGAAACTGCGCGGCTAATCTGTCTCTAACATTTTGATTTTTCTGGAGCAGCTTAAACCAATTAATCAGCAAGTCGTCAAAATCCATGGAGTTGGCTGATTTCTTTTTTTCAAGGTAAGAGTCAGCCACCGCCGCTATTTGGTTTTCAATCTCCAGCCATTTAGGATGCTTAAGTTCAATAACCTGATTCAAAGGCAGCTGGGCATTTTTGCTGTAACTGATTAAATCTTTGAGCACCGCCGCCGAAGGAAAACGCCTGGCTTTAATATCTATCCCCTGCTGCTTAATGCAGACCTTGATTAAATCGCGGCTGTCCTCTTCATCCAAAATGGTGAAGTTGGGCTGATAATCCAGCAACTTGGCATACTTTCTTAAAATTCTGTTGCCGATATGATGGAAAGTTCCGCCCCAGAGATTTTCCGGATACCGGCCCAGTATCGCCGCGACGCGGCCCAGCATTTCTTTAGCCGCCTTGTTGGTAAAAGTGACTAATAAAATATTTTCCGGCCCAACGCCTTGTTCAATTAAATAAGCTACCCGATAGACAATCGTCCGGGTTTTGCCGCTGCCCGCCCCGGCCAAAACTAAACAAGGCCCTTCGGCCCCGGTGACCACTTGATGCTGCTCTGGGTTGAGTTCTTTTTGATAATCAGCCTTCAGCTGACCGGCCGGCTGATTGCTTTTTAATAAAAAGGTTTTAACCATTGACCATGACTGCTTATTGGCCTCGCCCCGCTTTTCTTGCCCGATGGCAGTAAGGCAAGGGTTACTTAGCGCTGAACCTGGACTGAAGTTCTCTAATTTTTTGTTCTATTTCTTGAGAATTAAAAAATTGGCTACGAATCCTGGCTTTTTCGCGCCTAATAAACTTCCTGACCGATTTTGGTAAGTTGCTTTTGCTCATAAAATATACGATTCACGATACATGATTAACGATACACGATACACGACTCATGATTGACGAATTTTAACTTCATAGATGATCTGCTCCAGCCGTTTAAAATTTCTTTTGGCTTCGTCAAACTTCTGCCGGCTTTGACCGGTTAAATATAGTTCCAATAAAAATCCGACGATTTCTTCGGTAAACAGCCGGTACTTTTCCAATTGCCCAAAATGGCCGCGCGTGGCCTGTAAAATTGCCTGCCTGACCAATTCGCCCGTTAAATCCGCCAAGCCGTTTATATACTCTTCCGGCCCGATAGATTCAATCTCCAGCTTGTCCAGGGGCTTGCCTGCTAATACCTGCTGGAAAGTTTTGGCCTCCACATACTCTTCCAGCGCCGCTTTATAACTGCCTTCAAAACGTAACCGGTTGCCTTTGTTGTAAGCCCGGTTTAACTGGCTTAAAATTGCCGCCGCTTCTTGCAAGCTCTTGGCGGCTTGTTTTTCGTCTAAGCGATGCAGGGCAAAAATGGCCGTTTTGGAATTTTGCAAAATCTGACGAGATTGGCTGATAATTTCATTGCGCTCTTTTTGATAAAGTTCCAGATCTTTCTTGATTTTTGTTAAAAATGACTTCTTAATCATAAAATCTCCGAATTATTGATTTATATTATTTGACCCTGTAATAATCTCAGTGTTTTAGTATTATAGCCGTCTTGATAATAAAAGGCAACAATAAAACCAGTGGCGCTGCTAGAGCAAAGACTGGTTTGATAAATTCAGCCAAGGTATGCCAATGGGCTGATAAATTTAGTCAACTACCTTAATGACTTGCCAGCCGGCCTTAACCGGTTCATTTACCTTCATGCCCGCTTCTTCACCGGCGCTGACTTTGCCCACCGGCTGCCCTTCCACCTCTAAAGAGGAGACGACTTGCTGAAACCCGCGGCTGGAATCTTGAAATTTAACGGTATCACCCACGGCGATTTCCCCCAAATGGATTAGGACAACGGCCACCCCGATCTTATTGTAATAATGATTGATTTGGCCTACCACCGTTTCCGTCATATATTTGAATTTAATAATTATATACCCCTGTATTTAGCTTATACCCAAGAAAAAATTTGTCAAGAAAAATAGGATTTACTTTGATACCCCGCCTCCCAAAGGACGGGTCAGCCCCGATAATTGCCAAAAAGGCGGCAATGCACTACACTATTAAACAATCAAGTCATTAATCAAATAATCAGTATGTCTTTCTCTATCGGCATTGTCGGGCTGCCCAACGTTGGCAAGTCAACCCTGTTTACCGCTCTGACCAAAAAACAGGTTGATGCTTCTAATTATCCTTTTTGTACCATAGAGCCCAACGTCGGCGTGGTAGCGGTGCCAGACCAGCGGTTAGAACAACTGGCAAGGCTGTATAGTTCTGCCAAGGTAGTGCCAACGACCATTGAATTCATTGACATCGCCGGCTTAGTCAAAGGCGCGGCCAGCGGACAGGGCTTAGGCAATAAATTCTTAGCGCATATCAGGGAAGTGGACGCCATTGCCGAAGTGGTCAGGAATTTTTCTGGCGATGATATTATTCATGTCCAGGGCCGGATAAACCCCCAAGAAGATGTCAGGACGATAAACCTGGAACTGATCCTGGCCGACTTGCAGACGGTGGACAGTCGTTTAGAAAAATTAGAAAAACAAAGCAAGGGCATTATTAATAAGAATGTTCTGAAGAATATTGATATTTTAAAACAATTAAAAACAATTTTGGAGCAGGAGGAGTTTGCCAGCACCATCAAAATTTCTGACGAAGATCGAGGTTTTGTTAAAGAATTAAATCTGTTAACCGATAAGCCATTTCTCTATATCTATAATATTGATGAAGTAAAAATCAAACAATCCGAATATACTGCGACCGCCAACGCATTGCCCATTTGCGCTAAGCTGGAAGCTGAACTGGCGACTCTTGCCGAAACCGAAGTCAAAGAATATCTTGGATCAATGAATATTAAGCAGACCGGGCTGGATAGATTAATCCTACAATCTTATAATCTTTTGAATCTTATAACTTTCTTTACCGCCGGCCCTAAAGAAGCGCACGCCTGGACAGCAGCTAAAGGGACGCTGGCGCCCCAAGCAGCCGGCAAGATCCACTCCGATTTTGAACAGGGCTTTATTAAAGCCGAGATCTGTGACTGGCAAAAATTAGTTGCGGCCGGCGGTGAAATACCGGCCAAAGAGCAGGGACTGGTACGGACGGAAGGAAAAAATTACCCAGTGCAAGATGGCGATGTGGTGTATTTTCTTTTTAAATAATTAATTATCCACTTCTCTAAATTTAATTTTACTCATATAATTAAAGCAGGAGACTATTATTAGGCATGGAGGGAGGATTCACCCCCTTCTTTATTTTTGACGAGGAGGATTTATGGGCAAAGGCGATGAGCCGACTAATCGCAGAAGCAGTACTTGGTTTTCAAGAATCCGATCAATGAAAACCACGCGTCCGTCGGTCTTATCAAAAACCGGCTCCAACAACGAAAGACCGCCGAAAAGGAGGTTGCCGATGACAAAAAATCCTATGAGATCTGGAGCGTTCACTACCGAAAGGAGGTGATCATTATCTCGGGCATCCCGCTCGTCAAACCATTTGGTTAGGGATAAAATTTTGTTTCATATCTGAAGGGGTAAGCCGGACGCAACTTGGGGTCCGGCTTTTTACATTTTTGGCCAAAAATTTTCCTAAAATTGTTGACTTTCATCAAAATATATGCTATAATGATAAAAGAACTAGAAAAATAGTTCCAAAAACCAAAATCAAAAATATCAAAAGCAGTTATTTTTCAAAAAAGTTATCCGCAAACCCCATGTAATATAAAATGGGGGAAAACAGGGGAAGTGAAATAATTCCGGCATTAAATACTTTGATTTTGGCTCAAGGTATTTTTTAATGACCGAATTTTATGGCCGAAAACGGAAAACAATCCAGTGCCCTGCTTTATATCGTTGTTTGTCTGATTTTGGTCATAGGCACGGCTAAACTATTGGCTTGGGCCAGGGATGCTTTTGAAGAAAATCATCGCGTCCTGGCGGAAAATTTGCCCCTTCTGCCGGCGGAAATAAAACAAAACCAAATTAGATATCTAATTGAAGAAGGTTATCTGACGGAACCGCTAGTGACAACGGTAATTGGAAAATAACCTTGCCAGTTCATTTAAAATTGAAGAGTAGCTCGTTTAAATAAATAAAAAGGGACTAATAAATGCGATCGGCTATCCAACCAAGCTAATTCGTTAAATATTAGCTTAAAACGATCGCCAAACTTTTTATCAACGTTAAAGTTACTCTATTTATCTCGCTTCAGCGAGAAAACCAAAACAAATACAAAAACCTCTGCTTATCGCGGGGTTTTTGTTATGCTAAATAATCACCAAAAATTTCTTATCAAAATAAAAGAGATAACGAACAAAATGGCCCAATAGCCCCACAGCTCCCAACCCCTAAAAAACCTTACCAGCCACCAATCAAAAAAACCATGCAATCTTTTCTCCGAAAATGGCCACCACAGCTTTAAGCCCAGCTTGATTTTATGCGCCGGTAAATCCAACAACAGATGTAAAAGCCACATTAAGCTATAGGCCAACGGCCAGTGCAGAGTCAACGATAGAATAAAAAAACCAACGGGCGCAAAAATATTATGAAAAAAATTATAAGGCCACATATACCAGTGACCTTCAATTTTTTTTGAAAGGCGGTTATAATCATTAACGGTTAAATGCCCGTCGTTATCGTACTTTTTTCTGGCCCATTGGTGCAACCACTCAAAACTGTCGGGCAGAACGGAAAACAGAACAACCAAAATTTTTTGGCGCAAATCCAAAGCCGGCCAAAAACTGGCCGTAACCACTCCGACGAATAAATGAGTGCCTAGGTCCATATAATAATTATAACATTACTCCACTACTCTATTGAAGTTACAAAATTTATATAATCAGCATGCCGTCGCCAAAGGAAAAAAACCGGTAACTTTTCTGCTGGGCTATCTGGTAAGCCCGAAGAATTTTTTTCCGGCCCACCAATGCCGCCACCAACATCAGTAGCGTTGACTTAGGCAGATGGAAATTGGTAATTAATGCATCAAGGAATTTAAATTTATAACCGGGATAAATAAATACTTTAACTTCAGCAGAGTTTGCCTGGACCGCACCTTGCTTGCTACTGAACGTTTCCAAAACCCGGGTAGCGGTGGTGCCCACCGCAATAATCCTTCTCCCCTGTTTTTTGGCTTGGTTCAGCCGCTGGGCCGTTTTTTTATTCAAACTGGCAAATTCCGAATGCAACTGATGATTTTTTACATTTTGACTCTTAACCGGCGCAAAAGTGCCCCAGCCAACGTGCAAAGTTACAAATTCAAGCTGGACGCCTCGGCTTTTTAATTTATTGATTAAAGATTTAGTGAAATGAAACCCGGCCGTGGGCGCTGCCACCGAACCGCGATGTTTGGCATAGACCGTTTGGTAATCATCCTGAAATTTTTTGCTTTTAGATCTTTGGCCTTTTATCTTAATATAGGGCGGCGTCGGCACCTGACCTAATTGATCAATCAATTTTTCCAAGGCCCGGCCCGATTTATTGAACCTGATCTGCCAGACTGAATCATCAAGGCGCTCAATTATTTCACCTGTTAATCCCCGGCCGAATTCAACAATCTGCCCAACGCTCTTGCGGCGGTTGCCGATCAGTGCCTGCCATTGATTGGAACTTGGCCCGACACTCTTCAGCAAAAAGACTTCAACCCGTCCGCCAGTTAACTGGCGCCGGCCGATCAACCTGGCGGGAAAAACCTTAGTGTCATTTAAAACCAAAACATCGCCTGGCTGAAGATAATCAGGCAAATTGTAGAAATACTTATGCTCAATCTTTTGCTGTTTTTTGTCCAGAATCATCAGTTTGGAATGATCGCGGGGGCTAACCGGATTTTGAGCAATAAATTTTTGAGGTAAATTATAATCAAAGTCAGAAAGTTTCATATTTTTTACCGATTCCAGTTACCGATTACCAGTTACCGATTGCTAGCAACACTATATTCACAGCCGCAATAGTGCTGGCGGTACAGGCCGGTCTGCTTGGCTAAGCGGCACGATTCTGCCTGCCCGCCTTGCTTTTTCCAGTCCGCTTCAATAAATTCTAGACCAAGCGATTCGGCCGCCTTAAGGCCCAGCGGATTGATGACTGCTGCTTTTTTGTTGCGGCCGCTGGTTAAAGTAGTGGCCAGGCATTCAAAGCCATTTTCTTTGGCATAACGCGCCGCTTCCAGCAGGCGCATTTGATAACAGATTAAACAACGTTGGCCACTTTCCGGTTCATTTTCCAGTCCCCGAATTAACTCATACCACTTTTCCTGATTAAAAGCTCCGGTAACTAACTCTAAATCTTCCGGTTCTGACCAGCATCTTACTGCCGCCAGCCGCTTTTGGTATTCTTGCTCCGGCCAAATGTTGGGGTTATAAAAAAACAAAGTAACCTGGTAGTTCTTTTGCAACTGGCGCGCCGCATAAATAGCGCACGGCCCGCAGCAAACATGAAGCAGTAATTTTTTCATTTATTTATATTATTTACGTAAAGCAACTTGACTATGAAAACAATTAGTATAAGATTATAAATAACCAGCGTTCTTCATTTAAATAGGAGGTAAAGGATGTCCCCTATCGTAATAATCGTGATAATCCTAGCAGCCCACACTGTTGTTGCATTGGCAGTTAAGGAATTTTTAAGGTGGGAATTCAACCCTGAAAAAACTAGTCTATGGAAACCATGGATCTGGGAAATCGGTTTGATTTATGGCGTTGGACTGCTGGCAATTGGTGCGGTCTTCTGGGTTATATCAACCATTGACAGTAGACAGTGCCATTATTGAGCACTAACCAAGCATTGCGCCCCCGCATCACCACGGGGGCGTTTATTAAATTCCAAACATACTTTTTTTCTGGTGCTTTGGTAAACCCAGCATGAGTTAATCGTGATGGACAAAAAAACTTGACTGCGATAAAATACCTATAATCAATTGGTCTTTTAACAGGAGGTGTTTATGCCAGCAAGTCTAATTCTCTGGCCGATCTACTTACTGGGCGTGGTAATATTTGTTTGGGCACGAGTACGTACTACAAGTAAAATGTCGGCCATTATATGGGGAATACTCTGGCCACTATATTTTATGAGATACCCGGCCGCCATCATCCTATTAATATTGATATTCATTGGTTCGGCTGCCAGTTCCGTATTTCGCCGTCAATGAATCCCGCTCGCCCATGCCGCCCCTGAAGCAATTCAGGGGTTTTAATTAAGTTTTGACTTGCTTTAAAGAAACGATAATCAAGCTAAACAAAGGTTGATGAAATGCGCTGAAGATGTTAAGATTCCGGATACTTGAACTAAAGCCATAATAAACACTGGAGGATAAAATGAGGCGCTTTATTACTGTAACTGTCTCCATCGTTCTTTGTATCTGCATCCTTGCTCTAATGTTTTCCGCCTACCACTTCTATAAAAAGACGACAGCGGCTGAAGTGACCGCCAATGAACGTCAGGAATTCTCGGGCTATTCCGTTATATCTGTCGCAACGTGTCTAGGCGCATTCATCGCGTTATTTCTCTGGATTAGTTCTCGCGCCCAGAGAAGAGATAAGTGAAGATAGTAAACAAAATTCGGTAGCGGCTTGCCTACATTGAGGGTCTTCTAAAAAGAAGACCCTATTAATTTTTCTAAAAATCAGTAAAGCCAGGATTTTCTATAACAATTTTGATTGCCATTCCGCAGGCGCGGCCAAGCCCAAATGCTTGTAGCCCAGTTCCGTCACCATCCGGCCCCTTGGGGTTCTCATCAAGAATCCCAGCTGCATTAAGTAGGGTTCGTAAATCTCTTCAATGGTGCCTTCTTCTTCCTGAACCACCGCCGCCACCGAGCCCAAACCAACCGGGCCGCCTTTGAATTTTTCTATGATCGCCTCCAGAATTTTCCGGTCCAAAGCGTCTAATCCCCGGACATCAACGTCCATTAAAACCAAGGCCTCTTGAGCCAGCGCCAAGTTAATCCGGCCGCTGCCCTTAACCTGGACATAGTCCCTGACTCTTTTTAACAGCCGGTTGGCGATGCGCGGCGTTAAGCGGGAACGCTGGGCAATGATTGGCACGGCCTCGGCCGCCAAATCAACGGCCAGGATTCTGGAGCTGCGCTGCAAAATCTGCTCAATCTCTTTTTGATTATAATAATCCAAACGGTAAGTTGAACCAAAACGATCTCGCAGCGGCGATGATAACAAATTGAACCGGGTCGTAGCGCCGATGATGGTGAATTTAGGCAGGTCTAAGCGCAAAGTGCGGGCCGATGGCCCCTTGCCGATAACGATATCTAAAGCATAATCCTCCATGGCCGGATACAAAATCTCTTCAATGATTTTGTTTAAACGATGAATCTCGTCAATGAACAAAATATCGCCCGTTTCTAAATTGGAAAGAATCGCCGCCAAATCGCCGGCGCGTTCTATGGCCGGGCCCGAGGTCACCCGGATATTGACGTTCATCTCTTTGGCAATAATATGAGCCAAGGTGGTTTTGCCCAAGCCCGGCGGGCCGTACAATAGAACATGCTCAATGGGCTCACGCCGTTTTTTGGCCGCCTTCATAAAAATTTCCAGGTTGTCTTTGATTTTCTGCTGACCAAAATATTCCTTGAGCCGCGTCGGCCTCAAGGTCAAATCCAATTTATTGTCGTCTGCTTTTTCTTTGGCAGAACTGATGCGTTCATCTGGCATAATCGCTAGACGTTGATCATTATTTTCTCCGACTGATTCTGGAGTACCTAATCAAGCCGGAGCAAGGAATGACTTCAATTCCTCTTTTAACCAGCTCATCTAAAAAGAGATTCATGCCAATGGAATCCGAAGCCATATGGCCGGCAATGACGATATTAAGGTGGGCTTTTTCCGCTTCTTCGCGGTGTTCTTCCTTCATGTGCATGGCCACAATGGTGCCGATGCCGGCGTTGGCCATATGCTGGTAAATCTCTTTATGCCCCGAGGTGCCGCCGGTTATTTCGGTAATGGCGATTTTACCCAGATAACGGTCGGGCTTGCCGGTAAACAGCCGCGGCCCGGCCTTTAAACCAATGGCCGTCTGGTATTCCGGCAGCTTCTTCAAAAATCTTAACAGATCTTCCAAATAAACCAACTGCCGGCCGGCTTTTTTTATTGCTTGATTAAGATAGTTGGCCACCATATTATCGGCGGGGGTATGCACGCACATTAAATCAAGCCCTAATAGTTTGGCCGCATCAATGGCTTGAGTATGGTTAATC
>Ga0066640_10003022_pt1 | contig 10042 bp, 13 predicted proteins | sample CryGeyCG2114_020_2_FD_59505 | JGI IMG/M metagenome (GOLD analysis project Ga0066640, IMG submission 59505) | Groundwater microbial communities from aquifer - Crystal Geyser CG11_big_fil_rev_8/21/14_0.20 | ecosystem: Environmental > Aquatic > Deep subsurface > Groundwater | place: USA: Utah... | reverse complement strand
TAACATAAACATAACACCTATGATATAATTGTCTTGTTTAGGAGTACCAAAATGAGTAGCACTTTAACAGCGCTTTAAGCACTAAATTCAACCGCGTAACTATACGCGGTTTTTTTATTTATTTTTGTGAAATGAGCTGAACCCATGAGCAAGCAAATCACCACACGAAGGCAAAAGGACATCTCCCGCCTCTTACGCGAGCGAAAACAGGCATACCCGGATAAGCTTAGGGTGAAAAAGAGCGGGAGAGTAGGTAGCAAAAGAGATGGGATGGCTTAAGCTAGGCGTACCCAAAATTAACCTAGACCTGTCTCCAGATGGAAATTAAGATATAAAAAAGTCAGATAAATATATTTGAAAAGAACAGGATTGTCAGGTATACTTACTAGTGTGGGGAAATATTTTTTTGTCCCGATGTTTTACTTTCTTACTAAGTAAGTATGGATATAATTATCAGGGATAGGTGATATATATGAGACATAATACCGTCTCAACGTATAGAAGACGGGTATTGGAGTTTGCTCGTCTCGTTTTTGTGGGAATTATCCTGGTTTTGGTCTGTGTGGGTAGCGCCCTGGCTTGCGCGAGTAACCATAGGGAAATACTTCGGCCTCTTTCTTTTGGTGAACGGAGTTTAGTGCTGGACGGCAGAATAAATCCTTCTGATTTTGTATTTCACGGCAGAAAAAGTGTTACCTATCCACATGAGGAGCCCTTTATCAAAAAGGTCTTAAGCGATTCGGAATTAGTTGAGAATTCATTGCGCGATATACATGCTAATGCGGATATTTCGCTTAATGATCTGGTTGGCCCACCGGTGGTATGCGATGCCGGTTTCGGAAATAGGCAACAGGCATACCATATCCGATTTTTTTTAACCGGCGGGAGAGTGTATGATATGGTATTGTCGTTATATAAGGACATACACGGTTTTGATGATCGCTTGGTTACGGACCATCAGGTTATCGGGAATATGCAGGCTATTCTTCATGAAAAAGGATGTGATGATATTCTTCTGCGGCAAGGTAGAGCAACTACGATAAAACTCGAGTTTCCACTTAGCGCGAATAGTTCTTTTTCGAGGACTAAGATTTGCGCTTTTTCTGAATATGGGGGGCTCAATGGAAGTGAAGTAGCAACTCAATTGCTCCCTCGTTTGTTTGATCAGACGAGAGCATTAAAGGAGGATGACCTATATAATCTTATGATATCCGGCCTTATCTCCGAAGAAGAAGCAGCGCGTTACGCAGCAGAGAGGGAAGCATTGGTTAAGCTGGTGCAGGAACGTATTAAAATGAGCAGCGCGGACGAGGTTGTGTCTAGCGTGGACGCGGCAGGTGTCACAAAATATTTTCAGTTATTCTTAATGACAGAAGGCAGGTACGCAATATCCGATCCGCGCCGCAATAATGTATTGTTTCGCTTTGACAGAAAAGATAATAAATGGATTGTGAGATTAACCGATTTTGAAACAGCTCAGCCGCTATCTTTGGCTGATTTTATTGTGCAGTTCGATGTTTTTAATCCAGACTATTACACCGGGAGATATGGGATTAAATACGCGGTAGGTGGAGCGGGTGTAAGAGAATGGCGCTGGACAACAAAACCGCTCCGCGAAAAAATGGGTTTTTTTCACGCTGCATCGGGAGGGTTGGGTGGGGATAAAGCGGCAACGGATATGCTCCTTGAAGCCCTAAATAAAATGTCCTCTTCTCGGGAATCGTATATGTATCCCGAAGCAGGACGTTGTTTATTTATGTACCTGGAGCAGGCAGGCGTAATCGCCATATTGCAGTTTGTTGTAGATAGAAAAAAGGATATAGTTTCTTGTATTTAAACCCGGATACTTTTTTATTTTAGAAAGTTTTCTTCTGTGTATTCCACGCACCCCTTGCAAATCAGCCTTCCTGCGGGTATAATTATAAAGGTCACCACGTCACCATGTCACCAAGACACCAGTTTGGTGCGAAGCCTCCTTGAAGAGCAGTAGGCCACTAGACTTGTGACGTTGTGACTTGGTGACGTTGCAACCCTTGTATACACACGGTGACTACACATGAAAACGCGTTCCTTTACCCTCATCGAACTCCTTATCGTGCTGGTGATCATAGGGGTTGTCGTCACCCTGGCTGTGCCGAGGTACCAATCGTTTGTTATCAGGATGCGGGGGGCCGAGGCCATGAGCAATGTGCGGGCAATAGCTGACGCGTCATGGGGGTATTATCTGGAGGCCGGAAAATTCCCCGTACAGATTGGCGGCGTACCCTCATGCCTTGATGTCAAAATCCCGGACATAAGCGGTCAGGCGCCTAACTATGTTTCTACCGGTAATTTTGTATATAACTATGAATATTATGAAGGTACCCAGGTCCAGAGCACAACAATAACTATACTGGCGATTGATCTCAAGATGTCATATGATCGTATAGTAGGCGAGCCGGCATACTATGCAATGGTCTACCGCTATGATTGTCCTGTATGGAGCACCTATTGGGGCACTCAAAACGGAGAGAAAATGTCTGACAACTGGTATAGGTATACTATAATGGGTTTTGCAACGGAAGATCCCGCTACAAATCTGACCAAGTGGGGCTGGCCCGGGGGGAAATAAAACAGGCTTCACTAACCCTCGGTGTAGTAATTACAGCGAATAGCGAATAGCGGATAGCGATTAGCCCGGCCGCTAAATAATCTGAGGCTGCACTGTATAACCGCTAAACGCTACTCGCTAATCGCTAAGTGTACGCAGTACGCAAAACGCAGTACGCAATACGAACCATATAAGAAAACCTTGCCCATTGTATCGCTTGGAGAATTTCAACCTAAACTAAATTTCATGGTGAATTTCCGGGCGTAGCGTGATATAATAAAAACATGGATTTTGCGTTAGTTTTTAAATTTCTGATAGAGACTTTTAAGCGGGAGAATATAGATTTTGCTCTGATGGGTGGTTTTGCGTTGCAAACTGCCGGAGTAACCAGAACAACGCGTGATATAGATTTACTTATCATGAGCCAAGACGCCGGGAAAATAAAAGATATGATGCTCACCCATGGTTATGAGCTAATTTATGAAAGCAAAGACATATTAAATTTTACCGGCAAAAAATTCGAATTGGGGCGAGTAGATTTTTTGTTAGCCTATAGGAAGTATGCTACAGCAATGCTTAAAAGGGCTGAAGAAATACCAGTTATGGAGGGAAGATTTAAAATAAAGGTATTAAAAGTAGAGGATTTAATAGGTCTCAAGGTCCAGGCCAGCTCTAATGATTCTGGTCGTTTAAAGCAAGATATGGCAGATATAATAGCTCTTGTCAAAAGTAGTTACCTTAAACTAGATATGGAATTGTTAAAAGAATATTTCGCGCTATTTAATAGGCAAGAGGAGTTAAATAATATTATAAAGGACATAAAAAATGCTGAGTAAAGAAGAAAAACAAGAAATGCTTGATGACGCGAGAAGTATGGATAGAAGAGCGCATTTTAGAGCTGTCAAAAAAGAGGTAAAAAATTTTTCATTTGACGAGTATATTACTTTTTTAAATAGCGTACAGCGGATATTTTCTTCTTTTAAAATCTCCACCCGTCCCACAGTTACAAGATTCAATAAACTGTAAAATCAGGGTCTTGCGTAATAATTTTTGGGCTTGACACTGCCTCCCCCAGCAATCCTTGCAAATTATCATTCCTGAAGGTATAATTTAGAAAGAACAGACACCAGTATAGACCAAAGACTGAAGACCGAAGACTAAAGAGTATTTAAGCTGATAGCTGAAAGCCGACGATTGATAGCTGAATATGAGAAAACACGCGTTCACCCTTATTGAACTCCTTATTGTGTTGGTGATTATCGGCATATTGGCAGTGCTAGCTATACCGCAGTATGCCAAGTACGTGAATAAAATAAACGCCACAACTGAAATGGCGCGGTTGTTGAAAGCGATCGCCACGCTCAAGGCAACGACGGGATGTTATCCTATGTGGAATAATATTGATTCCCTTGAAAAGTGGAAGAGTCCAAAAGCAGGCCTTGTGGATACAGATGGGGCTTATCCAAATTGGTGCGGTCCTTATATAGAAGATAAAGATGATAATTTTCTCGACCTTTGGGGCAGGCCATATTATTATGATGGGAATCCTGATGTTATGGAGGAGTGGTGTCCGCCTGGCGGAGTTTCCATTTGTTCAGCAGGTCCAGATGGGCATATTGAGTATGATTTTAACCTGCCACCGGAAACAGGGACTCTGAATAATCCAAATAGACAAGCACAAGGTGATGATATAGCGATTTATTGCAATTGAATAGGGAGCTAAGAGAGGACTTAGGGGGCGCCCCCCCCGCCAGATTTGCTGACGCAAATTTAAACGGCGAGGCAGGCAAAATTGAGTCTGGATGACGAAGAGAGTCAAATCATTACATTTGATACTTAAAGGTAATGATTTGACTACATAGGTAAATGGAAGAAAGGGAGGAATCACGATGTATATTGAGGTATTTTCTTTATGTGACGCGGCGACCGGAGATTTTGGAAAATTGAGTATGCTTGGCGCTTTTGACACAATTTGGGTCGCGAAGACTCCGGTCGTTCATCCTCACTGCACTATTGCGCTCAGACTCAGATTTGACAGGATCGAAAGGGGGGAGCATAAAATTACAGTGCATTTTGTGGATGCGGACGGCAAAAATATTATTCCACCGGCTGAAGGCAATATGAAAATTAATTTCCCGGATGAACAAAGTTCCAGTTCTACAAATCTGATTCTTAATATTCAGGGAGTAAAACTTGAGAGATTAGGAGAGTATGCAATTGATTTAGCGGTTGATGGACAGCAGAAGGCGTCGTTGCCGCTTTATGTAAAAGAACGTAAATAGCTTTGTGACTCCTTTGGAGAAATAGGGGCAGATAACATTGAACTTAAAACTGTCCATGGGTGTCTAAACGCGTGGTGTAGGTCGTAGGTCATAGCTGATAGGGGCTGGAAAAATGTAATTAGGATATAAAAAAGTTAGTTACTTTTAGTTTAAAATAATAAGGTTATATGATATACTATTACCGGTATGCTTGCCGGTATTTTTGTTATGCGAACAATTATGTTAAACAAGTTTGTTGCGTACATTTCAGTTATAGTTATTTGTACCTTTCTGTTGCAGCCAAGCCATGCTGATGCATTAAGGCAGAGGGCGTTTGGAGACAGAGCAAGACCGTCAGCCGCTGTCGCTGACCAGTCTGCCTTATCTGGCGATGAGCAGGTAGACTGGACAGAATGGAGCCGTGTTGATGATTGCACGAGAGTGCATAGAACGAAGTTTATATATGCAGAACGCCTCCCATCTGGAAGATGGCGGCCGGTTACGGGAGATTTCACGTATATCGAAACATTGCGCGGACTATGCGCAGCACTTGGCCCACAGAGTTTTTCCGATATATTATCATCCGTTATGGTAATTCCTGAGGCCCTTTCCCAAATCTAATTTTAAATTTATAGTTTTAAATACGGGGACGCGGAATAGGGTTCACATTTCGATATTGGAAAAAAAGGGACACGATGCAAAAAATTGATATCTGACACCTAGTATGCTTTCTATGAAGTACATATCACTAGTATTAATGCTGACGCTAATATGGCAACAAACGGGCTGGGGTGGAGGCGATTCCCTCCGGCCAAGAGCGGTAGCGGATAGAGAGCCTGATAACATCAGTCTAAAAGATTTAGTAGTCTCGCTAGGTTGGCCGTTAAAATTTAATAATTTATATAGACTGAGATATGGCGGGGCTGCGGTTGTTTTTGAAAATATTAATCCCGTGCTTTGGAGAATGGCAGACGGAGGCTATGAAAAAATGTACGATTACAATCACCCTAATTCTATACAGGTAGACACAGGAAGAGGGATTTTGTTAATTGCAGATGGTTCAATCTGTCCTAAGCAGAGGATGTTTGTTCGTGATGTACAAAATTGTGTAGGGATTTCAATTTGCGTACCGTTAAGAAATGGTAAAACAGCTTTTTTTCTTGACCACTTTTATGAACGTAGTTTTATTGAACCCCCGGAATCTGACGATATAAACGGGACCCTGGAAGAGATTTTAAATCTTCTTGAGAAGCTGGGGGCGGTTTTTAGTCAAGCAAGGGTATGTATGGCCGGCGGGTCCGACCTCGGGATTCCGTTATCTAAGGCCCCGGAATTTGCAGAAATCGCCAGGCAATGCTTAATTAAAAGAGGTATAGCTGATATTAATATTGATGCCAAGGAAGTAGAAAGAAGGCATATTAAAAAAATTTTGTGGATGGAACTGCCAAGTGGAAACGCATATGTAATAGACGAAAATGTTCGCGGTTATCCCCATAGCAGAGGCGCGGAATTCGATCCTGACAATCTACCGGAAGCTTTGAGTAGAAGTTTGTTTGCGGCACGCCCAAAAGAAATCATTATGGCAATCGCAGGCGCGATATAAAAAGCTGCGCCTGACGAATCCCCACACATCTTGCAAATTATCATTTCCGAAGGTATAATTAGAGCGTATAGCGGTTAGCGAATAGCGATTAGAGTGGCCGCTAAATAAAGCGAAGCCTCACTTGCTAACTGTTGATCGCTAGCCGCTATGAATGGTTTCGTGGCTGTTTCTCGAAGAGGTATTTCCTAATTTGGGAATTACATATAAAACCTGGAGACATAGCAAAAAGCAGAATAATAGGGTTAGTAAAAGAAAGGTGATATGGTGAGCTTTGTGGTAAACCAATTGATTAAATACGGCATAAGCATCCTTGACAAAGAAAACGTTATTAAGTACCAGATAGAATAGGCATATAAAAAATGGGGGATAGGTGTAGCCGAAAGACTGGTTTAGATGTTGTAAGATGAGGCAACCAGGGCCAGGGCAACGCTTGAGAGGCTTAGAAAGGCGAAAAAATGAACAATTTAGGATGCATAAGAGATAAGTTTGACGACAGGGACTATTTAATGCGGGCGTATCTACCTGTTAAAAGACTCCCCAAAAAGGTTGATTACACGCGCAAGCTTTCACCCGTTAGGGATCAGGGGGATGAAGGCACCTGTGTCGCTTTTGCCACAGCCGGTGGTATGAAAGAGTACCAGGAGATGCTTGACTATAGTAAACTCGTTCTTCTTTCGCCGCGTTTTATTTATAGTGAGTGCAAAAAGATAGATGGCATGCCGGATGAGGAGGGGACTACAATCCGTATAGCCATGAAGGTGATTAAGGCAAAGGGTATATGCCGTGAGAAATTCTGGCCATACAGCCCTCATCAAAAGACCAAAGCCAGAAAAGGCGCCAGTGCTGACGCTAAAAAATTCCGTGTCTTAAACTATGCACGCATACTTAACTTAAATGAACTGCGCCTGAGTATTTATTCTAAGGGGCCATGTGTTATAGGTGTTGAGGTCTTTGAAGGGTTTATGAGGACAAAAACAGGCGTTGTCCCTCTGCCCGGGAAAAATGATGAGGTCCTTGGCGGACACGCCATTTGCGCCGTAGGATATGATGACCAAAATGAGCTCATCAAATTTAAAAATTCATGGTCTGATAAATGGGGCCAACGGGGTTTTGGATTTCTGCCGTATTCGTATGTAGAGCGTTATATGATGGATGCATGGAGCTCGGTTGATATAGAAGATCCCGATCCGCTTACCCTGGCAAGCGTATTTATGTACGGGCAGCGGAGTAAACTTGCATAACTCCAGGCCAACCGCAAAAGAGGATGGAGAAGGGGTTAAATGGCAAAGATAAAGTTAGATTTACATGACATTTTTAATAAAGGTAAGGCTATCGAATCAGAGTTGAACAGCGTTATTAATGAAGCTGTTTCTAAAAAGATCTGTTTGGTCGAGATTATCCCCGGCAAGGGAAGCGGCCAGTTAAAGAAACGCGTCTTACGTTTCCTGAACCAGGCGAAGATAAAAAAGCTGTATCATCGTATAGAAAAAGACAGTAAAAACTTTGGGAGGGTTTTTGTGCATTTCAGGTTTTAAAGGCTGATAGTCTTAGCAACATTTACTAAAGCACTGCATCTAAAATTTGAGAACCCCTCACGATTTTTTCTCAGGGCAGGCTGCCGTCGCGGGAAACGGGGCTTAGAAGACTAAAGGGATAAAACATGCTTTCAATGCGCTATATCATATATTTTATAATTGTAGGCCTGACTCTAACGCAACCCTTTGTATCGTTAGCTAAGGAGTATCCGGATAGTGAGGTTGACTTTTTTGATTTCGAAAAGTATAACTATACTTATTTGTATTTTTATAATTTTCAGCATCTTGATTTAAGGGGTGCAGGTTTAGCTGCAAGGAGGACAAAGCGCCTTGCTCAAGACTTTGTTAAGGGGTTTGATGCCGTAAGAAAAGGCCGGACAGGCGAAGCAGTTTTACAATTCCAGAGGGCATCCAGGCTATTGCCGGAATATTTTCATATTGATTTTATTATAGCTCTGACCTATGAAGAGAAAGGTGATATTAAAAATGCCGCGCGATTTTATAAATCCTATCTTGAAAAATTGAAGAGGTTCCGGGGAGGCAGGTACCGGCTTACCCAGCCATTAATAGAAAATACAGTTAATTTTAAGATATCTGGTTATGAAGAGGCCAAAGAGCTTGTTGACCAAAGGATGGCCAAACAGGGCATAGATATGCAGAGAGTTTCTTCCGGCCGCTATCCCATGTCATTTATATTTATAATACTTGCAGCTATAGCTGGCGCGATTTTGTATGCACTTAAAACGGCAGGTCCGGTCAAAAGGATAATTTATAAGATAAAGGCGGGATTAAACCATAGTGAAGATTTCTGGGTATGCCAAAACTGCGGAAGAAATAACGGAAATATAAATATCACATGTTACGGCTGTGGGAAAGCCGGAACCAAAAGATAGGGAGCAAGGGGGTTAGGTAAAATTGAACATGGGCGTGTTCCCGGTCGCGTAAACATGTGGTTTAGGTCATAGGTCATAGCTGATAGGTGTTTGTATGCTTATTAAGCAGCATAAATTCCTGTATATTACCGCAATTCTTGCAAATCAGCTTTCCTGCAGGTATAATTAGAGCGGATAGTGATTAAAACCTGTCTACCGGCAGGCAGAGTTGCGCAGCAGGTTAAACGTACAAGGAGGAAAAATATGGAAAGTAAGCAAAAAGAAGTTACAAAGGTTAGGCCTATTTATATCGTGCTGCTTATCATAGCGGGGATACTCTATATCGTAAATTCGTGTATTATGCAATCGGATATATGCTATAGGCTTTGCATCGCAGAACATGAAATACTTCACTTAACAGGTGAACATTCCGGCGCTCTCCACAAATAGAGCTGCATAGGGGGATTTCAATCTTGACCCTTGTCCCATGCCCCTTGATCCTTATCTCTATATATAGAGTATAACCTAATCTAATCCTATGAAAAATCTGCTATGAATTTTTTAGGTGAAGGCATATAATGTATATTTAACGAGAAGGCTGTTGGGCAAAAGGAATTCTGGATATAAATTTGACTACTAATTTTAAAAACTGAATTAATAAAAAAAGGAGGGATAGCATGGAGCATGCTGTAAAATTAAATATATTTGAGGATAGGCTGAAATCGGTTTGCGCAGAAGATATTATGACGAAATCAATCATCTCGGTTAAAGAGGATATGCTGTTGTCTGAATTGGCGGACATAATGATTGAAAAAAGAATAAGCGGCGCCCCGGTGATGGATAAAGAAGGCAAGCTCACCGGTATAATTACGGCAACTGACCTTTTTCATATAATCCATATGATACGGGCGGCGGATTTTATAGAAAACAGCCAGTCAGTCATTTCTAATCCTACCGTAGGCCGGATGATGTCCACGAACGTGGTAGCTATTAAAAAAGATACGCCCTTGGGCGAAATAATAGAAATAATGAAGGGCCGTGATATTCACACATTGCCCGTCGCTGAGGGGGGTAAGCTGATCGGCGTCATAGGAAGGCGTGATGTATTCAAAATTTTTTATTCAATACTGGATGAAGTAAACAGCAAAGGGTAATAATTAAATAAAATCTTTAGACTTTTA
>Ga0066640_10003021_pt1 | contig 10048 bp, 9 predicted proteins | sample CryGeyCG2114_020_2_FD_59505 | JGI IMG/M metagenome (GOLD analysis project Ga0066640, IMG submission 59505) | Groundwater microbial communities from aquifer - Crystal Geyser CG11_big_fil_rev_8/21/14_0.20 | ecosystem: Environmental > Aquatic > Deep subsurface > Groundwater | place: USA: Utah... | reverse complement strand
GGTGGCGGGGACAAAGGATCTCCAGGGCGCGGGCGTAGGAGAAAATGTTGAGGTTGAGGGTGGCACAATTGAAATGGCGTACCCAATGGATACGGTACGGCACGCGCACTTCGGGGTTTTCCCCGGCCGTGCGGGAATAGACCACGTGAACCTCCTGTCCCTTGCGCGCGAAGGCGCAGGCCAGGTGATGCACCGCCAACTGCCCCCCGCCCTTGAACCGCGACCAGGGAGAGGAATTGACTGTCAGGCAGATTTTCATATCAGGTCTTTTTTAAAATCGAATGTTACCCGCTACCAATGAATAAAAGCCCCTTGGGTGCGGATCGAATGCGGAGAAAAACCCCGCCCCAACGGGATGAATTCTATTGGACCATTATTGCCAAAAATTTTAATACCATTACATTCAAATTTTTTCCCAAACCAAAAATCGGCATAAAATAAGGACTTCCTTCAACAAAACCCAAGGGCAGGCTCCTTTCATACTTTGCCCGGAGTATGACATGGAATCCGATTCGGAGATCAAAAAAGGAAAACCGCAAAGTTTCAATCTGGAATTTTTTGCCTCCCAGGTTCAGGCTCCGGAATTCGACGAACATTCCCTGGAATCTCTGGCCGAAAATATCAAAGAAGCGTTCGACTGCGAGGCGGCAACCCTGCTCGCGGTGGATCCCGGACGCCGGGAACCCTATTCGCGGACTTGCGTTTCGAGGGGCCTTGGTGAGATACGGCTCAAAATATCCCCTTACAGCCTGGCCGATCGGATCAAGGAGATTCAACTTCCCATCAACTATAACAGGATCGTGGGATTTACCGTCCAGCAGAATAAACGGGTCAACATCCCCGACGTTTACAATCTCTCGGCCTCTCGGCGGTGCAGACGATTTATCCCCAATTGCAATTCAACGGCAAGATCGACAAGGTTCCGGGACGATCCACCCGGCCGATGCTGTGTCTGCCCCTCGTTCACAACCAGAAAACCGTGGGAGCCCTCCAGATAATCGACAAAGAAAACGGGGAAGCGGCTGAAACTCCTGAAAGACTTTTCACGATTCCTTTCCTGTAAAAAAGAGACGACTCCCACCTCGAAGCGACTGCCGCCGGTACTTCCTTGACAGTCCCCCCCTAATTGCCTAAAATCTTTAAATATCAAGCCCCATTTAAACGAAAATTTTGCACCAAAGGAGCGCTTCATTATGGCAGAAGCATCAGGGAAACCTACCGACTGGGTCACCATGAAAATCGACCCGGAGATCTTTGCCGAACTCGGAGTCAAGGATCCGGAAGAAACCAAGCGCGAAATGGCGATCTCCAAGCGGGTGCGGCAAGCCCGCAAGGAACTGAAAACCGATCCCGATAACCTCGAACTGATGATCGAACTGGGTTCGCTGTACATCGACGGACGCGAGTTCGAAGAGGCCGTCAAGATTCTGCGGACGGTCATCGGAAAGGATAAATCCATCGCGCGGGCGCACAAGTTGCTGGGCACCGCCTATGCCATGTTCAACCACGAAGATGAAGCCATCCTCTCCCTGACGCGGGCCGGAGAACTGGACCCCACCGATGGGGAAATTTTTTTCAACCTCGGGGGAACCTACATGCTGAAGGATTTTTTCAGCAACTCGGCGCAGTGTTTCCAAAAGGTGATCGAGTTGGATCCCGCGGACACGCTCGCTTACGCCAACCTGGCGGCGGCCTACGACATGCAGAAGATGTATGACGAGGAGATCCGGGTCCTCAAAAAAGTGCTCATGTTCACTCCCGAGGACAAGGAACTGCGGGCGGCGCTGTCCACCGCCTACTTCAATTCGGAAAACTACGATGAGGCGCTCAACAGCGCGCTCTGCGTGGTGGAGCTGGACGACAAGGATCCGCAGGCGCTGTGCAATCTGGGAAGTTGTTACGCCGCCCAGAACATGACCGATGAGGCGGTCAAGGCGTTCAAGAAAGCCAGCGAAATCAGCCCGGACTACTCGCTCCCGCACACCAACCTGGGCAGTCTGTACGCGACCATCGGCCGCATCGAGAGCGCCATCAAGGAATTCCGGATATCCATTTCCCTCAACCAGAGCGATTCGTTGGCCTGGCTCAATTTGTATAATTGCTACAAGGAGGTGGGACGCACCCAGGATGCCGCCGACGCCTATCACCGCTACGAGGAATTGATGAAGGGGACCCCCAGGGGGGGAGAACAGAGCACCACCGACCACTCCAATATCCCCGGCGGCGTATCCAGGACGGGGGTCACCGCCGACGGACACCGGCTCGACGAGGGACAAGCGGGAACCGAGGTTCTCTCTTCATAACCCGCAAGGGTTATGGGTTTCTCGCATGGGCCAGGGCACGCCAACGTCACTTCCGCTTGGGGATTTCAAACCCGCCGACCAATGGCAGACACACGTTAACGCCATTTTCTACGGCATTCAGGGTCCCTCCATCCACGATCATTTCCAGACGTATGTCAGCCGCGACCACCGGCTGGCACACGCGCTGACCGAAGAATTTCTTTCCGCCGCCCGGGAAAATCCGGCCCCCGTCCTCAACGTGCAGGAGTGGGGTGTGGGCAACGGAAACCTGGCGGGGTGCTTTCTCTCGCATGTCAAAGAACTGGATGCGAAGGGCAAGGTCTATCCCCGGATTCGCTATGCGCTTTGCGATTACTCGAACGAAATTCTGAAAGGGGCCCGGCAAAATCCCCGCCTGGCCGATCACGCGGGACGCTTTTTTCCCATCCTCGTGCCGGCCGACTATCTGGACTGCTTTCCCTCCCAATCGGTCCAACAGATTTTTTCCAATGAAATCTGGGACGACCTGGCCACCCGTGTCCTGCTGAAGGACGGGGACCTGCTCTACGAGGAATATCTTCAACCCTGCCTGGACCCGGCCATGGCGGGGATGGACTTCGACACGCTGAAAACTTTTTTTAACGACGGCAACCGGGCGGAGCTGGCGCGGGTTCCTTCCCTCCTGTCCGCTATCGTGTGGGAGCGGTCGTTCCAGAGGGTCGATCTCTCCAACTGGCCCTTTCATGAAGTTCTGGAGGCCCATGCGGGGGAAATGGCCGAAGGGATCCCCGTTCCGGTCAACGTGGGGGCGTTCGCCACGCTGGAACGGGCGCGCGACCTGCTTGCTCCGGGAGGCATGGGGTACACGGGCATGGATTACGGGATGTTCTCCATGCGCGAGGTCAATGCCGAGGGACGGCCCTATTTTAACATTTACGGGGGCCAGTACACGAGCATGGTCAATTTCGAGTTGCTGGCGGAGGTGGGAAAGGCCATCGGTTTCGCCGAGGTCACCCGCGAGTATCAACACGACTTCGTCGGACGGCGCCTGGGGGATCGGGTCGCCAGCATCGTGGAACTGGTTCAACGGCATCCCGGTACAAGGAACATGCAACCCTGGGACCGGGACATCCTTATGCTTCAAACCCTGCAGGCCGTGAACGGAACGTACCGAAGCCCCTACAAACACCGGATGACTTATCCCGCGCTTCCCGGAACCCCCAAGAAGCAGAGAAAGCAAATCGCCCAGCTTGTGGAACATCTGAGTACCCGGGGTGTTCCGGATACTGTGGCTTATGTCACCGAAACCGAGGTGAGGGCCACCCTGAGCCAGCTCAACAAACTGGGATACCGGGAAAAAGAGATCCGGAGCGTATTCGATAGCCCGCGGGACCCCATTTCATTCGTCTGCCTCCATTTCCGCTAATCGCCCCCCCAATCACCCCGGCCCCAGGCTTCACAAGCCCCCCCCAAGGTCCCAGCCCTCTTCGCATTTCATGATCGAGGGGGAAATTATATTTGTATTTTTCCTACTATATGTAGGATAAAGTCAAAAATTCCTCCAAAAACGGGTTCGTCACGTCCTGGCCCGGGAAGGCTCGATATGCTGAGCATATTTGTAGAAGCCAATTGCAACCGGTACAACCGGGACGAGTGCGTCCATTGCCACGTGTATGAACCTTTGTCGCACTTTTCCCGCTCCAACTGGCACCTGTTACCTGCACAGGCGCAGGTCATGGCCGGAAAAATCTCCCAGGTGCAGGTCCTCCACACCCTGGCCTTGCAGGAGATCAACTTGACCGGCGGGGAAGCGACGCAGAATCCCCACATTGTCGAAATTTTCAAAATCTTCAAGGCGGTGAGCCCCCGGGTTTGCATGCACACCAACCTGGAGATCAATCATGAAGAGTCCAAACGCTGGAAATGTATTGAAGAAATCGTAAAACTCGGGGGCCGGGTGGACATTACGCTCTATCCCACGGCATGGGAATGTTTTCAAAAACCCCGCCTCCAGCGGCTAATGAAAATTCAAAATCGGCTCCTCGTCAACGTGGTGTTTGAAAATCTTCCGGACCTGGGGCGGCAGGTTCATTTGCTGGTGGATTTCTTCGAAGAGGCAGGACCGGATTATGGGCACGTTGTCGAATTATTGAACAATTACCATGGCAAGATTTCCTACCTCTTAACCCACCAACCCGACTGCAACGAGGCGGTTTACCTCGCGCAAATGGGTGACACGCAGATGTTCGTAGAAAATCCCGCGTTCATTTTCGGCATCAATCTGCTCCCTGCCTTCAGGGTTGACCCGGAAGGTCGCCGTAGCATGCAGTCGATCGCCTTTCCCCGGCAGAATTACCTGATCCATTGCCCCGCCGCGCGGGGGAAGATCGAGATCATGACGGTCCAACAGAGCGGAGACATGATTCCCTGTTGCGACGTGGGGAACCTGAAATGCGCCGCCCGATTCGGCAATCTTCTCGAAGACGACGCGGAAACGATAATGGAAAAAATGGAGGCCTCCAGCCGCCTTATCCACAAAGGGACTCTGAAAAACAAGGAAAACCTGAATTCCGGGCGGGGGGGAATTTGGGTGGAAGAGGGGATTCCGCCCTACTGCCAGTAATGGTCCCTCCCTCCCCCCTTTGAAGGAGGAGTGAGGGCCGGCTTGTCAAACGGCGGGAATTTTCTCGGTGGGTTCTTCTCCGGATTCTTCCTCATCGTACCAATCGTCGTCATCCCCGATCAGGGTGTCGGGATGGTCGATCTCGATGGTTTCTTCGAGGTCGGGGGATGCCTCGGTGGCCGGGAACGGAATTTGGTTCCACACTAAGATCCGGGAATTTCCCCGGTCGCAGATGTAAAGCCGAAATCGTCCGGATCCTTCTTCCCCGGAATCTCCCCCGATGCGCTCGAGGCGAACTTCATCGTCATCATCCTCTTCGTCCAGCGAGGCGGGGGGTTCATCGTCCTCCTCGTCGTCGTTTGAAGCGCCTTTCCCTCGCAACCGCCTCATCTGTTCGGCCTTGCGGCGCTCTTCGCTTTCGCGTTCCATGTCGGTCAGCTGGTCTTCCTCAATATCTTCTTCCAGCATCAGGCCGAACGGATCGTTAAGAGTCGATGCGGTGCATTCGCGGTGCCGGTTGGACTTGTTTTCATAAAAATTGATCTGCCCGAAAACGGCGTCGGCGGGTTGCCCGCTTTCGGCAGGCACGTCTTTCCAGTAAAGGACACGGTTGTTCCCCGTATCGGAGACGAACAGTCCGGTCTTTCCGTAAACCACGTCGGTGGGGAAATACAGGGTGTCCGGCCCGGAACGATTGGAACCCAAGGTTCGATTGACGCCCCGGCTGTACATGTCCGCCTGTCCCAGCACGATATCGGCGGGGGTCCCGTTCTCGGTCGGCAGTTTATTCCAGATCAGCACCCGGTTGTTGCCCTGGTCGCTCACAAACAGCCGGTCCGACTCGGCATGATAGAAAACACCCGTGGGGAAACTGAGGGAATCGGGGGTCACGTTGTCGAATTCGCCCCGGTTGGGCTGGCGCTCGTCCATTCCGGACTGGCCCAGGCAGAGATCGGCATTCCAACCGTTGTTGAAGGGAATCTTTTTCCAGACCAGGATGCGGTGGTTGTCCTTGTCGGCCACCATCACCTTCCGGTCGTCCCCGGAGCACATACCCACGGGAAAGAACAGGGATCCGGAGCCGATCACGCCGCGGCGGTTGGCTTCGTTGCAGTCGAAGTTGTCCTGACCGAGAACGAGATGGGGGGCCTCGCCATCCTCCGTGGGGAGACCGCCCCACCGGAGGACCCGGTGGTTACCGCTGTCGACCACGTAGAGTTTCCCGTCAATCACGGCGATCCCGGCAGGCTGGGACAGGGTATCCTCCTCGCACTTGCTGATGGTGAAGCCGTCGAGGCTTTCGTCACCCAGTCCAGAGGTCATCTCGTCGAGGGTCGTGGTCATGCCCCGATTTTCCAGGCAGTCGGCAAAATCCTCTTGCCCCAATACCACGGTGGCGGGTTCGCCGTTTTCCTCGGGGGATTGGTCCCAGGCGAGAACCCGGTGGTTGCCGCGGTCGGAAACGAAAATCATTTCACCGTATTTGCAGATGAATTGAGGCTCGGAGAGGGTATTATCCCCCGGATCGTCCGCGCCGCGGTTGGTCTGGTTGCTCGCCAGGTCGCCCTGCCCCAGAACCATGAACGCTCCCTTTTCGGGTGGCTTCTCTTTCTCAAAATCCTCGACTTCTTCCAGCTCATCTTCGTCGATTTCATCGAGTTCGTCCACCTCGTCTTCGGCGACTTCGATCACGTCGGGAGCGTCGTCCTCGTTCAGGTCCCCGGACCCGTTTTCTTCGAGGCCCTCTTCCTGATCGATTTCTTCTTTATCGATTTCTTCAGACATGAAACCTCCCTTTTGCAATGACTGTCATTTTACCAAATATGTTCTGCATATTTATCGGTGTCTCTCATGTAAAAGGCTTCAGGGTACATGAAGCCGTTGCCACATGGAAACAACTTTTCTTCCATTGCGATCCTGGTGCTCCCCGTCCCAAATGGCAAAGGCCATTAAAACGGGGGTTTCTCCCCGAAACACGGCATCCCATTTGTTGAGGGAATCCAGAGTCCGGTAGAACACCACATGCCACCGCCCATCCTCCCAGACTCCCTTGCCCAGGATGTTCTGCTTGGTCTGGGGCTGGGGGGTCAGGGTTCCAAAACCCTCGGCATTCAATTCTTCGATCGGCACATCCCGGAACGGGTTAAGCGAATCCACCGGATTGACCTCGCCGCCGAAGATCATGACGTCGAGATCGATGCCGTTCGTCGCGTATTCGAGTTTCTTTTTGGTCTCGATCTCCGTCTGCCAGTCGGCCCGCCATTGCCAGATGTTGACTACTTTCCCGCGGTTTCCCATTCCGAAGAACGGTTCATTGTGTCCGTGTTTGTGCAAAACGACGTCTCCCAACGCAAACTCCAGAGCGACGGCGTCCTTGAAATCCTGATGCCGGCTGGAGGTCCTATTCGGGACGGCGTCCTCCCATTCCACGCGGAACGCGATGGCATCGTCATTGCGCACGGACTGAATCTGGATGCGATCGATGGGCCGCACCCGGGCGCTCAGGGGAACCATGTGGACTTCCTGGACCGGAATATTTTCCCAGATCTTGTCGCCGGGGTCCATGTTGATCTCTCCTTCCACTTTCACGACGTGGAGATCGGTTTCGTACCCCGCGGCTTTTTTGTGCTGGGATTTGTCCACCCTGGACTCGATCAGGGCCGCGAGAGCCCACCGTTCTTCCTCGGTCAGGTGGTTGTAGGATTTCATCGGGGTGCCATCGATCCCGGTGGTCAGGATCATATAAATGTCGCGTTTGTCGAATCCGAATTTGATGGTGTTGGGGTTGGTCAAATCGTAAATGAACGAGCGGTGATCCCAGATATCGAAGAGCTGGTCGGCCAGTTCTCCTCCCCCTTTCAGGTCGGTTCCGTGACACCGGGCGCAACGCATCTCCTGATACAACTGTTCGCCCAGCTTGAGCGCTTCCGGGGTGGTGGGCGGGGGTGCATTCACGGGAATGGGCGGCTTGGGTTTTTCCTCAAGAAACCGCTTGGAAAATTTTTTAATGTATTGAACCACGCTCCAGATTTCATCTTCGGAGAGCGCGCCGCCCCATGCGGGCATGGCCGTTCCCGGAACCCCGCGGGAGATGACGTGATAAATATCCGCATCCAGGGGCAGGGAGCCGCTCGGGGTTGTCCGGTATTTGAACACGCCCTTGCGAAAATCGCGCGGCCAGGGATACAGGTACGCGGTGGCTTTTCCTCCTCCGTTCCCATCCTCGCCATGGCAGAACACGCACATGTGTTTGTAAACGGTTTCGCCCAATGTGGTTTTGGCGGATGAATGGTGGATTTCGGCGTCCGGCGGAGTTTCCGGAACGGAGGATTGAATCGGGGCGGTGGGGGGCGCGTTATCCTGGGCGCTTGCGGGGGATAAAGGTCCCCATCCGTTCCACAAGACGGTGCACAGGAGAACGAAGCAAACCTTAGCGAACGTCAAGACGCGGAGTCGATAATGTATACAGCTCCTCATTTCCGTTTAATCCATCCTCCGCAAGGTCAACCCAAATATCCTGACAATTCCGCCGGTAATCGACACCCATGCAATAAAACAGCGGATTTTTATTGGTAAAGTAAACGGCGGGATGGGAGAAATACACCGCCATTCCATCGAACCGGGCGATTTGAATGGCCTGATCGATGGTGATTTCCTCGGCTGAAGCTTTCCGCATGATCTTGCGGATGACCATGTAATCCAGTTTACCGTCGCCATCCAGATCGTAATACGTTGAAATCAAACCGGGAACGCTTAACAACTCCCAACCGCGATAGGATGGATCTCTCCATCCCGGTTCGCGGGGGATGGCCGCCCGTGCCGTGCCTTCGGGCCGGGACGGGGATTCGGGAAGCGATTGCGCCTGTACCCAAGAGGCAACCCCAATAACCTGCAGAAACAGGAAGGCCCACCAGAATACGGCTTGTTTTATTTTCATTCACCGCTCCCCGAAATGGAGCCATTACCGAATGATCAAAGGTAACTTCTAAAATAACATACTTTGAAATTCAAAAAAATGTTTATATCCGGAGGTTGCGGGGAAGGGGATCAAGCCGACTGCAAACTTTCCAGCGCGGAATCGACATCGGGAAAGGTGGCAAAAACATCGTGAAGCTTGGCCATTTCAAAGACTTCCCTGGGGGCACCGGTCAAGCCTGCCAGAAGCCATTTCCCACCCTCTTTTTCGAGGACCCGGAAACTGTGGATGAAAACGCTGATCGTCGAGCTGTCCAAATAGGTGACTTTTTCCAGATTCACGACAAATTTCCGGAACCCCCGGGCAATGTAAGCATCGGTCAGTTTCTGCAAATCGCCGGAGTTGTAAATATCGAGCTGGCCCCCCAGGTCAACGACGATGACGTCTTTTTCATCCCAGCAGTTGATGTCCATCTTGCCCATCAGACCGAGGATCTCTTTATGAATCTTCTCCATACCGCCTTCTTCCTCTCCTCCCCGCCCGGCTAAAATTGCTGGTGATACCGCCTGGCTTCGCCGCCCATGGGCTCGTGGTTTTCCCAGTAACTGTCCCGATCGGACACTATTTTACGATTCAGGGGATCGATGCGGAACAGCGTCAGTATTGCCCGCAACAATGTAAAGAAAACAATATAAATGAGGCCGAGGATCAGCTTGGAATTGAAGGCTCCCAGGACTTCGGCAAACCGCATCCAGCGAGTGTGAATACCGGCGAGGGACTCCGGTTTGAGAGTCCCCGCGAAAAGGAAACCGGCGGCCATCATTCCCAAAACGATCGAACCGGGGTAAATTTGCTTGAACCCCAGGACCGTTGCAAAAAAACCCAGGACCCCGGTCATTAAAAAACCAAAGGTCCGCAAGTCCTTGGAAGTGGCCTGTATCTTGCTCATGGGAGTCCGTTTTATATCCTATATCATAGCGGGCCACAAGAAAAAAGCCCGGGATGACTCTATCGTTTGGTCATTTCGAAGAACGGAGTGACGAGGATCCTGACCCCGTATGACAACTCTCTCCCACCCCTCCCAACCTCCCCTTGTAAAAGGAGGGGTTAGGGGAGTGAATATAAAAACTATCCTCCCGGTCCGGCGAAATCCGGATGAGGAAAGATGCGGGTTACGCCGAACGATAAATCCGATCCACGGTATCGGAGTCCAATCTTTGCGGCGGG
>Ga0066640_10003020_pt1 | contig 10054 bp, 5 predicted proteins | sample CryGeyCG2114_020_2_FD_59505 | JGI IMG/M metagenome (GOLD analysis project Ga0066640, IMG submission 59505) | Groundwater microbial communities from aquifer - Crystal Geyser CG11_big_fil_rev_8/21/14_0.20 | ecosystem: Environmental > Aquatic > Deep subsurface > Groundwater | place: USA: Utah... | reverse complement strand
CAAACAGAGCACAACAAGTACCCAATCCTCTTGATGGCATAGACCAACAAGAGGCTGTCACTACTCTCGTTGATACAGCGCCGATTTCAGGAGCTGCAAACCAACCAACAAGAGATACTGTTGATCAAGCAGAAACACTTAAATACATTGGTCCAGTTCCAAAAGCAGCTGATTTTGGGGAGCCGTCAGTATCACTCGACCAACCACAAATCGTAAAACCTACCACTGGGCCAGAACTCAAAAGCCCACAACAAGCTTTTGATGGTATAGAAGAAGTGGAGCTTGACCCAACCACTGAAGAGGAACTTGGATTTGATCCTGAAGCAATTGATGCTACAAAAATAATTGCTGAAGTCGGTGCAAAAATTGGAGACCAATCCGGAGTACTGTTAGACAACAATAACAAACCATTTAATGGCATGTCAGCTTCCGAGTACGTTAGCTGGTTTATTACTGAACACGCAGAGAGCGCAGGCATATGGAACAAAACAGACGAGGAACTAGGAATAATGGCAGGCGATTACGAAACTGCACTCACAAGCTCCCTGGGTGAGATAAAAGACAAAGTTGATGTACGCCTCAATACTGTAGGAGCAGAAAAGCAAACGGCAGTTACTGCGATTGCGAGTGGTTTGGTGGCAAGCATTGTTCGAGAAGCACTTCGTTTAAAACAAACTACACGAGAAGTACCAACACCACTTGATACGAGTGAATCAATAGCGGATACAATTCCTGCTATTGCGCCGGTTGTGCTCGAAACACAACAACCAGAAGCAATGGCTACAGCACGTGTAGAATCGAATGAAGAGCTGACAACACGTCGAGCCGCAATAATGAAATCATTTGGTCTGCCTACAGATGCGTCAGTAGATGAAATGAGACAAGCGGGTAGAAAAAATGTAAATACAACTGAAGGTATTTTGAAAGCTTCTGTTGAAAAAGGTCAAATGACAAACGAAGACATGGAGGCGAGACTTGATATAATTGAAGACAAGAACGATGGACTGGAACAAGAACTACTTTCCATTGATGCACGATTAACAACAGACCAAGCGTCTATTGTGGAACAGAAAGTACAAACTGTTGAATCCATGCCCCCAGTAGCAGACTCTGCACCAACAGAACACAGTCTAGACCCAATTGTTAGTGAGTGGGATGATGATGGTTCTGCTTTTTATGACAAAACAACTCCATCTACTCCCGCTGTAACAAAAGAATCTGTAACGCGAACTACCGTACCATCTGCAAATCGTGCAGAAATATTAGGAACCATTGCCACACCAGAACAAACATACGCCCCTGTTGCTGTTCCGCCAGAAATGGAGGATGTTTATGTGAATAAAGATACAGCTGGTCTTGCAGTTGGTTTTAACGATGGTATTAAAACCCTAGAAGATGAACCATCAGTAACTGGATTAGACGATGATGACTTCTTTGGAATACGAGTTGATGCTGCAGAAGCAATAAATAAACGAAACGAAGTACAAACAGAAATTAAAAATATCAGAAAACGTTTAGATGATTTACAGGAACAAGAAAGAAAAATTGCAAAAGAATATTCTGGCGTATTTAAGAAATTTACACGTTGGTTAAATGCAGAGCCAGATAAACTACGCGGTATTAAAAGAACCATCGAAACCGCATTGCAGTCGCTCGGTAAGGCTCAACGACAACTAGAAGAACTCGCTGCAGAAGAACGAGGATTTGAAGACTATGAACAAGCAGAAAAAAATCCTGAGGCATTACTTGCAGATCGAGACTTCATTTTAGAGAACGATCTCCGATTCAACCCAAGTAAAGATGCAGCGATGTTTAGAGAGACGCACAGTAGCGCTTCATTGCTTGAAGCAAGAAAAAAGAAACTTGTGGAAGCATTCAGTAAAACCGCTGAAGATAGAGTAATGGTGGGCCCCGAAGTATATCGTAAAAACACTATCACCATCGGCACCAGACGAGATGTGCTAGTGGCGCAGTATAGAGAAAATATACAAGCACAGATCGACAAAATTGTGGAACTAGAAGATGCAGCTGATCAAGCCACGTTATTCCCACCTATTTCAGCAGATGATGGTGTGCGTGTATCAAGACAAAGCCCACTTGTAGCCAGTAAATTGAAAAATGCTCGTAGCGGAAAAACCCGCTATTTACGAGCTGTGAGCGATCAATAACACTTCAAACACCCGGCAGCACGTCGGGTGTTTTTGTTTACACTAATTCTTTGAGGTGACGCCTACGATAAAACCCAATAGCAAACCGATGCGCCTCATCACGCATACGCTGTATAAGATAGAGTCCATCAGATTCATCCGGCATGAGCACTGGCTCTGAAGTTTCAGGAAAAAATATTTCCTCCCGCTGCTTGGCCAAAGAAATAATTGGAATATCAATTTTTGCAGCTTTCAACATGCCGTGCGCTGCGCTGAGCTGACCTTTGCCCCCATCTATAATAATAAGATCAGGTCGCGGCCATACCGTATCCTTTTTTTGATTACCATGATCTTTGGGAAGATGTCGTACTCGCCTGTTCATTACCTCCCGCAACGACGCAAAATCATCTGGCCCGCTCACTGTTTTAATCTTAAACTTTCTGTACTGTGATGGCTCTGGCTTCCCATCAATAAACACTACCATCGAACCAACGCTATACTCACCCTGAAAATTAGAAATGTCATAAATTTCTACACGATGAAGTTTATCTGCGGGGATTTTTATCGCCTTACCCAACTGCTTCAATCCCTCCACTGCCATCTTTTCATTTTTCTCAAAAGAGGCTCGTTGTTTTTTAAGAGCCTCATCTGCATTCACTTCTCCCATGGCAAGCATTTTTTTATTCCTTCCACGGCGCGTTTCCAGATTTGTATATAACTTGGGTGGTTTGGTAACAGTCTGTGCGTAATACTGATCCCTGAATGCCTGCATAATCTCCTCATCCGACTGCCCTTTAGTGTGCTTCAACACAAACACCTCTTGATGGAACAACATACCGCGACGCACGGTAAATAAATTCACTGCAGCCAAACTGTCTAGACGTGCTAGCGATAAATAATCCGCATTCTCACCTCTCAACGAGATAACTTTCTGCTCTTCCATTAAACGATCAATAGAATACAACTCATCTCGTAAACGGGCTGCTCGTTCAAACTCTTCGTTTTCAGACGCTTCTCCCATTTGCCGCTCTACCTCATCACGAATTGGCTTGTATTCACCTTTCAAAAAAAGCTCAATAGTATCAAATATTTTCTGATACTCCTTAGCCGACACTGCATCTGCACACGGTCCAACACAACGTCCCATATGATGATCAAGACATGCTCGCTTCGGGAACACAATCTTTCCACGTTTTTGTTGAGGAGGTGTCTCACAATATCGAAAAATAGATTTAAGGAGGCGAAGTGTGCGCGTAATCGAATATCCAGAAGTGTACGGACCAAAGTATCGACCAGTGCGACCGCTTAACGGTAACTTACGCGGAGTAGTGATGCGAGGATACTGCTCATCACTAATATGAATGTACTTAAAATTTTTGTCATCCTTCATCACCACATTGTATGGTGGTTGATGCTTCTTAATAAGCATCGTTTCCAGTAGCAATGCCTCAGGTTCATTATCTACAACAGTCATCTTCAAGTCGCGGATTTTGTGCACCATAAAACGCTTCGCATTAGAAAGGTCGGTAGAATCTCTAAAATACGACTGTACGCGCGATCGCAACTGAGTTGCCTTTCCTATATAGAGTAATCGTTTGTTCTCATCAAAAAACTGATACACGCCCGGTTTGAGCGGCAATGCGTCTATTTTATCCTTCAATTCCTGGGTGATATTCATACGCACAACATAACACATGTATAATAATCGCACCAAAAAACGACTTTGTAATAGTACCGCCCCATACAGGTTGACGTATAACAGAAAACCGTGTACACTGATCCACTAGTTTATACTATCACTACATCAATGGCAGGTGAGATTAAAATCAAAGGAGCACGCGTTAACAACCTCAAGAACATCAGCGTCGACATTCCTCGAAACAAATTGGTTGTGATTACCGGACTATCTGGATCTGGAAAATCCTCACTCGCATTTGATACTATTTATGCAGAAGGACAACGCCGCTATGTAGAATCTCTCTCCGCATATGCGCGCCAATTTCTGGGCCTAATGGATAAACCAGATGTGGACCAAATCGACGGTCTTTCCCCAGCAATTTCTATTGATCAAAAAACAGCATCACATAACCCACGCTCAACCGTGGGAACCGTTACGGAGATCTATGATTATCTCCGTTTATTATATGCACGTATTGGAATCCCTCACTGTCCAAACTGTGGCAACGTTGTAGAAAAACAAACGGTCGAGCAAATGGTCAAACAAATCCTCTCTGCAGACAAAGGAGCGAAGTTAATGATTATCGCACCAGTCATTCGAGATAAAAAAGGAGAACATCGGGCTGTATTCTCGGAAGCGCGAAAAGCAGGCTACGTTCGTGTCCGCGTTGACAACCTACTCTATTCAATGGACGAAGCAGAAGAGCTCAATCTGGATAAACAAAAAAAACATAATATTGATATTGTTGTTGATAGGTTTGAAATAGAAGAAAAAATTGACAAGCAACGTTTGCATGAATCAATCGAAACAGCAGTCGATCTTGCAGATGGACTTGTTATCATTCATAACTCTACAAAAGAAGAAGATGCTCTCTTATCTGAGCATTTCTCGTGTCATGACTGTGGAATTAACTTGGAAGAAATAGAACCACGCAACTTTTCATTTAACTCACCGCATGGAGCATGCGCAAGCTGTACAGGACTTGGAACAAAACTCGAAGTTGATCCAAATCTCATTATCCCAAATAGAAAATTATCAATCGCTGAAGGAGCTATCCGTCCATGGTCACGAACATCTTCCAATCAAACATGGATGATGCGTATTGTTGAAGCTATGGCAGAAAAAAATGGATTTTCTACCCTGACCGCAGTAAAAGACTTAACTCCAGATCAATTGAAAATGGTTCTTTTTGGCACTGGATCTGAACAGTACGATGTAAACGCAAATAAAAGCTATAAAGGAAAGGTGAAAGAGTTTATGACGACGTACGAAGGTGTTATTCCAAATCTTGAACGTCGATACAAAGATACAGAATCTGATTACATGCGAGCTGAAATTGAACGATACATGCGTATTTTCGATTGTCCTACATGTTTAGCAAAACGACTCAATCCTTCAGCACTTGCTGTTACTATCCAGGATAAAAATATCTCGGAAGTAACTTCATACACTATTGATAAAGCAAAAGAATTTTTTGAAGGGCTTGTTCTCACGAAAAAAGAGCAAACTATTGGAAACCAAATTCTTAAAGAAGTACTTGCACGGCTTTCATTCCTTGAAAACGTTGGATTGACCTATCTCACATTAGATCGTACTGCATCAACGCTGTCTGGTGGTGAAGCGCAACGAATTCGACTTGCAACCCAGATTGGTTCTTCGCTTGTTGGTGTGTTATATATTTTAGACGAGCCATCTATTGGCCTTCATCAACGGGACAACGATAAATTAATTGAAACTCTCAAAAAACTTCGTGACCTAGAGAACACGGTGATTGTTGTGGAGCATGATGAAGAGACCATTCTCGCTTCTGATCATGTGATCGACATCGGTCCTGGAGCTGGAAAACACGGAGGAGTTATTGTGGCAGAAGGAACCGCTGCTGAAATACAAAAGAATCCAAAATCAATTACCGGTAGATACCTATCTGGAAAAGAATCCATTCCAACACCCAAAAAACGTCGTAAAGGGAATGGAAAACACATTCAAATTATTGGCGCAGAAGAGCATAATTTACAGCAAGTGAATGTAGATATTCCGCTTGGAACCTTCACATGTATTACCGGTGTGTCTGGTTCTGGGAAATCAACACTCATGACAGAAATTCTTGCCCGTGCGCTAGGTCAGCATTTTTACAACTCAAAAGACATTCCAGGAAAACATGATGAAATTAAGGGGCTCGAACACATCAACAAAGTAATCGACATTGATCAGTCGCCAATTGGTCGAACACCTCGATCTAATCCAGCAACGTATACTGGTGTGTTCACATTGATTCGTGATCTATTTACGCAAGTACCAGAAGCAAAAATGCGTGGATACAAAGCAGGTCGCTTCTCCTTTAATGTGAAAGGTGGACGATGCGAAACCTGCCAAGGTGATGGCGTTATTAAGATTGAGATGCATTTTCTTCCAGACGTGTATGTAGATTGTGAAGAGTGCCACGGAAAACGCTACAACAAACAAGCCTTAGAGATTCACTATAAGACAAAGACTATTGCAGATGTATTGGCGATGACCGTTGAGGAAGCGCTTAATTTCTTTAGTAATATTCCAAACATTCGTAAAAAGTTGAAGACGCTGACCGAAGTTGGTCTTGGGTATATTCAGTTAGGACAAAATGCAACCACACTGTCTGGAGGCGAAGCACAACGTGTAAAACTGGCAACAGAATTGGCGCGACGTGCAACTGGAAAGACATTGTACATTTTAGATGAACCTACGACTGGATTACATTTCGTAGACGTTAAACGATTGCTGACCGTGTTGCAGCAACTCGCAGACAAAGGAAACACCGTACTTGTTATTGAACACAACCTAGATGTTATTAAATCAGCTGACTGGATTGTGGATCTCGGACCAGGAGGCGGAGATGCTGGTGGGCTCATTGTCGCCGCAGGAACGCCAGAAGAAGTCGCAAACGCAAAAAATAGCTATACTGGTCAATACTTGAAGAAGATTTTAGCTAAAAAGTAGAAACAAAGCCTCCGTCCACGAGTTGTCCTCATTCCATCATGGATGATCACTTCGGAAAGGGTTTTTTTGCTATACTACACTTATGCAAACACGAGAATCAGCAATAACAGCTACAATCCAGTATTTTGACACATTTGACTTCGCTCCGACGCTTTTAGAGGTGGAAAAATGGCTGTTAAAGAATGAATCACCTTCACCCACCCTAGCTGAAATTCAACATATATTGGACACCAATCCAGCCATAAAAAACAAGCAAGGCTACTATTTTTTAGCTGGTCAAGAAGCCTTGGTGCAAACACGTAAGCAAAAATACGACTACACTGACCAAAAATGGAAACATGCAAAACCATTTCTCAACATACTCGCGCTCATGCCTCACGTGAAAGCCATTTGGTTCTCCAACTCCATGGGATGGGGTAATGCAAAAAAAAGTAGTGACATTGATCTCATTATCGTCACCACACCAAAGCGTATCTGGTCTGCGCGTTTCTTCACCACTGCACTTATGAAAATTCTGCGCCAGAGGCCACACGAACAACAAGAAGAGAAGGCGCTCTGCTTATCTTTTTTCATGACTGATGATCACTTCAACCTACAACAATATAAAATCGGCCCAGATGACGTTCATTTCACATTTTGGGCAACACAATTTTACCCTGTCTACGATCCAGAAAATCTTTTTGATACCTACAAAAGAAACAATGCATGGATAAATGAATCCTTCACAAACCTCCATTGGACAACAACAATTCAAGGAAGAAACATCACACTCGGACCAATAGGAAGAACAATAAAAAAAATACTTGAATTATTTTCTCCAGAATCCCTTCTCAGAAAAATCCAAATGCGTATTATGCCAGATAAAATAAAAAACATGGCTAACAAAGATAACCGTGTTGTGATTAATGATCACATATTAAAATTACACACAAACGATCGTCGAATAGAACAACAAACACTATGGGAAGCCAAAACACACTAACATCACGTATTGCAACTGGAATCGCCATTGCAATTGTCTTTTTTCTTCCGTGGCAAACACGATGGATCGCGATCGACGGAACACTCAACGGTGGCGGCTGGGAATATGGAACCGTATCGCTCTACGCGCTTGATATCCTGATCGCTCTCTTTCTGTTATTCACTGTTGTCCATGTTGTGATAGAAAAAAAATCCCTCACACTTTCATCACGTCAGTGGATGGCCCTATTCTTACTTGGTGTTGCATTTTTCTCTATGGCGTTTGCCAACAACCACATCAATGCACTCTTTTGGTGGGTGAAGCTCGCCGAAGGAATCGCTCTATTTATCTTTTTGCCTCAAATACGAATTCCATGGAAGTGGATTGGAGGAGCACTCGTACTCTCAGGAGTTATTCAAAGCTGCCTTGCGATAACGCAATTCTTCACACAACAGGTCACAGGTTCAAAATGGCTTGGCATGTCATCTCAACTCCCAGAAATCCCAGGCGTCCAAGTCGTAGGAACGGCAACAGAACGCTTCCTACGTTCATATGGAGCACTCCCACACCCAAACATGCTTGCAGGGCTGCTTACCGTCACCATACTCATCACACTCTTAATCTACGTAAGTCACAAGCCTATCGTAACGCGTGTCCCATACGGAGTGAGCCTTGCGATTCTAGGAATGGGTTTATGGACAACATTTTCTCGACAAGCGTGGTTAGCACTTATCCTCTCTCTCATTGTACTCATTACATACACATTCATTACTGAACGCACATTTCCAAAATCCGTTGCTGTAGGCATTTTATTTATATTACTTCCAATGATTACATTTTCATTGATAATGCCAGAGTTAATCCAAACTCGACTAACGACAGACACCTCCACAGAAAGCCGATCTATCACAGAACGACAAGATTACACAAAGCAAAGTGCAGCAATTATTCGCACTGAGTGGATGAAAGGTATTGGTATTGGAAATTACACGGCATACACAAATGCAAAAGATCAGCTATATGGAGTTGAAAAACAAAGTTCTGCATATCAACCAGTACACAATATCTATTTACTCGTCATATCAGAGCTCGGCATATTTGGATTGTTAGCGCTTCTGTTATTCCTACTCAGTAATACTAGATGTCTCACCTGGAAGAACCCGTGGACACTCGGCCTCAGCCTAGCAGTTGTCTCACTTCTTACAATCGGATTATTTGATCATTATCTCTGGACACTACACTTCGGAATTCTGCTCTTTTGGATCACGTTCAGTCTACTCGAATATTCAAGAAAGTAACTCTTGACACAGTAAAATAGGGAGTATACAATGCTTTAGCACTCAACTCACGCGAGTGCCAAAAGAAGCAACTTTTTTAGCTAATATAAGTAAAAAAACCGCAATGAGCATCCAACCACTTGGAGACCGTGTACTGGTACAAGTACTCGAAACAGAGGAAATAACAGCTAGTGGAATCGTTCTCCCCGACTCTGCAAAAGAAAAGAAAGCTGAAGCGAAGATTATTGCTATCGGCGCAGGAGAAGAAATCACAAAACTAAACCTCAACGTAGACGACACCGTTCTTATCGGAAAATATTCCGGGGATGAAGTTGAGTACGACGGAACAGAATATAAAATTATCGGCCACGAGGACGTTCTCGCTGTCATTAAATAACATATTGTATGTCAAAACAGATTCATTTTAATGAGGATGCTCGAAAGGGCTTGATGAACGGCATCAACAAACTCGCAGACACGGTAAAAGTAACACTAGGACCCAAGGGACGAACCGTCGTTCTCGAAAAAGGATATGGTTCACCAGTTATCACAAAAGACGGTGTAACTGTCGCCCGCGACATCGAACTAGAAGATAAAGTAGAAAATATTGGTGCAGAATTGGTAAAAGAAGTTGCCAGCAAGACAAATGACGTCGCTGGTGACGGCACAACAACTGCTACCGTACTTGCACAAGCGATTGCACGTGAAGGTATTAAAAATGTGACAGCTGGAGCAAACCCAATCTCTTTGAAACATGGCATTGATAAAGGTGTTGCCGCAATGGTCGCTCAGTTGAAAGAAAATTCTAAAACTGTTGACTCAAAAGAAGAAATTGCACAGGTTGCAACAATTTCTGCGAACAATGATCAAGAAATTGGAGAAGTCATTGCAGAAGCCATGGATGCGGTTGGCAAAGATGGTGTGATTACTGTAGAGGAATCACAAAGCTTTGGAATCGAAAAAGAAGTGGTTGAAGGAATGCAGTTTGACAAGGGATACATCTCTCCATACATGATAA
>Ga0066640_10003018_pt1 | contig 10058 bp, 13 predicted proteins | sample CryGeyCG2114_020_2_FD_59505 | JGI IMG/M metagenome (GOLD analysis project Ga0066640, IMG submission 59505) | Groundwater microbial communities from aquifer - Crystal Geyser CG11_big_fil_rev_8/21/14_0.20 | ecosystem: Environmental > Aquatic > Deep subsurface > Groundwater | place: USA: Utah... | reverse complement strand
GTCCCCACAAACGAGGACATCTTTGTTGGTGCACCGAAGATAATCATCCACTTTCAATTTCTGTCCAGACGGATCAAGCTCAATATCCGCTTTTTCAAGATCAAGTCCCTCGATATTCAACTGCCGTCCCACTCCCACAAACAAAGCGTCGACAGGCAGCTGACGATCCTCGCCTCCCACTTGCACAGAGAGCAGTCCGTCTACTCTAACCTCTATAGCCTCGGCGTTGAAAAGCACCTGAACTCCGTCGCGAACGAGGCGAAGATGGAGAATGTCCGTAATGTCCTTATCCTCCTTCGGTAGGAATTTTCCGCCTCTTTCGAGAATGGTAACCTCGGAGCCAAGCGACTGAAACGCCTGTCCGATTTCCATGCCAATGGGACCGCCGCCAATAATGACGAGGTGCTTGGGAAGAAAATCAATGTCAAAGATATTCTCGTTGTTGAAAACGGGCACCCTCTCCATGCCTGGTAGAGAAATCTTTCTCGGTCGTGAGCCGGTGGCCAGAATGATTTTGCGACCGCGATAGATCGTGTCAGCAACCTTGACCTCGTGCCGACCCGTAAACGAGGCCATCCCAAGCGCGACGGTCATGCCCTTTTTCCGGAACCACTCCGCGTTTTCATGCTCGCGAATGATATCCTGGCGGTTTTTGACATAGCTCATAACGGCTTTCATGTCTACCTCGCTGGTCACTGTTACACCAAACTCCTGCAACGAGCGGCTGGCGCGCACAGCTCGCGCTACATGAATGAGCGCTTTCGACGGTATGCAACCAAAATTAAGACAGTCACCACCAATGTTGGAGTCACTCTTGTCTATAAGCAGTGTCGACAGGCCGATGCGATTAGCAAAGGCGGCGATGTTGAGTCCGCCAGAACCAGCACCAACGACAATAATGTCAAACGTTTGCATACATTGATTATATTTTAGCAGAGATTTTACGGCGCCTGAAATCCGCTAGGAACAGTACGCCAATGAGGTAGACAGAGAGAAGGATCACAGTCCACCTCACTGACTGAGTCCCCACATACGCCAGCACGAATGAAAACGGCAATACTCCAATGACCGTAGTCCAAAAATACACCGACCAAGAGATGCGAGAAAAGAGCCCGAGCGCGTAACTCAAAATATCGACCGGAACAGCAATACGCAATAAAATAAGCGACCAAAAAAGATGTTGCTCTGGGATAAACTTTTCGAGCGCGTGCAGACGCGCAACGGGAACGATACGCTCGATGACCGTAACTCCAACTTGTCGCGCAATCCCGAACGAGATGAGTGCCCCCAATGTCCATCCCACCGCCGAGAGGATAGCAGTTGGAAAAAACCCAAAAACAGTGCTGGCAAAAGGGATGAGCGGTGTTGTGGTCAGCGGAGCGAAAATAACGGAGAGCGCAATCAGTGCGACGTAGGCAGCCATGCCCATGACTGTGCCACCCCCTATGAGTTGCTTCAGGGTGTCGCCATATGCGCCGGCAACCCATACAGCGCCGGCAAAAAGGATCGCCGTTGGGATGAACGCGACAACGCCGCCAAAAATGTTTGTGGATTTTTTATTCATCATTGGTTTGCTTCGGCTCGTTCGATTTACCGGTTTGAGGCATTGCCTCTTTGTGTCGCCGCTTTATTCTATCATGCAACGGAAAGGCGAAGATAAGGATCATCAAGAGTACGACTGCCACACCGATACGCCCACCGCTCATGCTCGCGAGCGAACTCCCAAAGTACGCAAAAACAAAACTACCCGGGATAATGCCGAGAAGTGTACCGAGAAGATAGGTACGGAAGGAAACAAGAGTGAGTCCCAGCCCGAAATTCAGCCCGTTAAAAGGAAAGAGGGGCACGAGGCGAAGGAAGAGCACGACTGGCAGACCATTATCTCGCAACTTTTCATCATACTCGTAGAGCCGGTGGAATTTCGTTTTCACCAGCCTCTCAACAAAGGCTTCGCCAAAATACCGAGCAAGAAAAAAAGCACACGAAGCACCGACCGTCGCCCCGACGACGACATAGAGCGTCCCCAAGAATGGCCCAAAGATGATGCCAGCGGCAACAGAAAACGGCGATGAAGGGATGAAAAGGAGCGTGGTCACGGCGTAGGCGAGCATAAAGACAAGCGGCGCCAGCACACCGAATGACTCCACCCACAAGCGCACCGCTTCCAGGTTAAGGAGAGAGCGAACATCAAATCGCCAGACCAGAAAAATAGCCGCAATGACAAAGGCGAGAAGAAGAGAAAAACGAATCGCGATGTTTGTTTTTGTGTTCACAGGTCTACAGATTTGAAAGTTCTACAAAATAACCAAGAACAATGAGTGCTGCGCCCACTATCCCGATCAACCTTTCCCGCTTCATTGTGCGGAAAACTGACTCATCTATTTTTTTGTCTCTCCTAACACGATCATGCACGGAGAGTGCGGCATAGGCAATCATAATAGTTCCGATAACGTCTAACGTAGATGATAGTGTTTCCATGACAATGTATTTCTACTACCGTTGTCGTGTATGTCCATAAGTTCTAAGACAATTTTACGCTCGGGCGGCTTGAAACATGGAATCTCTTACCTTCTCCTCGCGGTACCCACGGGCGCGTATTTCATCGCCATGCGCGATCATGAACGCTTCTACTCCTTGAAGCACAACCATGGGAATACCATCGAGCGTTTTTCGTCCTAGCTCTTTCGCCAGTTTGATCGTTGGTGTGTCTTCGCCAACAAGTATGACGTCGCTTACAATCGTGTCGGACGATAAGGACGAAATAACATCGCGTGAACGACTCAAATTTTCAGCAAGATTACCTTTCTGCGCCGGCGCGAGGCCCGCGAATTGCCGAAATTCTCCAGTCGCACCCTTGGTAGAAGCATTGATGACGGCTACTGCACCATTTGCCTCATCTTCGATACGCTCTTCGCCACCACCCTGCGCGCGCGCATCCCCAAAATATTCATTGATATGTTTTGCGAGTCTAACGGCCTTTTCCTCGGTGCGGTTGAGAATCGACAGTACTGCTCCGCGATCTGCAAGCGCAAACGCAACCGCATTCGCCGTACCACCGGCACCAAGAAGAACCACTTTTGCCCCTTGCAAATCTCTCCCATCCTCCTTTAACATCTGCTCAAGTGACAAGGCGTAGCCGATACCGTCGGTATTGTAACCTTTTAATTTTCCATCAGGAAGGCGATGGACGAAATTAACGGCCCCTATTGCTTTCGCGATAGGGTCTATGTCGTCGAGAAACTCAACCGCGTGCTCTTTGAGACCGACGCCAACACCCCCGCCAATATATTTTTTATTCTTGCGGAACCCCACCAAAACGTGTTCGAGACGGGCTAGCTCAACAACAAGCATAATGTTTCCGGCATCAAGATCGAACTCTTGATAGGATCGATTCCACATAATGGGTGTTTTGGCCGGATAATCCTCGGCGGAAACAGGGAGCGAGTAGCGGGGAAAATCAAGATTCTCTGGATTTTCCCTTGCCATCCGCGCAATTTTTACATGACCAAGCATTTCTTGTTCTACCTCCTCTTGATCGTACTGAGTTATTTTTTCGTGTGACATTTGTTTTGTTTTTTATGGGATTATTAATGTTTTGTAGCCGACTTCCCGAGCGACACTCAAAATTCTCGAGATGCTCTGTTATGTTTTCTTGTACTCAAAGCTGATGATGGTGACCGTGTCGTCATCACAAAATGCTCTGCCATAAACCATCTGAAGTTTTGTGAGCAGTTCAGTTTTTGTGTTGACCCCATCTGCGCCTCTCTCCAGATATCTTTCTTCGAGATCGCCTAAGCGCAGCTTTCTCACGGCAGATACTATTGCCGACACTTCTACGGCATCAAAGTGGCCGTTTTCTTTAAGAATTTTAAGAGTGACGGGGCATCCCTCTCGATAACCACCCTTCGGATCGGTGGTCGTAGCCGTTCTGTCGCCGGACCGTACCGTTGTCACAATGGAGCAATTCTCGATCTGTCCCTTGTCAGCTTCCCGAAACCAGATCTCGCTTGCAAACGAGCCTTCATTCTCTTGCTTCTCTACTTCTACTGGCTGGAATTGTCTAGATTTTTCCATGTATCACCCTGATGCTAGTTTACCCAAACGACCGGCTGGATGCATGTGGGCGAAATGCTCTATCGTAATACCCTTTACTTCCTGCAGGGCACTCGCGATTGCATCACCGAGAGCAAGCGAAACGATGGCACTTGTCGTCGGCGCAAGGTTAAATGTTGTACATGCGGCACATGCTTCCTCGGTGACGTATGTTTCGATAACAATGTCTCCGGTCTTTCCAAGAGAAGAGTCTGGATGCGCGGTGATGACAATGATCTTATGACCTCTTTTTCTGATTAGATGGGCAAATGTATTCAACTCGGGTGTCTCACCACCATGAGAAATGATAATGATCACATCTTCGGGCGCGATCATGCCCATGTCGCCGTGAAGCGCTTCCACCGGATGAATAAAAACGCTGAACGTACCCGTGCTCGAAAGTGTGGCGACAATCTTCTTTGCCACAATTCCAGATTTGCCCACACCCGACAGCACCACCTTTCCTTTAGTGTTATACAGGAGCTTTACTGCTTCTGTAAAAGAATTGCTAAGTCTTTTTGAGATCACTTCCAAGGCGTGCGCCTCTTTAGCCAGAACTGTCTTACCGATGTCTGTAATTTTGGTTTGCATACTACCTCACACTACGTTATATCCCGTGCTCAACATGAGGAACAAGGATTTTTTGCTGCTTTTGTCTCTACCGACCAGGCATGCACGCCTGTACTTCCCGTGCTCGCTTCGCACGCATTTTTTTCTGTCTTATTCTCCTCCTGTCCGCAGGTATGATCCTTATGGGACTCACAGGGACACGAACAGGCAATACACATTTTCTTTGACTGATTGTCCATAGTATTTGTGATTATTATAGTAATCTTACTCCACGATCCTTCCTGTGTCAATATTTCGACCTTTTACTTCCGAATCCTCTCCCACAATTCCAGCCCCTTTCGAAAGAGCCTCCTTTTCTTGCCAAAACACTGCAAACAGTTGCCAAAATGTGCCCCCGCTTTGAGATACTTTTTACTTCCGCACGGAACACATGCATAAAAACCATTCTCAGGCACTTCGTCACCCACCTTGTAGACGACATCTTCGGTGTTTTTCCATAAGCGGGTTTTCAGTTCTTGTGGCATTCTGGTGTTTTAGTTATTTGTTAATACTTCCGTGCCATCGACCATGGCACTTTTTACATCGTAAGTAGAGCTCGCCGCCGGACGCAAGTGTACCCGGCAGAGCTCGCCATGAGTCTTGTGATACTCATAGGCCGAGGTAGCGGCGACAGCGCCGAGTGCGGCAGCGGTAATTGTCTGCTTGAACTGTCCGAAGTGGTTGACCGCATCGCCCGCGGCATAGATGCCGGGCACATTAGTGCGCATCATGTTGTCGACGTCGACATAACCGAGCTTGTCGAGAGTGACGCCAAGCGAGACGGGTACAGCCACATCAGGCTTCGCACCGATCTCAACAAAAAGTCCATCGATGGCCAGTTCTGTGGTGCCATTATATTCTCGAGACAGCGCTACCCTCTCGAGCCTCTTCTCGCCAATCAACTTTAGAACACTCGTATCCATGAGCCACACCACCTTATCGCCCAACTTCCTCATGGCCACCTCGTTCACCGGTTCGGCACGTAACTTGTCGCCACGCACAATGTAGTAAATCTTTTCGACGTAGTCGGCCAGATGCAATACGCCTTTGGCTGATGCATCCCCTCCACCGACCATACCCACAACCTTGCCGCCGTAAAGCGGTCCGTCGCACGTAACGCAGTAGTGCACCCCCTTTGATGTCAGCCGATCCTCATCCGGTAGACCGAGGCGACGGCGCTCGGAACCTTGGGCGAAGATAATAGTCTTCGCGTAGAAAGTTTTTTCTTCTTTGCTATCTTGTACGAGTACCGTATAACAACCATCCTTGTTCGTGGCATCGATCAGTTTACCATCTGCAAACTCAGCGCCACTTTCCTTCGCTTGCCCCTCCATTTTTTGCATAATCTCGTAATCGTCCATGCCGGGAGTGCTCGGATAATTCCAGATTGTACCGGCCTTGGCCGTCTCTCCTCCAAACTCCCCGCGCACAATGAGCGTCTTCATCAGATAGCGCCCGGCATAAATGCCGGCCGAGAGTCCCGCCGCGCCCGAACCGACAATGATAATATCGTATGGCATATTATTTTGTGCGTTGTGAGCGTTTTACCATGTCTTTATTTTTCGCTGTTTTTCTTGGTAAGTGAGTGGGTATGGGAGATGAAATCTATTTTGTACGCGCTTAACTCGCGCTTAACCACATCGGTCATAGCCGCACCAAGCAGAGCCGGCAACTCTTCGGCTCGGAGTATCCCCCCCAGTTTGGTTTTGTCACTCTGCCAGAGCTTGTATGTGTAAAAGAGTAAGACAGCCGCCCCCACCCCTGTCGGATAAGAAATATAGGTAGCGCCACTGTACGGCGTATCAAGGAGTTCAGCATAACGATGGAAACTCAATCCCGTGGATTCGGTCGTGAGCACGGACTCACGAGTTTTTTTTGTTTCCAGCGTAATTTCGGCCATCGCCGCGAACTGGGCGGATTTGATAACTCCTTGTTGGAGCAGCTGCTCGATCTTTTGCGGACTTTTCATGCCCGGAAGCACCATGCGGACGATTGCTTCGACCGACATCCCCGCGTCTATGCAGCCAACACTCTGTTTGGATAATAGATTGAGTTGGAAGAGATTTTTAATAAGCTCAACCTCGCTCCCTCCGCTTGATACTGAAATGGATGCCGCCATGGGGTACGTTTGGTGCAATGAGAGCACCTCCTCTTGATAAATAGGATACTGTTCCGTAGCAGCTCCCGCATGTGGAAATTCATAGGCAAGCGACTCACTGAAGGGTTCAATGGTAACGAGTGCGCCATCGCGAATAGAGCGAGGTTTCTCCTCCAGCTCGTCCATAGCCACCTTTGGCGACCAAGAAAAAACGATCTGCTGAGACGTGATATTCTCGAGCAAGTACAAACGGATATCGCGAACAACCGCCCCGGAAAAATCCTGTAGCTGTGTCAGTTTTTCTCCAATAAGGAAATTGCTTACGCCGGGAGAAATACCCACATTAATCAAACCAAACAAATCACGACTCATAAGTTCTTGGTTAAACTGCTGTTGCGGAAATTGCAATGTCGCGAGTGTCTGTTCGTTATACATATCTGAAGCCAGATCGCAGTAGTGCGCGCCGATTTCTGTGGCAAGTTTTAAGATCGCTGCGTTGAAATCGGGAATAGATGTATTGACAAGAATGGCGGCATCCAGAAGCTGTTCCTTGTAAGCCGAAGGATCCCTAAACAAAAGGCTGAAATCCTTCATTTCGATAAATTCTACCGCATCGGTCATGCCTTGTGGCGCCCGAAATAAATACGGTTGTGCTTCCTCGACGCTCCGGACAACCAGCACGAAACGCACCTGCGCGCTCTCGCGAGCAGACAGTTCAAACAAACAACGAACCATTACCGACCCGACCGCTCCAAACCCAAAAAATACTATTTTCTTCATGAGTTTTAGTTTTTTGATTATTGCTTATTTTTTCCACACGATGCCATCCTTCTCATGGTGAGTGGCCCAGGAAAACCACATCGCATAGTAGCCGGGAATGAGCGTGCCATCCGCACTCCTGACTTCGACCTCTCGATTGATCCTCACCGCTGTAATGGAAGTAGCACCCACCGCGATGCTGGCAGGCTCGGCTTGTAGATCACTCAATTTTAAAGCAACCGAATGCGTACCCACTTGGACAATGTACATCTTCTCTTTGGCGGGCAAACGCTTGTCACTCACTGATACGGGGAAATAAACATCTTCGCTCTCCGCGTAATCGCCGTAGGGATAAAGACCATAATCTCTCGAGTATCCCGTTTTAGCACTCAGCACTTTCGCATGAGCGTAGCGTGCCTTGATATCTTGGAAAGGCAGAACTTGCGAAGGATAGAGAGAGAGCTTGGTGCCGGTCATTTTGCCCACCACTGCCTCGCCCTGGATTTGCGACCAGAGACTCTCTGTCGTTTTGTCATACATGAGCAAGTTAGATTCATAGAGCTTGCCACTGACACCAAATGTTTCAGATTTGCTCAACACCTTCGCATCAAACACGATAGCTGAACCACAAAGGGGACAGAAGGTTACGGTGAGCGGCCTACCCTCGATGCTGTCGTTTACGATCTCGTGCCACACCATAATGTTGTATGGATAAAAGCGAGTCGTCTTTCCGACCGTCACCAATATCCCCTCCATATCATCCTTCAGAAACGAGGTCGCTTCGTCGACAGAAACAAATGCCGGATTGGTGAGAGCGGGTATTCCATCTTTACCGGGTCCACCATCGAGGACTTTCTCGAGCGGGATGGAACTTTTGGCAGTATTGGTCATGAGCCCGCTACTGAGAAAGTCTTGCTGCGTGGGAGCTGCAGAGACATTCTGCTGAGCCACAGAAACTGGTGGGAGCTCACTTATTGGCGAAGGTGATGCAGACGAGGAAGGAGAGATATTATTGTTCACATACATATACACACCCGCAACCAGTACAAGCGTTACGATGGCAATATATAATTTAGGATGCAATTGCATGTTTGATGATATCGAGGTTGCAACTCTTGTGCTCCTTACACCATGCTTCGCACTTCTCTGCCCATTCACGCTCGGTGTAGTGTAGTCCGCATTCTGGGCAAACAAATGTCGTTTGTTCTTTTTTGCTATCCATAGTCGTTATTTATTACTTTCTAATAATCTGTTTTCAATTTTGGTGACATCAAAGATATTAAGATCGAGCAATTTTGACTCGATCTTTTTGTCGACCCCGAAGAGAACAAAGACGCCAACCAAAAGGAATAGAACGCCGAGACCTCGCTTGAATCGCCCCCGGGGATCAGAAAGGAGATGCAACTTTTCGACGAAGCGCTGACCAATGAGAGCTATCAGTATAAGGACGGCCGAGAGACCGAACACGTAGGCGAGCAGGTAGATGAACCCGAGCGCAAAACTCTGCGGGAGCACCGTCGCAAGAATGACCGCGTACGTCGGACTACACGTGGAGAAGATCGGGCCGAGGGCAAAGCCCATAAGTACGTCTCCGGCAATACTTTTCTTTTTCATTCCCTGAGCTAGGAGCTGGTTTGATCCCCTGCCAATCTTGAGCGAGAGCATTAACTTTTCCCACACCACGGGAAACACCATAATGATTCCAAAACCGACCAATATAGCGCCAGAGAGTGTTGTCCAAAACGCTTGCGGAATAACAATGAACGCGGTACTGACCCTTAGAAGAAAGGTGAAGATGACGATTGAAACTGCTAGCGACGCAATGATGATGAAGGGTGCAGCCCGACGCTTCTCCTCTCCCAGCGAACCGCCAATAATGACCGGCAGGACGGGTAACACGCACGGTGCTAACACCGTAAGTACACCTGCGAGCAGTGAGATAAGGAAAAGAGACATCTATTTTACTTAATATGTGTCAGAAATTCAGCCAGTGTAACGCTTCCGCTCCATTTGGTGATGAGATTGCCCTGCGCGTCGACTTGGACGTGCGTACTCTGACTCGTAACCCCGTACTTTTGCTTGAGAGCGGTCGCCGTATCATAATCAACGTTCAAGATGCTCATGTTGGCGGGAATTTTATCGAGATTTGCCTTGAGATCGCTATCTAGGGCGCGGCAGGTTGGGCACCATGATGCATGGAAGAAGATCACGACCTTGCCATTTGCAGCTCGGGCAATTTTGCTTGCATCATAAGGTTCGTATGTGCCAGCAGCGGTTGCGGTTGCCGAGGGTACAGCACCTCCTTGTGAGATCTCTGTTACGGCCTGCCCGCTTGGATCTGCCTGTATCGCAGATTGGCTAGCAGTCGGCTCAGAAGACCGCGAAAAGAGCAGTGCTCCTCCCACGACAACTACCGCCAATATGATAAGGGCAATCGTTGCTGATCCCCGTTCATTATTTTTGTACGTCATATTTGGCTATGTTTAATGTTGCTCAGTAA
>Ga0066640_10003013_pt1 | contig 10071 bp, 8 predicted proteins | sample CryGeyCG2114_020_2_FD_59505 | JGI IMG/M metagenome (GOLD analysis project Ga0066640, IMG submission 59505) | Groundwater microbial communities from aquifer - Crystal Geyser CG11_big_fil_rev_8/21/14_0.20 | ecosystem: Environmental > Aquatic > Deep subsurface > Groundwater | place: USA: Utah... | reverse complement strand
AATTCCTTTAACACAAAACGCGGCACTATAAATTTTCCGTCTAAGAAACCTGTTTTACACACATCAGCAATTCTGCCGTCTATGATAACGCTTGTATCCAAAAGTATCATTTCATCCTTCTGATCCTGCCTTGAAAATTTAACATAGGGCACTATTATATTAAATTCATCCCTGCCGCGCATTGCCATGATCATGCCAAGATAACAGAATATAAGCGTAAGGATAACGCGCAGAGAATACACCAGATTCTTGTCCATAGAAATAAGCGCCATGGTATCAGATACCAGTTTCGCCATTATAAGCCCGAACAATAACCCGAAAACAGCTGACGAAAGGCCTCTTACAGACACCTTTCTCATGGTAAATTCAAAAATAATTATGAGTACAGCTGCTAAAAAACCTATCGAAGCGCCCAATACGCTGAAATCAGAAGAACCTATCTGCGCAAACGACCCTACCTGAAAGCCTATTATCATGCTAAGTATCACAAAAAATATCCGTATAAATATTAAGGTCATATACAAAGCTCCCTTCTATGGTATAACAGCTGGAAGTTTTAAGCTGTAAGCTTTAAGCTTATGGCTTATAACTTAAAGCTGATTTTTATTTCTTTTTCTTGCTCTCCCTAGGCTTCGGTGGTTTAAACAAAAGCTTCCACGGATTCTGTTTAATATCCAATATCATTTCGTCAATATGATTGTACAGCGTGTCATCAGACATAAGCCTTCCGATTGTGCCCTTACCCTGCTTGGCATAAGATAAAAAATCCCTTAGGTCTCCGCTCAACGCCTCCATATTATTAACTGTATTTTTTAAAGACACTCTTAAACTATCGTCTCCTACAATCTTATTCACGGATTCTGTAAGAGCGCCTATTTTCCCTATAAGTTCCTTAGTGGACCTGGCAATTTCTTCTGTTGATATAGGGTCACATCCTCTAAGAGTGTCTCCTTTTTGCAGAAGCCTTGCGTCCCTGGTGCCAGGGGAAATTTCCAGATATTTTTCTCCCAGAAGCCCCAGCGTATTAATAGATGCCTTTGCGTTTTCATTAATCCATGTATTCTGAGATACCCACACAGTTAGCTTAACAAAGGGCTTATTTTCCTTTTCATCAAAATAAATATTTATCTCCTGCACCTCGCCCACCTGAACCCCTGAATAACGCACAGGCGCGCCTATGCCTATGCCATTTGCAAAGCTGAAGACTACATTAAGGGTATATCCGCGCTTGACGCTGTAAAAATTTCCTATAGAAAATATTATTACGGACAATATAACTATCCCTATGAAAATAAATATACCCACTTTCAGCTCAAAATTCATGCGTGTAAACATTTTACCCCCTTTATATTACATGCTATCGCTGAACTACGCAGAACTTAACGCGGAATTACGCTGAAACTACATGCTAATTTCCGCGTTTTTCCGCGTCTGCTCCGAGTAAAACTAGGAGCAGCTTCTGCGTTATTCCGCGATTATTACGCGTCTTCTGTAATCGGCCCTTTTGCCGCTCCTGTTATAAACTGTTTTACTATCGGATCTTTTGTATTCTTAATTTCATCAGGCGTCCCAATAGTTATAATCTTCCCTTTATATAACATCGCTATCCTGTCAGCTATTTTAAAAGCGCTGACCATGTCATGAGTTACAACTATGGATGTTACGTTCAATTTATTATTCAAATCTACGATAAGGCCATTTATCGCATCAGCCATTATTGGATCTAATCCTGTAGTCGGCTCATCGTATAATATAATCTTTGGGTTATTGCAGATCGCTCGCGCAAGCCCTACCCTTTTTTTCATCCCTCCGCTTAGCTCGCTAGGCATCAGATTCTCTATGCCCTTTAAACCCACAAGCTCCAGAGCATCTGCAACTTTTTTCCGAATCTCTGAGCCTGAAATAACAGTATGCTCTCTTAATTTAAATCCTACATTCTCTCCCACTGTCATTGAATCAAATAAAGCAGCGCCCTGGAAAAGCATTCCGAAGCTAAGCCTAAGCTTATCCATCTCGTATTCTTCAAGCCTTGTCATATCGTTCCCATCTATAATAACCTGGCCCATATCAGGTTTTATAAGCCCTATTATATGCTTTAATAGCACGCTTTTCCCGCAGCCTGAACGGCCTATTATAACAATTCTCTCGCTTGAATTTATAATAAGATTCAGATTATCTAATACCTTTGAGCTAGTGAATGATTTGGAAAGATTTATGATTTCTATCATATTCTTAGCGTAGAGCGTTTAGCGTATAGCGTATAGGGATAATAGCTATTATTATCCGCTATACGCTCTACGCTATCCGCTAAAACAACTCTTTCTGCGCTTCCTTTTTATACGGCACCTTTAAATGATCGTATGCCAGTTTTGTAACTTCCCTGCCCCTTGGCGTCCGCTTAAGAAATCCTATTTTCAATAAAAACGGCTCCACCACATCTACTATGGTATCGCTCTCTTCATTCAGGGTTGCGGCAAGCGATTCTATGCCCACCGGCCCACCGTCATAAAAATCAATTATTGCTTTCATGACTTTTCTATCTATGTCATCCAGGCCCGCGTTATCTATCCTGTGCGACGCAAGGCCGGCAATAGCAATCTCCTTGTCTACCTTCTTATTGCCTTTTACTTCGCTGTAATCCCTTACTCTTCTTAAGAGCCTGTTGGCTACGCGGGGCGTGCCGCGCGAACGGCTCGCAATCTCAATAGCTGCGTCTTCATTAAGAGGTATATTTAAAAGTTCTGCGGACCGCTCTATTATTTTTACCAGGTCATCCGCCTCATAAAATTCAAGGTGGTAAAACATGCCGAACCTGCTTCTTAAAGGCGCGCTCAATAATCCTGCGCGGGTTGTAGCGCCGATAAGCGTAAATCTTTTTAAATTGAACTTTATGGTCTTTGCGTAAGGCCCTTTATCTATAAGAAAATCTATCTGAAAATTTTCCATAGCAGGGTATATAAATTCTTCTACAACCTTTGACAGCCTGTGAATCTCATCGATAAAAAGTATATCTCTCTCGCCAAGATTAGTAAGAATCCCTATAAGATCTCCTGCCCTTTCTATAGCGGGCCCTGAGGTAGCGGTAATCTTGGCTCCCATCTCGCGGCTTATGATATGGGCAAGCGTTGTCTTTCCCAACCCAGGGGGGCCTGAAAGCAGAATATGCTCAAGGCCTTCTTTTCTTTTTTTTGCCGCCTTTATTGCGATATTTACATTTTCGATTACATGCTTCTGGCCTATAAAATTCTTGAAACTGTCAGGCCTCAAGGAAATATTACATACTGCCTCTTCCTCTGCTTCCTGGCCGGTAATCAGTCGTTCGCGATCGTCTTTATTATTTTCTATCATATACCTTTATTAGCGTATAGCGTAGAGCGTTTAGCGGATAGGTCTTTTTGCATGGAATTTTTTTTATACGCTCTACGCTAAACGCTATTTTTTAGACTTCTGTTTGTACACCTCATTCAGAAGATCCTCTGCTGTCTTTATCTCCGGATTGCGTTTTAATGCTTCATCCAGCATATTTTTGGCTTCGAATTTTTTATACTGTAGCTGCAATAAAACGCCCATTGCCTCTTCTTCTATCCCATGCTTGAGCGTAAAGGCTCTAGCTCCATTTCTAGTATCCTGGATAAGCCCGAATTTTCCCACCTTACCCTGAAGTTTTGCCACAATCTCTCTTGCTCTCTGCTCTCCAATGCCGGGCAGGGACTTTAAAAAAGGCACATCGGCCGTATCGATTGCCTGGGCAATCATGGATATAGGCATCTTCAATGCCCTTACAGCAGCCTTTGGCCCGATACCTGACACTGTTATAAACTTTTCAAAAAATTCTTTTTCTATTTCATTCAGAAAACCTATCAGGCATTGGAACCCTTTGGATGGTTCCAGCTGAAAATAATGGTATGTGATAAGAGAAATAACCCCATCCGGTTGTACGCTATTTTCAAGGCATTGCATCACAGCGCCTGGAATAAATACTTCATAACACATCCCATTTACATCCAGCAATATTGACTCTTCTTTTTTTTCTAATAACTTACCTGTAATTCTGCAAATCATTTCTATGCCCCCATATATTGGCATGCGTAATTGCAAGAGCCAGAGCATCTGTAACATCAACTGGTTCAGGTGGATTCTTTAACCCCAATAAACTTGTAACAGTTCTCTGCACCTGTTCTTTTGAAGCTCTGCCGCGTCCAGTAATCGCTTTTTTTATCTTCGTAGTAGGGTAATTCACAAGCAAGACATCCTGATGCTCAACTGCAAGGCATATCGCGCCCCGCGCGTGAGCCATCAGTATGGAAGTCTTCGGATGTTTGTAATGAGAATACAGCTCTTCCAAAACCACTGCCTCAGGCAATGTATCTTTTATTAAGTTCATGACTTTTTTATAAATACTGGCCAGTCTTTTTTCCATCTTATCTTTTGCATTAGACCTTATAATGCCAGCTTCCATCAATTTGACATTATTGCCGCATGCATCTATGAGGCCGTAACCTGTAATTCCAAGACCTGGATCTATCCCCAGAATTCTCATTATGCCTTTTACGGAAATATAAAATAAAATAGCGCGGTGAAAAGACAGTCAGCCGCGATTATTAAAATAAACGAAATAACAACAGAGCGGGTTGTGGCCTTTCCTACTCCCTCGGCCCCGCCCTCTGTAATAAAACCTTCATAGCATGAAACTATGCATATAATTATTGCGAATATAAGCGACTTAAAAAGCCCTGTGAATAAATCCTTGAACGCAAGCGTATCGAATGTCATTTTCCAGTATATGGTAGAACCTATCAGAAGCTTATAAACTCCTATCATATATCCGCCTATTATACCTATAAAATCTGCGTAAACTGTAAGCAAGGGGAGCATAATACATAGCGCGAGAAACCGCGGCACAACAAGGTATTTCACGGGATTTGCGGCAAGGGTCTTCAAAGCATCTATTTGCTCGCTCACCTTCATTGTCCCGAGTTCTGCAGTGATACTGGCCCCTACCCTGCCCGCAATAACAAGCGCTGTCAAAACAGGCCCGAGTTCCCTGAGCATAGAAAGCGCCACAAGGCTTGATATATACATCTGAGCGTTCATTTTTGTCAACTGATACGCGCTCTGAAGCGCCAGCACCATTCCTGTGAATAGCGCAACCATAAAAACTATAGGAAAACTCATGACGCCTATCTTGTGCATCTGTATAATCCATTCTTTTTTTCTGAAAGGCAGGACAAATACCTGAAATATCGTGCCGACCATCAGAGTAAATGTGCCGCCTATATAAATAAAAAAATTCAGCGCTTTTTTACCCAGATTATTTATCCACTCTTTCATAATTAATGAGCGCTTGACTTATGGAGCGAGTAAAACGAGCGAACATAAGTCAATGCGCGAATTAATCCCGCCCTTTTGAATAGCAAGCTGAGAAACCTTGCTAAAAGGGCGGGATAAGTTCGGACAAATAAGTTACGTCACATACTTCTTGGAATAGGGCTCCGTAACTTATGTCCTCACTTAAAATCTCTTTTTATGCTCTATGCCAAAAAATTCTTCATTTTCTTTTAATTTCATCTGAAATACCTGGCCATTATCCAGCTTGTATTCCAGGCTCATCTCGTCCAGATTGTCCCTTTTTTTATAAGGGGGCAATTCTTCTCTAGCGAATGTCTTAAACCCAACTGATACCTTGTCGCCGATATCCTTAACCATCTTAAGGCTATCGTAGCCATCTTTACTTATATCCCAGCCGTCCCATACTATTGTTTTCATATCAGACTTCAGTTTTATGTAACTCAGGAGATCAGAGCCCACAACATTTCTCAGGTCTATATAACCTTCCATTGTAAAAGTAGCCTGAGCCTGCTTGATCCTGGAAGCCACTATGTTGATTATAGGCCCTATGCCCTGTATTCTTATATCAGCGGAATCATACCATATAGGGCCTATCTTCCCAGATCTAGAGCTTATAAAACCGCTTGATTGGAGGTTATTGAGCGGGCCTTTTATATTGAAAAGTCCGTTCATGACGCCAGTCACAACGCCTGGCCTTTTTGCCTTTGTCATTATTGCAATATCTTTTAAGTTCGCCCTGAGTATTTCAAAATATATATTTGTTTCAAACTGCTTTTTTAATCTTACAGTGCCTTTTAAACGATATGCATTTCCAAAATTCAGAGAATAGGCCTCAAACTTATCTTTTGTAAGCTTGAAGAATACCTTTAAATCCGGCAACGCGCTTGAATTTATGGTCATATTGCTGGAATAAAGTTTCCCAGTCAGGCCATTATCTTTTAACACCTTGGCCTTTAAAATAAAATTGCCGGATAGGATCGCGCCTTTAATATCCAGATTGTCTATTTTTAATTCTGAAACCAACTCTTTATTGTCAAAGAGATAAAGATTCAGAGAAACTGCTTTATCGATTCCTAAATCTATCGCTCTGGCGCTGGCTGTAACAACAAAGATTGAGCTTGCAGCCAATGCTATGATCTTTAAATTATATTTCATATATAAACATGTACTTCTCGACTCTGCTCTCTTGATATGCTATCGTGACCGCTCGAAGAATAATATTGTTCGAGCGGACGTCATTGCCATACTTGTAAGTTCAGTCGAGAACTATCTGTAATTATTTTAATACAAGCTTCCCGTTCTCTGCAGTCACCTTTACAGGTTTCCCTTTTTCAAAACGTTTTGAGATAATTTCCTCTGCCAAAGGATCTTCCAGAAATCTTTGTATAGTACGCTTCAAAGGCCTTACGCCAAAAATAGGGTCAAAACCTTTCTCTATCAAAAAGTCTTTTGCCGACTGGTCAAGGCTTATATCCACAGACTGCTCTTTCAGCCTGGCCTTAACCTCTTCCATCTCTATTTCTATAATCTTATAGAGATCCTCTTTTGTAAGCGGATGGAATACTATTATATCGTCAATCCTGTTTAAAAATTCAGGTTTAAATGTTTTTTTAACCTGATCCAGAAGCCTTTCTTTCATATCCTTGTAAGTGACTTCCTGGGATTCTGATTTAAAACCAAGGGAACCCTGTTTCCTGAATATCTCTGCTCCAACATTGGATGTCATGATAAGTATTGTATTTCTAAAGTCCACTTTTCTGCCGAAACTATCTGTAAGGCGCCCGTCTTCCAGAACCTGAAGCAGTATATTAAACACATCAGGGTGAGCCTTTTCTATTTCATCCAAAAGTACGACTGAGTAAGGCCTGCGCCTGACTTTTTCTGTAAGCTGTCCGCCTTCTTCATAGCCTACATATCCGGGAGGCGCTCCTACAAGCCTCGACACATTAAATTTTTCCATGTACTCAGACATATCAAGTTGTATGAGCGCATCTTCATTGCCGAACATGAATTCTGCAAGGACTCGCCCCAAATGGGTTTTGCCTACGCCTGTAGGCCCAAGGAATATAAAAGAGCCTATCGGCTTCTTTGGATCCTTTATGCCCGCGCGCGAACGCCTGACTGCATGGGCAATAGCGCTTATAGGCTCATCCTGGCCAATTACCCTATTGTGCAGCTCTTCTTCCATCTTCATAAGCCTTTCAGACTCTTTTTCTTCAAGCCTGAAAATGGGTATGCCTGTCCATTTTGAAACTATATTGGCGATCATTTCTTCGTCAACCTTTGGCCTGGCTTCCATCCTGGATTTTTTCCATTCCTCGCGCGTCTTGTCTAGCCTTAGCCTGGCTTTCTTCTCCTCATCCCTCAGATTAGCGGCTTTTTCAAAATCCTGGTTTTTTATCGCAGAATCTTTTTCTTTATGGATATTCTCTATCTCGCTCTCCATATCCTTTATTTCCTTAGGAGCAGTCATAATGGAAAGCCTGGCCTTTGCGCCTGCTTCATCTATCAAGTCTATAGCCTTGTCAGGTAAAAACCTTCCTGCGATATACCTGTCCGAAAATTTGGCTGCAGCATCTACCGCAGAATCCGTAATCTCAACTCTATGATGAGCTTCATACCTGTCCCTGAGGCCTTTTAGTATTTCCACTGTTTCATTGACACTGGGAGGTTCAACCATAATTGTCTGAAAACGCCTTTCAAGCGCAGCGTCTTTTTCTATGTGTTTTCTGTACTCATCCAAGGTAGTTGCTCCTATACACTGTATCTCGCCTCTTGAAAGAGCGGGTTTCAGTATATTTGAAGCGTCTATTGCGCCTTCTGCGCCTCCGGCCCCAACCAGAGTGTGTAATTCATCAATAAAAATAATCACATTTTCAGACCTCTTTATCTCATCCATTACTGCTTTTATTCTCTCTTCAAACTGGCCTCTATATTTTGTGCCAGCTACCATAAGCGCAAGATCCAGGATTATCACCTTTTTATCCTTTAATATTTCAGGCACATCGCCTTTCACTATATTTTGCGCAAGGCCCTCTACTATTGCTGTTTTCCCGACACCTGCCTCGCCTAAGAGCACTGGATTATTTTTTGTGCGCCTTGAAAGTATCTGGATAACCCTTTCTATTTCGTTCTCTCTCCCTATTACAGGGTCTAATTTATTGTCGCGCGCAAGTTGAGTCAGGTTTCTGCCAAACGCGTCAAGCGCAGGAGTTCTAGAGCCTGTTCTCTGCTGCGAAGCATGGCCTGCTACTTGAGCCTGTCCTTGCTGATGGCCTCCGAAACCAGGCTGCATGTTAGAGCCTAAAAGCTCTGCTATCTCTTCTCTAACTTTATTCAGATCAAGCCCAAGATTTACCAGCACCTGAGACGCAACGCCTTCACCCTCTCTTATAAGGCCTAATAAAATATGCTCTGTGCCTATATAGTTATGGCCGAGAGACCTTGCCTCTTCGCTTGAAAGCTCTATGACTTTTTTAGCTGTAGGAGTGAAAGGTATGTCCCCTGAGACAACTGTAGGCGGGCCTGGTTTCACAATCTTTTCTATCTCCATCCTTATCTGCTGTAGATTTAGGCCCATTTTTTGAAGCACGACTGCAGCCACGCCTTCCCCTTCTCTTAAAAGCCCAAGCAATATATGCTCAGTGCCTATATAATCGTGATTAAACCTCTTCGCCTCTTCTTTTGCTAAAAGTATGACTTTCCTCGCGCGTTCTGTGAATCTGTTGAACATGATCAAACCCTCCTTATAGCGTTTAGCGTATAGCGGATAGGAAAACTATACGCTAAACGCTATACGCTATCCGCTAATCATTTATTACTTCCCCAACTTCTCCCTGATTATCTCCGCCCTTTTAACGTCTCTTTGATTAGGGCTGAGTTTTTTCTTTTCCAGTTTTTGAAGGTGCGCAGGCTGAGTTATCACAAAAAGTTCATTAATAAGAGTCCTGTCTGCCTGTTTTATTACGCCTAAATCAACTCCCAGCCTTGCAAGCGAAAGAAGATTTATGGTCTCTGTGCTTGTTATTATATGGGCGCTTTTCAATGTCCCATATGCCCTCCATATCCTGTCTTCCAAGGCTTCTCTATTTTGCGAAAGAAGCGTTTCTCTAGCGCTTTGTTCGTGATCGACTATCTGTTTTATAATCCTATCTATGTTATCGATTATATCGTCCTCTTTAGGGCCCAGAGAAACCTGGTTTGATATCTGGAAAAAATTACCGCTCGCCTCCGTACCCTCCCCGTATAGGCCGCGCGCAGTCAGACTTAATTTTGTAATAGCCTGCAGCACTTTTCCGATCTGTTTCGTCATTACAAGCGACGGCAAATGCAGCATTACAGATGCCCTCATGCCGGTCCCTGTATTTGTAGGGCAGGCTGTGAGGTAGCCGAAATCCATGGAATACGCAAAATCCAGGGAATTCCCTAATTCAGTATCTATGTCATTTATTATCTGCCATGCATCTTTTAAATTAAAACCTGATTTCATGACCTGCATGCGCAGGTGGTCTTCTTCATTGATCATTATGCTGATGACTTCATCCTGGCCCACAGACAGGCCTTTATTTTCCGCGTCTATCATATGTTCCTTGCTCATAAGATGCCTTTCCACAAGAAATTGCTTATCTATAGAGTCCAGCTTTCCTATTTCCACAAATAATGAGTCTTTTAATTTTTTGAGCGACAAAATACTTTCTTTTGAAGTCCAAAGGACTGCCTCCT
>Ga0066640_10003009_pt1 | contig 10078 bp, 13 predicted proteins | sample CryGeyCG2114_020_2_FD_59505 | JGI IMG/M metagenome (GOLD analysis project Ga0066640, IMG submission 59505) | Groundwater microbial communities from aquifer - Crystal Geyser CG11_big_fil_rev_8/21/14_0.20 | ecosystem: Environmental > Aquatic > Deep subsurface > Groundwater | place: USA: Utah... | reverse complement strand
AGATAAAGCGCCTTGAAAAGATAGTGGAAAGCATTCCCCAATACTCGCTTCCTTCATATCTTTTCAACAGGAGAAGGGACAGGATAACTGGACAGGATATGCACCTTATCGGAAGCGACCTCACCTTCTCCACAAAGCAGGACGTGCAGCACAACATTGACATTGACAGCTGGACAGGTTACCGGCACTTCTACGGGCAGAAAGTGCGCGGGCAGAGGACAAGAACCACCGGCAGGACGGGAATGGCAGTCGGAGTCTTGAGGAAATCCATACTTGCAAAGGCAGGCGCCGGTGCGCCCAGTGCAGCAGCAGCGCAGGAAGCCTCGGCAGCCGCCAAAGGGCCGGCAGGAGTTGCGGCACCGGCAGGAGCGCCGGCTGCAAAAGGGATGCCAGCAACTGCAAAAGGGGCAGGCGCGCCAAAAGAAGGGGCAAAAGCACCAGGTGCAGCCGCGGGTGCGGCAAAACCAACAGAGAAGAAAAAGGAAGAAAAGAAATAAAGGAGAAAAAATAAATTAAAGTGATTTTATGGGAGACCCAAAAAGGCAGAAAATGCTCTACGAGCCGCCGCTCAAGCTCTGGGATGCGGAGAGGATAAAAGATGAGAGGGCGCTCGTGCGCGAATACGGTTTGAAAAACATGCGCGAGCTTTGGGTAATCATTTACAAATTAAAGAAGGTAAGGCGTACTGCACGAAAGCTCATTGCACAGGGGGACAGGAAGCAAAAAGAGGCTTCGCAGCTCATGGGCAGGCTCATCCGCCTTGGAATTGCAAAGGAGGGTTCGGCGCTTCCCGACCTTCTCACGCTCACAGTGCGCGATTTTCTTGAGCGGAGGCTGCAGACGCAGGTTTCAAAGCAGGGGCTTGCAAGAACACTGCAGCAGGCAAGGCAGCTCATAACGCACGGCTTTATTGCAGTTGGGGGCAAAAGGGTTTCTTCCCCATCCTACATAGTTACTGTGGATACGGCTTCAAAAATAACATACTTCAAAAAAATTGATTTGGATGTAAGCTCTGAAATTGCGGAAAAGCCAGAAGGGCAAGCCAAGCCCGAGTCCGGTGAAGCATCCGCTCCCAGCGCATAAAGGTGATTTGAGTGCCTGATGAAACAAGCGAAAAAACAGCACAGAAAAAAAACGGAGTAGTTGCTGCAGTAGCACAGCAAACAGCACAGGCACAGCCAACGCAGGCAGCAAACACACAGCAAACAGCACAACAGCCAATACAGGCAGCGCAGGCGCAGGGAGCGCAAACCACGCAGAATGCGCAGGGAGCGCAGGCACAAGACGCGCCCTTTAAGAGAAGGGAGCTCCACTGGGCAGTAGCTCATGTATATTCCTCAAAGAACAATACCGTGATAACAGTTACCGACGTTTCCGGTGCAGAGACGATTGCAAAGGCATCAGGAGGGGTAATGGTGAAGGCGGACAGGGAAAAGGGAAAACCCTACGCGGCAATACGGGCAACCTCAAAGGTTGTAAACGAATGCCGCAACCGCGGAATAAACGCGCTTCACATACGCATACGCGCTCCAGGCGGGCACGGCGCAAAAACCCCAGGGGCCGGCGCGCAGGCAGTTGTGCGCTCAATGGCAAGGATGGGAATAAAGATAGGACGGATAGAAGACGTTACCCCAATCCCCTCGGATACTACAAAGCGCCCGTGGGGGAGAAGGGGAAGAAGGGTTTAGGAGTTGATATATATGAAAGTAAAATTCACAAAAGAAGAGGCGCGCAGGATTGAGTTTGAGATGTCCGGCTTCCAGCTGTACTTTGCGAATGCGGTTAGGCGATTTGCCATGTCGCGCGTGCCCACGATGGCAATAGACAGCGTGACGGTGTATGAGAACAGCTCCTCTTCATTTGACGAGTACATCGCAAACCGCCTCGGGCTAATCCCCTTAAAAGCGCCGCTTGGATACGCCCCAAAAGCGGGATTCTCGCTGCTTTCCCTTGACAAAACCGGACCGGTTTCCGTGTATTCTTCCGATATAAAAAGCCTTGACCCGAAGGTGAAGATGGCAATACCTAACATTCCCCTCCTGAAATTGCTTGAGCACCAAAACATAAGGCTTGAGGCAAAGGCGCTTTCAGGAATAGGATTAAAGCATGCAAAATTCCAGCCCTGCCTTGCGGCATACGATGAAAAGGGGCCAGAGTCATTTTCATTTTTCGTAGAGTCATTCTCACAGCTTCCGGCGCGCACAATACTGCATGAGGCAGCCGGCATACTCCTGGAAAAAAGCAAGGAGCTTGAGAAGGCGCTCTCGGAATTGAAATGAGGTTAAGTTAAATAATGCAAAAAACAATATGATGTGAAAGAAATAAGCGGAGGTGGCAGAGCCTGGTCAAATGCGCAGGACTGAGGCTCCTGTGACTTTAGTGTCTGCGGGGGTTCAAATCCCATATGGGGGCTATCGCCCCCCTAAGGGTTCCACCCCCCAAGCAAGGGGTGTTGAACAAATCCTCCCCTCCGCATTTTGCTTGCAAAATGCGGGTTTTTGACCGATTGACAACGAAGTTGTCAAGATTTGTCGCGAAGCGACAAGCAGAAGGTCAAACTCACCCGCATTTATAATAAATCGGTGCTGAAAATGAAACCAAACCAAAAAAACCAAAAAGCGGAAAGCGAAATGGTAGTAATAGACGCAAAAGATGTCATCCTCGGAAGGATGTGCGCGAAAGCGGCAAAACTCCTGCTTTTGGGGAAAACCGTTTCAATGGTGAATGCGGAGCAGGCTGCCATGTCGGGCAAGCTCTTCGTTGCAAAGGAAAAATACCTGCACAGGCTTACGCAGAAGCACAAGGCAGACCCGAACCGCTCTCCAAAATGGCCGAAAGAGCCCGCGATGCTCGTAAAAAGAATACTGCGCGGGATGCTCCCCTACAGGAGCCAGAGGGGGCGCGATGCATACAAGCGCCTTAGGATTTACGAGGGAGTTCCACCAGAGCTTGAAAACGCGAAGAAAATAAGGTATGATGATTTTGACGCAAGCCGCCAGGATAGGCGCTTTTCCATTCTCTCCCTTTGCAGGGAGCTTGGATTCAATGGATAATAATTAAAGAGGGATAATGTGGCTTCACAAAAAACACAAAAAAAGAAACCGGCGAAAAAACCGGTCGCAATAGTCGTGCGCGGAAAGCGCAAAGAAAGCATAGCGCGCGCCTCAATACGCGAGGGAAAGGGAGAGGTGCGCATAAACGGCTTTCCTCTTTCAGTTTATGGAAGTCCGCTTGCGCGCACACTGCTTGCCGAGCCAATTTCAATGGCAGGCGAACTGGCTGCGAAGGCGGACATAAGTATAATCGTGAAGGGAGGGGGCGCGATGGGGCAGACGCAGGCATGCAGGACTGCGATTGCGCGCGCACTCTATAAATTTTCAGGTGAAGACGCAGCGCTTAAGGAAAGGATGGCGCATGAAGACAAGTTCCTGCTTTCCGAGGATGTGCGGCGCGTCGAGCCAAAGAAATACATGGGGCCCAAAGCGCGTGCGAGGTTCCAGAAATCATACAGGTAAGGGGGATATGATATGTACTTTCCAATAAGATGTTTTACCTGCGGGCAGGTAGTTGCGGACAAATACGAGGATTACTGCAAAAAGACGGGAGAAGGGCAGAACCCTGCAAAGGTGCTGAATGAGCTCGGAGTGGAGCGCTACTGCTGCAGGCGCATGTTCATCTCGCACGTAGAGGTTTCAGAAAAAATAATAAAATATGACAAAATGTAATGCACAGGGGGTCGTGGGGTAACCTGGCTATCCTTCCGGCTTGGGGTGCCGGCGATCCGAGTGAATCCGCCCAAAACGTTTCGGGCGCGTTCCGAAAATTCAAATCTCGGCGACCCCATTCTTATAATGCATGATATTGTCTGAGGTTGGTAATATGGAAAGTTTGCTTGTAAAACAGGAAAAATACCTTGAAAGCGGCATACACATCGGCACTAAAATGAAGGTTGCCGCAATGAACCCCTTCATATACCGCAAGCGCAACGACGGGCTTTACGTGCTTGACCTGCGCAAGGTGGATGAATCCCTGCGCGCGGCGGCAGAGGAGGTTGCAAAACACGACCCTGCGGACATGTTAGTAGTCGCATCGCGCATCTATTCCGGATACGCAGCTGCGAAATTCGCAAAGTTCCTCGGATGCAAGGTAATACTCGGCAGGTTCATACCCGGCACGCTCACAAACGTGAGCCGCCCGTATTTCATTGAGCCTAAATTCTTGCTTGTCTGCGACCCGAAGGCGGAAAAGCAGGCAATCGTGGAAGCGGTGCAGATGAGCATCCCGGTGTGCGGTCTTTGCGACACAGACAACTTTACAGGCGGGGTAACCAGCATCATCCCCTGCAACAACAAGGGGCGCCGCTCGCTTGCTCTCGTATTCTACCTGCTTGCGCGCGAATACCACATGAAGCGCAATCTCATCTCCTCCTATGATGAGTTCAAGCTGACTTCCGAGGATTTTGAGTCGGATGACGCTTATCTCTCGCTGATGGGCGGTGTGAAAGAAGTTGATTCTGAAGAAGACGCAGAGCAAGCTTCCGAATCCCAAGATGCGCAAGGCAAGTCAAAGGAAGAGGAAGGCGCTCCGGCAGCAGATGTGCAGGCTGAACACAAAAAGCCAAGGAAAAGGAAAACTGCGCACAAAAAGGAAGAAGGGGAAGAGAAGAAACCCGGCGAAGCCGCAGAGTAACTTTTCCTATTTCACTGAACGAACCGCAGAATAAGGACTTTTTTCACCCAACGCTCCGCATATTAATCCCCCTTATTTTTTCACTCAACGAATTCGAGCTGCAGAATAACCCTCCTTATCTCTTCACCCAACGAATTTTGCAAGGCAGCTGCTTTTCACTCCGCTTGCAGCTATGCTCCCGCACATATCCTTATTCATATGCTCAAGCGCCGCCTGCATGTAGCATTTGTCCTTCCAAGCATCCTGGTTCACGTCCACGCATCCGCCCGCATCAAGTAAAATAGTCGTATTTCCAAAGGCAACAGCAGAGAAGCACAAGCTTCGCGAATATTCGTTTTCTATCCCATTGCAGTCAGACATATATCTGTATGCAAGCGCGGTCTGCCTGTAGCAGGCATCCTTTTTCGTTTCAGAGAATATTCCTGCGCAAGACTGTTCATTGCCCGTATTAATTGCATAATTCAAGTAGCAGTCATCCATCAATATGGTGGAGTCGCTCTCCTTGCAAATTTCAAAATCTCCCTGCATAACCGCAAGCTTTTTGTAGCACTCGCTTTTGTAGGTGCTCTTTTCCGATGCCATCCCGCACCAGTAAGATTCATTGAAGCTTTCCGCCACTTCTGCAAAGCAATAATCCGCAACTGCCGTTTGAGATGCATCGGCGCACACCGGGTTTTTTGTAATTATGCTTTTACAAGCAAGCTTCACCCCTTCCTCCCCTATCAAATCGCACGCCTCAACCGTTGAGAAGGAGAGCGCATAATCAAAATAGCAGGAAGAATCCGCGCACTTTGTGAAATCATTATACTCCCAGGCAAGGCATCTTCCTCTCTCCGCCCCATCCAGGATACCGGAGCAGGGAACAATCACCTTCTTCAAGCACTTCTCCCTCTCCGCCATTCCAATTATGTTCTCGCAATACGTGTCATTGCCGCTTGTATTTGCATAATACTCCCAGCACTCATCATGGAGAGTTTCGCTTGCAAACAATCCGCACACTTGCATATCCTTGTGCATGAAACCTTTCAGGCAATCATCGGCAGTCCCCTCCTCATAAGCGTAAAGGCAGATAAGCTCACTGCTTTGGTTTTTTGCCATTTCCGCAAAGCAGTTGTCGCGCTGTGCAATTTCTTCCAAATCCATACAGGCGGGCTTTTGCTGCACAAACGCAGGCGGAGCGCCAGTCTCATCCCCTGCCTCCTCCAATCCGACCTCTATCCTGCCGTCCTTTGAGCTTATCTTTATGCAGCCTGAAAGAAAGGAAAAGAGAAAGAATGCGGCCAGCACGATTACTATTATTTTTCTCATAGGCTAACCTAACTTATTGAACATATAAAAAGCTTTTGAATTGGGCGTCTTAAATTACCCCAAGCTTTTTCCCAATCCCTTCAAATGCTGAAAGCGCCTTCTCCAAATCCTCCTTCTTCAAGCCCGAATTCATCATCGTGCGTATTCTTGCCTTGTCCGCTGCCACCATAGGGAAAACAATTGGGAGGGCAAACACCCCCTCCTCAAAGAGCATCTCAGACATTCCCTTTGCTTTCTCGCTTTCCTTCACGATTACTGGAGTTATAGGCGTCTGGCTTACTCCCGTATCAAAACCCATCTTCTGCAGTCTCTTCTTGAAGTATTTGGTGTTCCCCCAAAGCTTCTTCAAATGCCTCGGCTCATTTTCCATAACCTCTATTGCGGCTATGCTTGCCGCGGCAATTGCCGGCGGATGCGAGCCTGACAACAGCCAAGTTCTTGATTTGTTGAAGGCGAAATTGCGCAAATCATTGGTGCCTGCCACATACCCCCCTACAACTCCGAACGCTTTTGAGAATGTTCCCATTTCAACGTCAATTTTTCCCTCTATTTTATAATGCGAGCCAATCCCCCTTCCCTGCTCTCCAAGCACCCCTTCCCCGTGCGCATCATCAACATAAGTCATTGCGCCATTTGCTTCTGCCAGTTTCACTATCTCATCCATCTTTGCAATATCCCCGTCCATGCTGAACACTCCATCGGTAATTATAAGCCTCCTTCTGAAAGAGGCACTCTCCTTTAGCACTCTTTCCAAATCTCCCATGTCATTGTGCTTATACACCTTCCTCTCCGCCTTGCATAAGCGCACTCCGTCAATTATGCTTCCGTGATTAAGTTCATCGCTTATTACCACGTCTCCCTGCCCTGCAAGCGCGGGTATAAGCCCTGCATTTGCCGCAAAGCCAGTCTGATAAATGAGCGCGCCTTGCGTGTGCTTGTAATCTGCAATCTTCTTCTCCAGCCTCTCATGTATCTCCATATTTCCCGCAATCGCGCGCACCGAGCCCGAACCCACTCCATACTTCCTTATCGCCTCAATTGCCGCCCTTTTCATTTTAGGATGGTTGCTCAAATTCAGGTAATTGTTTGAGCAGAGCATTATCACTTCCTTTCCATCCACAATGCAATGAGGGGTGGAAGCACTCTGCAGTGAGCGCAGTTTCCAGTTTATGCTTTTTGCGACAAGCTCGTCATACTCTGTTTTAAGGAAATCAGTTTGTCCTGCCATAAGCATCACCTGCTCCACTTCACTCCGTTAAGCATTAAAAACGCTTCACTTCGTCAATCCTCAAACGGATTCTGTTTAAATCCTTTTCAGGCGCAAATTTACGCATAGGGAGGTTGATTTTCATGGCAAAAGAAACAAAGCGCATTCTCGTAATAGGTGCAGTGGGGCAGATAGGCAGCGAGCTAACTCCTGCCTTGCGCGAAAAGTACGGAAGAGATAATGTAATTGCACTCGGAAGGAAATCAGCACCTCCAAAAGAGCTGGCAGAAGGCGGGCCTTTTGAATTTGCGGACGCGGCTGACAAGGAGGCTCTGCGCACAATAATAAAAAAATACGACATAGATACTGTTTATCATCTTGCCTCCCTTCTCTCTGCAACAGGGGAAAAGGACCCGGATGCTGCCTGGAATATCAATATGGTGAGCCTGAAAAATGTGCTTGATTTGGCTCGCGAATACGAAATGGCGCGCATCTTCTGGCCTTCTTCCATTGCCGCCTTCGGCCCCTCCACTCCAAGAGGTAACACCCCTCAAAAAACAATTTTAGAGCCTTCCACAATGTACGGGGTTACGAAAGTGGCAGGAGAGCTCCTGATGAACTATTACAATAAGAAATTCGGAATAGACACGCGCAGCATCCGCTATCCCGGCTTAATCTCCTGGAAAACCCCTCCAGGGGGAGGCACGACCGATTACGCAGTTGCAATTTTCTACGAAGCGATAAAGCAGAAGAAATACACCTGCTTTCTGAAAGAAGGCACCTACCTTCCCATGATGTATATGCCGGATGCCATAAAAGGGACGATGCAGTTGATGGAAGCACCTTCTGAAAAAATAAAGAACCGCTTCTCATACAATTTTGCCGCCATCAGCTTCGCTCCGGAGCATGTGGCTGCCGAAATAAAAAAGCACATCCCAGAATTCACCTGCGATTACGCGCCTGATTTCAGGCAGAGCATTGCGGACTCCTGGCCCAAATCCATCAACGACTCCTGTGCAAGGGAGGAATGGGGTTGGAAGCACGAGTATGATTTGGAGAAGATGGCTGCCGACATGCTGGAGAATTTGGGAAGGGTGCTGAAGTAAAACAATCATCAGACTGTCGGCACAAGCCTTATAAGCCGCCAACCCCCAATTCATTCAAGGTTGTCTTCATGTCCAAAAAATCACAGATTGAACAGGTAGGGGAAATCGTAAGGCGGTTCATGCAGCAGAACAAAAAGACTTTTGATACTCTTGCAAAGCAGTAGGCAGTCATCATGTTCAACTATTTGAGCAAAGAGGCAGTGATTGAAATAAACAGAATAATTACTGCGCAGTACAACCAGCCGCACGTGGCAATTGCAGAGGCAAATCTTGAGCATCTTCTTGAAAGCGTAAAACACTACGGAGAAAACATAGCAGATGAAGAGGAAAAGCTTCTCAAAAAAGCCGCCTTCTTGCTTTATCATCTTGCCTTTGACGCGCACGCTTTTGTTGACGGAAACAAAAGGACGGCTTTATCAACTACTCAAGCATTCCTCTCCCTGAACAGTTATTCCATCTCTGTCGGCATCGGTGAAGGAGAAACAATGGCTCGTTTCATCAAAGAAACCGCAGAAGGCAAACAATCCATAAACTCAATCTGCAGATGGCTGAAAAGCGTTTCAGGGAAGGTTTAATTTACCAGACTCCCGGCACCATTCTCCACTTCACTTTTTTCATATACTCCTTATACCCTTTCAATTCCTTGCAGAGCATCTTCTCTTCCAATTTCATTCTTATGCACATCACAATCACAATTCCGATTGCAGGCAGAACTCCCCAATACGAGCCAAGCGCAAGAGGAAGGGAAACGAACATTACTGAAAAAGCGGCATACATCGGGTGGCGCACATGCCCGTAAAGCCCTGTGCTGATTACTTTCTGCCCCTTCTGCACTTCTTCTGCCTTTGAGGCAAAAGGATTTTCCCGCATCACGAGGAAAGCCAATATCAATCCAAGAACGATTCCAAGAAAACCTGCTGCTTTCAGGGGCAGGGGCACATCGTTCCATCCATACCTTACTGCATCAAATCCAGTCAGCACAAGAAGTGCAACCATAAGCAGGCTGAATGCAACCATTATGGACACATCCCAGCTTTTCGTTTTCCTTAAAGTCGTTCTCGTTTCTATAAGCTTTGGGCTGCGCTTTTGCAAATATGGAAACACGAAAAGTGCATAAACCGCGTATATGCCTATGAACAGCCATGCTTCTGGCCAGTTCAGCGTGCCTGCGGGAAGGAAGACAAGCGCAAAGAACAGGGCAATTCCCAAAATTATTTTTATTAAAAATTTTAGCATTTCTACTCTCCGTATTTTTCAACAAGAAAGCCAAGCGCACATCCCAACACAGCCGTCATTGCAAGGATTGGAACAAGCGAAAAAGGCTCCTTCCACCCTATAAGAATTGCGGCTGGAAGCAGTACAAGGAAAGAGATAAACGCTCCCTTCAACGCGCCCTTAACTCCGGCATCCGTTCTTGCAATCAGGAAACCAGACACCATCCAGAGGCAGAATGCGGAAATGTTTGCATCCCAAGAGAGATTCTGCGCAAGCATCGGAACGACATCAATTATTCCGGCTGCTACTCCAAGCAGAATTCCAAGTTTCGTTTTTTCCATGAAACTAATTGCCGAGCGATGCTTATAAAATAATAGATGCAGGGAGCAGGATTGCCAGCTTGCTGGCAAATTTTGTTCGCCAGAACAAAGCGTTCGAACCTGCGCAGACACTAAAGTCACAGGGTCCTAAGCCCTGCGCATTTGACCAGGCTCTGCCATCCCTGCAAATTTTCCGTGCAGACTTAAACTTTGGATGGCAGGCTTTGCCCGTC
>Ga0066640_10003007_pt1 | contig 10080 bp, 10 predicted proteins | sample CryGeyCG2114_020_2_FD_59505 | JGI IMG/M metagenome (GOLD analysis project Ga0066640, IMG submission 59505) | Groundwater microbial communities from aquifer - Crystal Geyser CG11_big_fil_rev_8/21/14_0.20 | ecosystem: Environmental > Aquatic > Deep subsurface > Groundwater | place: USA: Utah... | reverse complement strand
GAGAAGAGCTTGCAAAACTGACAACCGAAGTAATCTCAGAGATCCTTCGGATACTCCTATTCGTCGTATCCTCAGGATAAATTCGGACTTATAACTTACGTCGCTTTTTGTTAGTCAAGGGCTCCGTAAGTTATGTCCTCATTTAATACATCCCGCCTCCAGGAGGCATCCCGCCTGGCATTCCACCAGCTCCGCCATACCCTGGTTTCTCTTCTTCAGGTATATCAGCCACAAGAACCTCTGTAACCAATAAAAGCCCTGCAATGCTTGCTGCATTTTCAAGGGCCGTCCTTGTCACCTTTGTAGGATCTATAATGCCTGATGCGACCATGTCTACATATTCATCGCTTTCGGCATTATAACCTACGTTCTGTTTTTCGCTCTTTACTTTATTTACCACAACAGAACCTTCCATGCCTGCGTTTTCCGCTATCTGGCGGATAGGTTCTTCGAGCGCGCGTTTTATAATATTAACGCCTATTTTTTCATCGCCTTCTATTTTTAAATCGTCCAGTTTTGGAGCGCATCTCAGGAGAGCAACTCCGCCGCCAGGAACAATGCCTTCCTCAACAGCAGCCCTTGTCGCATGAAGCGCGTCTTCAACCCTTGCTTTCTTTTCTTTCATCTCTGTCTCTGTTGCAGCGCCTACATTAATAACAGCTACCCCGCCTGCAAGCTTTGCAAGGCGTTCCTGGAGTTTTTCCTTGTCATAATCTGAGTCTGTATCTTCAATCTGCCTCTTTATCTGTGAAATTCTGGCATTTACATCAGAAGACTTGCCAACGCCTTCAACTATTGTTGTCTCTTCTTTGCCGATAGTGACTCTTTTTGCCTTTCCTAGATCATCCAGGCCTATATTCTCGAGCTTTATGCCAAGATCTTCTGTAATTGCCTTACCGTCTGTGAGAATTGCTATATCTTCTAGCATTGCCTTGCGCCTATCGCCGTAACCAGGCGCTTTTACTGCGCAGCAATTAAGAGTCCCTCTTAGCTTATTTACAACAAGTGTAGCAAGGGCTTCTCCTTCAACATCCTCTGCGATTATAATAAGGGGTTTGCCTGAATGAGCTATCTTTTCAAGTAAAGGCAGCATATCCTTCATTACGGAAATCTTTTTTTCGTGAATCAGGATATAAGGATCTTCGATCACTGCTTCCATTCTTTCTGCATCTGTTACAAAGTAAGGAGAAAGATACCCCTGGTCAAACTGCATGCCTTCCACAACCTCAAGTGTGGTAGCCATAGACTTTGCTTCTTCAACAGTTATAACCCCATCTTTTCCTACTTTCTCCATTGCCTCTGCTATAAGCTCGCCTATCGCAGTATCATTGTTTGCGGCTATTGAAGCAACTTGAGAAATCTCTTTTTTATCCTTTATGGATTTTGACATCTTTTTTAAATTTTCAACTACATGCGTCACTGCTTTGTCAATCCCGCGCTTTAACCCAGTTGGGTTTGAACCTGCTGTAACGTTCTTCAGGCCTTCCTTATAGATTGCCTGTGCAAGCACAGTCGCAGTAGTTGTGCCGTCACCAGCCAGGTCGCTTGTTTTCTCAGCAACCTCTTTAACCATCTGCGCTCCCATATTTTCATATGGGTCTTTAAGCTCTATTTCCTTTGCAACGCTGACTCCGTCCTTCGTGATTGTTGAAGAGCCAAATTTCTTTTCCAGAATAACGTTTCTTCCTTTTGGGCCAAGCGTAGCTTTTACAGCTTTAGCAAGCTGGTCAATACCCTTGCCCAGCTTCTGCCTGGCCTCTTCACTAAATAATAACTGCTTTGCCATATTACTCCCCTCCTTTTTTCCCAAACAACTTGACAAATCAACATTGTTGAAATGTAAAGTTGTTTACTTGATTATTGCTAAAATGTCTTCTTCCTTTAATATAAGGTACTCTTCCTCCTTATAAGTAATTTCTGCGCCTGAATACTTCCCAAAAAGCACTGTATCGCCTTTTTTAACTTCCAAAGGCTCTACCTTGCCGTTTTCCAGCATTTTTCCTTTGCCTACACTCACAACCTCTCCTTTTTGAGGTTTTTCCTTGGCAGTGTCAGGTAAAACAATGCCTCCTTTTGTTTTTTCCTCTGCTTCTAGCCTCTTTACGAGAACTCTGTCTCCTAAAGGTTGAATTGCCATACTCCACCTCCCAATTTTTGTGAAGCAAAAATTGATCCCGAGCCGCCCTTATACTCCAGTATATGCGGCGAGGGGCCTTATTTTATCAGCACTCTATTTAGAGGAGTGCTAGTTATGAAAGTATGATACTCAAAATCCGTTTTCTTGTCAAGAGAAATCTTAGGGATTGCTGAAAAAGTGTCATTGCGAGGCACAAAGTGCCGAAGCAATCTTTTTTTGAGATTGCTTCGCTCATTTCATTCGCTCGCAATGACGTAACATAGGACTTTTTCAGCGTTCTCTTTTTATTAATTATTCAGTTCAAAAGAGATTATTACATTAAAGGTAATCTGGTATTGGTTCATCCCCTGTGGAAATGCTGGGAATGGGCTTGCGTCTTTTACGCTGTCTATAGCTATATTCCTTAACAATGAGTCATCCACTGACCTCCTGTCGATTATCATGATATGGAGAAGCTCTCCTTTGGAAGTTACAACAAATGATAGAAAAACTTCGCCTTCGCTAGCGCTTCCTTCTTTAATATAATTTTTGTCAGCGTAATATCTTATCTTTTCCCTGACTAATCTGTAATAACCTATATATGTCGCTTTCTTGCCGCTATCTTTTTCGTTATTGACAACTGTTTCAAATTTTTTGTCCTTACCCCCTATAACGGCGCGGCCGCTTGAACCAGGACTTATTGTTTCAACAGTCGGCTCTTCTTTTTTAACCTGCGGCGAATTTATAATATCTTCTTTTCTTACCTCAGGCAATGCTTCAGGCGATATAGGCGGAAGCGCCTGATGATAAGGGGATTCTTGTTTCCGGCCTACAAGCTTTTCGGGTTTCCGATCAATAAGTCTTTCAGGATGTTCTTCTACCTTAAAATAAGCCACTTTTATGGGTTTAAGGAATTGCCTCTCGGGCAATATCCCCATGTATGGAGCGCTCAAGAGTATAGTAAAGTGCAAAAGGATTGAAATTAAGGCTGCCAGCTGGAGTGTTTTATTCTCATGCATTTGTATCTATGATAACAATTACAAAACGCTTTGTCAATAGATGCCCTACGCTAATACCTGATACTATATTCACATCATGTCATTGCGAGGAGAGTCTCCAAAAGTGGCTATCGAAGCAATCGCAGGAGGGCAGGCTCTTTGTGCTTCCTCACATGCGATTGCTTCCCTAGCCGCCTCTGATAGCCAACTCGCAATGACAATGGGATTATACGCGCTGCTCAGACATTTACCATTTGTAGATTGCACCAAGCTCAAAACTTCTCTCAGGCGCGGGCACTTGCTTTTTTTCCTTTTTTCTATTATTCTAGTTTAAATACAAGGCTTACCTCCATTGTAAAGCTGGAACAATTAAGCTTCGCTGGTATAGGGCAAAACGGTGAAGCCCTTTTAACTGTCAAAACAGCTTCTTTGTCAAGAATATCAAACCCTGAGAAGCGGATAATTTTAATATCCTGAACCATACCATTAGATAACAGCGTAAACACAAGGCAGCTAACTCCTTCGAGTTTCTGCTCCTTTGCCCAGGGTGGATATCTGCGGCATGACTCTATTTTCTGCTTGACCATATCCTGATAGCGAAACATCGCTTCCTGGCGAGGATCAATCACTTCAAACTTTTCCTTGATTGAATCTTTATAAGGTTCTTCTACTGCTATTTCTTCGAGCCGAGGACGCGGCTTTGATTCAAGTTCGGGCTGTTTCGGCTTTTCTATAATTTCTTTAATTTTTTTCTCTTCACCCATAATATCTATTTTTGGCAAAAGAGCCGGCTTTTCGATTTCGACGCTAACTATAAGTTCTTCTGCATTCTTTATCTCGCAAGGCAAGCGTAAATTATTGCCTGGTATGCCTAAAAACAGGCAATGCCCTGCAAAAGAAATTAAAAACGCAGCCCTGATTACTTTATCGCTTATCATTTTCTTCTGTTTTTGTTGAAATTACCACTCCACTAGCTTCTGCCTGCTTGGCAATATCCATGACTTTCACTGCCAAGCCCAAATCTATCTTCTCATCTGCTTTGATAACAACTGTTTTCTTCTCTGCTTCCAAAATCTTAGGCCTCAATTTATCTAAAAGATTTTCTAAAGTAACTCCTTCTTCATTCAAATACAAATTATTATCCTCTGTAATAAAAACAGTGATGTCTTCATCCGGATGCGGTTTTGATGTAACAGCGGAAGGCAGAGTCAATTTTATTCCCGGCTGGGTAATAAAACTCGCAGAAAGCATAAAAAAGATCAAGAGTTGGAAAACCACATCGATTAAAGGAGCGATATTTAAGTTGGTATCTATTTTTTTCCTTCCTTCGAATTCCATCATATCTCCAAAAGTTCTGAAGCCGCGTCTTTCATTTGACTGCTTATATCCTCTACCCTGCCTTCGAAATAATGGTAGGCAACCAGGGTCGGGATAGCTACGAATAAACCTGCGGCCGTAGTAATCAACGCCTCCCAGATGCCGCCGGCTAAAACCACAGCGTCCACTCTTCCGCCTAACTCCTGAATTTTCATAAATACCCTAATCATCCCGATAACGGTTCCCAAAAGCCCCAATAAAGTAGCAACATTGCTAATGATAGCCAAGACGCGTAAATTCTTATCCATATACCGGACAATCTTAGAACCTGCTTTTGAAATCAGCTTCTCTTTTTCCTCCGGGCTTCTATTGCGGATATGGATCCCAACAGCTAAAATATGCGCGATTGGGCCGGGAGTTTTCTCGCAGAGTTTTAAAGCCTCATCCGGCTTCCCGTCTTTTAGAAAGGCTTTTACCCTGGGGAAGATATTAGGGGTTTTCGTCCTTGCGCGATAAAAGCAATAAGAACGTTCTAAAATAATGGCAATTGATATTATCGAACACAATAGAATAGGCCACATCAGATGCCCGCCTTTTAAGAAAAAATTAAACATACTTGTCTCTCCCATTTTCAAGAAAATCGCTTTCAGTGATAACTTTAATATGCCTGCCTGCCGGTAGGCAGGCGATTTTCAGTGGTTAGGAAAGTGTTTTATACTTTCCTATACCATTAAAAATCCGCCTTGGCTCCGGCGTAAAACGACCTTCCCTCAGTAGCATACCCTTGAACTTCCTGATATTTTTTATCAAAAAGGTTTTCTATTCTGGTGAAAATTTGAAAGTTGTTTGTTATGTCATATAAACAGGCCAAGCCTAGCTTGGTATAGTCTTTGCTGGTTGTATAACCTGTATCCTTGCGGCTGCCCACATAAGTTACGCCTAAATTAAGATTGGCTTTTGCCATGAATCTCCAATTAACGTCAAGATTGGCCTGTCTCTTCGGCCGCCGCTGTAACTCCAGGCCCGTTTCTTTGTCTTTAGTATCGGTATAGGTAAAATTTGTTCCTATCGTAAAATTCTCGACAGGCAAAAATTTAGCTCCTATTTCAAAGCCTTTGGTTTCCGCCCTGCCGATATTTTTATATTTAGAAGTAGCGGAATCCCAATCAACCATATTCCTGAAATCGTTGTGGAAACGCATTAAATCAAAAGATACTTTATCCTTAAAAAATCCCTGCTCAAATCCAAAGTCATAACTTTTGCTTTCATCCGGTTTGAGGCTTGGGCTTCCATAGCTTGAATAGAGCTGATATAAAGAAGGCGCTTTAAATCCAGTGCCCCAGTTGCCTTTAAGGCGGGTTCCTGTTTGAGGAATAAGGTAAGCTGTGGATATCTTATAGGTAGTTTCTGCCCCAAAAAGCTCGTGATCATCTATCCTTAAACCGGGAGTAATAAAAAGTTTCTCCCAGAGCTTAAATTGATTCTGAAGATAATATCCCGCGCTATCTATTGTCTTCCTATCAAATCTGTCCCATGTGTTTCTGCCATCGCCAAAACCTCTTTCCTCTTCATATTCAAAACCGCAGGTCAATGTATCCCAATCAACCGGGGAAACATTATGCTGCCATTCGAATTTCTTCATATCGCCCTTAAACCAGTTGTGTGTGTTATCCGCAAGATCCACAGAATCAGGATCGTCCTTGTATTTTCTTATGGTTTCAGAATAGGAAAATGAAAGTTTGTGATCCCAGATTGAGTTTACAGCATGATCGAACGCAATTTTTCCAGCTATATTTCTCCACCAGGCAGTATAATTGGGGTCATCGTCAGAAGCGCCGTTATCTATATCAGTCTGAGCATCCGTAAAAGTGGTAACTAAGCTTAATTCGCTGTTATCGGAAATCTTGTATCCCATATTAGAAGAAACAACAGTATTTTCATATCCATCATTTTCGGTGCCGCTATCGACTTTGTTAATACCATCAGAATCAAGGCGCGAAGCAGATAGAGAATAGTTAAGTTTCTCTGCACCGCCGCTTACGCCGAAGTTTTCTTTAAAGGTCCTGTGCGATCCGCTTTCAAAAGAACCGCTGAATTTCGGCTTACCCTTTCCCTTTTTGGTGATAATATTGATTACACCGGCCATAGCGTCAGAGCCATAAAGGGTAGATTGTGGACCCCGCACTACCTCAATGCGCTCAATATTATCCACAGTTAAATGAGCAAAGTCAAAAGACCTGTCGGTTGACATCGGGTCATTTACTTCGATACCGTTAATCAGAACCAGCGTCTGGCCCGGCTTTGCGCCACGCAGATAAATAGAGGTTGTCCCTCCAAATGCGCCGCTTTGCATAACAGCAACACCAGGAACATCCCGTAAAACTTCATGGACGGTCCGTTTGCCTGTTTTTTCTATATCCTCTGCGGTAATAACAGTAGATGAGCTTCCCACTTCAGCCTGATAGCTCTCTGTTTTTGTTGCGCTAACGATAATATTTCCAAGATTGTATTTGACGCCAGAGCCCTTTTCCTCCTCAGCCAAAACATGATTAGTTATTAATACAATCATTACTGCCATAAAACTTAAAATTTTCTCTTTCATATTTTCTCCTCCCTTGAGAATACTTACCGCGATAGGCAATAGTCCGGGCTCTCCGCCTTAGGCGGAATTACCGTTGCGGGGCAGCGGAAGGAATTCCTGCCTGTTGACAAGCAGGCCACCTTCACTTCCTTTACCTATCCGGGTAGTAGTTAATTAAATTTCTTCCTCCCTGCACAAAATCGCAAGCTCAATGAATGCCTTAGGCCTCCTTTCCCCTTTTTTGCCTTTCTTCTCCAGAAACCAGCAATATATAAGGTTTGGAAGATAATGGGTTTTTCTCAACTACAACTATTGTCTTATAAACCTCCTCGATAGTTTGATAATCAAGCACTTCATCGGGCCGCCCCATTTTATGGATTCGGCCTTTGTTAATAAGCAGGAGTTTCTGGCAGTATTCGCTGGCTAAATTCAGGTCATGCAGGACTATTATTACTGTAAGAGCGAATTCTTTATTCAACCTCTTTATAAGATCTAATATTCCTACCTGATGGGCAATGTCCAGGTGCGCGGTCGGTTCATCCAGCAAGAGCACCCTGGGTTCCTGCGCGAGAGCGCGGGCAATGAGAACAAGCTGTCTTTCTCCTCCGCTGATTTGACTTAAAGACTGACCTTTAAGCTTAAAGATACCGGTTAAATCCATAGACCGTCCGGCAATTTCCAAGTCTTTCTTTGCCTCGAGAAACTGGAATCTCTGGTAATGAGGAATCCTTCCTAAAAGGACAAATTCTTCTACGGTCATATGATTTAAAGGCGGGTTTTGCGAAATCACAGCAATAGTTTTTGCTAACTCCTTTAGCGGTGCCGTCCGGATATTCTTCCCTTCCACAAGGATTTCTCCTTTCATTGGCGCAATGGCCCGAGAGAGAGAGCGCAGGAGCGTGGTTTTACCTGAGCTGTTAGGTCCAATGATTCCTAAAAATTCACCCCTATCTATATTAAAACTGATGTCGTAAAGCACAATCTTTGTGCCGTATCCACACGTTAAATTTTTTATCTTAAGCATCAATTTCTCCTCAATGAGCTTCTCTCTTAGTCAACGCATAGACAAAAAGACTGCCTCCCAATATCCCGGTAATAACCCCGACAGGTAATTCCAGAGGAGCAATAATTGTTCTGGCCAAGGTATCACAAAAGATTAAAAATGCTCCTCCTGCTAAAAATGCGGCTATCAGTGATATCCGATGATCACTAGCCACAAACATCCTGACAAAATGCGGCACGACCAGGCCGACAAACCCAATCATGCCGGCTACGGAAACGCTAAAACCTGTAAGTAAAGAAGCTATAATAAAAAGTAACCGTTTGGTTCTCTCTATAGGCACACCAAGATGGAGGGCCTCTTCTTCTCCCAGGGAAAATGCATTAAGATCCAGGCAAAATAGATGAGAGATAATAAGAAGGATGATGGCCGCAGAAACCGTTACTTTAATAATAGCCCAATCCGGCTCCTCCAAGGATCCCATTATCCAAAACACAATCCCATGAAGATCCTCACTGCGCGATAAAGACATAATAAGCATAATTAAGGAAGAAGAGATAAAACTAATCATCACGCCGTTCAAAAGTAACCCCTGGAGTTTTACTATGCCTTTTCTCATGTTCAAAAAATACACCAGCATTATGACCGCCGCCGCTCCTAAAAAGCCAAAAAAAGGCAATGTCAGGATACCTATCTTGTATAACCCAAAGATAATATTCAAGGATACACCTAATGCCGCTCCTCCGGAAATACCCAGCGTATACGGCTCAACCAGGGGGTTACGGAACATCCCTTGTAGAATTATTCCTGCCAGGCTTAGACCACCGCCAATGGCAAAACCCAGAATAATGCGCGGCAGGCGGATATCAAAGAGAATGTTATATTCAACAGTGCCTTTCCCCTCTAGAAGTATTGGAATAATTTTCTTAACAGGTATTCTCGCAGGGCCAACCGCTAAAGAAAAAATAGCCACGCATAGAAGTATCCCGCCCAGCATTAATACCCAAAAAATCCAATTAACTAATTTTTTATTCATTTTGCGGATGCAGCAAGCCGGCTATTATTTCTAATGCTTCAACAAAACTTACCGGCGTAGGGCTGCAAAGCCAGTAAGAATCAAGAATATAAATCCTATTATCTCTTGTGGCCTTTAGCGCCCTGTAACCCTGCCAGGTTTCCCGTTCCTTTTCTCCATTAATACCCATAGTTACAATGAATATCACTTCAGGATTGCTTTCAAGAACTTTTTCCCTTGAATAACGCGGATATATTATCCCCTCAGCGATATTTATGCCGCCGGAAAATTCAATGAAATCATTCACAAATGAATCCTCGGTTACCGTAACCAGAGGCTTTGCGCCCACCTGAATAAAAACTCTTGGTTTTGGCAAGCCGTGTAGTTTTGCTGTCAGGGCGCTAACCTTATTTCTGGCGGTTTTTATAATTTCCTCTGCCTCTTTTTCCCTGTCCACAATCTTTCCCAATTCCAAAAATGATGAGCAGATCCCGTTAAAATTTCTTGCAGCGGGAAATTCAATTACCTTTATTCCTAAATTTTTCAATTTTTCTATTGCCTTGGGGTTCGTTAATGATGCTGCCAGTACCACATCAGGTTGAAGGGCTATAATTTTTTCCAAATTGACCTCAATTACAGTGCCGATTTTTTCCTTCTTTTTTGCCTCCTCAGGCCTTTGGCAATATACAGTGCAGCCAACCAATCTATCACTTGCTCCCAGAAGAAAAAGTTCTTCAGTTATCGCCGGCCCCAGAGAAATAATCCTTTGCGGATAATCTTCTTTGGCAAAACCGCTTCCCTGTAACAACAAACCAGCGCAGAATATAATGGTTAATAATTTTAATCTCATTTAATAGATACCTCTAAAAACCAATTGTTATTTTTCAGCATCTTTTTTCCGGTTGTAAACTCTACCGGTTTTTTAAAAATAGGGCCGTTATAGACAAAGGTATGAAATTCACCTTTTTCTCCACAAGGGTCAATCTCCGGGCTTAGTTCTTCAATAAATCCTTTGTCTACTTTGCGGCCCAGCCATTCCCTGCCCAAAAGATC
>Ga0066640_10003004_pt1 | contig 10091 bp, 10 predicted proteins | sample CryGeyCG2114_020_2_FD_59505 | JGI IMG/M metagenome (GOLD analysis project Ga0066640, IMG submission 59505) | Groundwater microbial communities from aquifer - Crystal Geyser CG11_big_fil_rev_8/21/14_0.20 | ecosystem: Environmental > Aquatic > Deep subsurface > Groundwater | place: USA: Utah... | reverse complement strand
TAGCTATTTTAGACATCCTGATGTGCGTCGAAAGTCTGACTAGTTTCCAAGTTTACAGTATATTATAAGGTAAATGACAGTATTTACTCAAAATATAGAGAAAAGATGTCATTTCTACAGTCTTATTCATGATTTTATCCCCTTATTATAGCTGTTTCTTATATGGTTTTTTCAGTGGACCCTAGCTATTTGTGTGGTACGAGCACATTGCACTTGAGAATGGAAGCATTCAAAAGAACCTATACTGCTAAAGAAACACGGAAGAAAATAATATTCTATCTTCAGATATGGACCTGATCTACTCAGAGATATCTTCGAAAATATATTACTTAATACCCACTTATTTACTCGCGTTTTACAACTTTTGTACCGTACTTAGATATTTTCAATATTTTAGTACGAGCTGAATGTAGCTTATTTGCCTTGTGCTGCAATGTTTTTTTCTTTTTTCCTGGCAGCGAAGGAACTCCGCAACGATAAGCCGATCAATACCGCTCAGATCAGTCCCATCACGACTTCAGAGATATGCAGGAAGCTGTTTATCATCATCATGAGCGCCAGCACAAAGATTGCATAGAACGCGCCATGCTCGAGATACAGATACTTATTCAACGTTCAAGTATCCAGCAGATAGATCGTAATACTACGTACAAAATAAGCACCTATGCCAAGACCGCAGGCGATCACGACCAGATTGGTCGACAAGGCAAACGCACCGATCACCCCATCGAGCGAAAAGGAAGCATCCAAGACCTCCAGGTACAGGAACCCTGCTAATCCATGTCTGACGACGGTTGCTACTGCATCTTTCGAGTCATTGATAAACAGCGCACTCAATCCGTTAACCAAGATATATGCGATCACGCCCCAGACGCCCGCAATCATGAATTCGGACGCATGTTCGGGACTAAGAAACTGACTAACGACCTCGAGCAGGAGCAAGACGACAGCTGCTTCGATCGTTTCGATCTTCCCGAGTTTGATCAGACGGTTTTCCAGCGCTTCAAACCGGTGGAGATTTTTCTGAGTATCTAAAAAAAACTTAAGTCACACCATCATCAGGAACGCTCCGCCGAAGCCGCTAATCGTGATATGCGACGAGATAAGTATCTCTCCGTACTGGACAGGATCTAGGGAAAGCTAGTTGCAACGACGCCCATGGATTTATATGAGCAAACAGTGATACTAATAAAACCGGAAACAAAACCCTCATACCGACAATCGCAATCAGTATTCACCAGGTGAGAAATCTTCTCCTTCGTTTTACATCCATCATTTTCAGTACGCCTACATTGACGATGGCATTGTCGAACGACAGCGACGTTTCCAATACCCCCAAGATAGCGACGATAAACATCGTAGCAAACCCAGTCATGAAACTTCAGACACTCCACCGTCCTATGATAAATCCAATCATTAAGCAAATAGCTGCGAAAATCGTACTTCACAGGAAATATTTTTTTAGTATTCACATAGGATTAAATACCTAAAACGCTTTACAGGTTTTGCAGAGTATCTATTGTATAGCAAAATGCAATTATAGAGTTGGTGAGTTTTTCAAAAGCTTTATAAATTTGTCACATAGAAGGGACTTTATCGTATACTATACGCACTTTTTTATGTTTTTATATTGGCTCTAGCATAGATATTTTCTAAAATCTATGTTTTTTTATAATTTCTATGAGTTCATTATATATTTCTTTATCTGACTTTCGATACCTAAATTCACATTCTTTTAGATGGAGATGGAAGTTCTTTTTTACTCAGTTAAACTTGTTCATTCTTCTTTTTGCAAAGCTTCGAAAGTTCTCTATTCAATTGATATGTATGCCTCATCACTTGCTCCATTCGTTCGCTGAGTGGACTACTCTATAGTGCTTGTCATATCACACATCTACTAGTCCATCATATCATTTTCGTCAATCACTGAGCACTACTGCATCCGTATCTACTTTCTCTAAAATAATTGCTTCTAGGGTCTTTGCTGTACAGTTGGGAATTATCTCTGTATACACTCTCCCATCTCTTTTTAGTAGCCCAAACACAGGTTGTTTCCTCGTTCATCTTCATCTCTTTAACTTTCATTTGAATCACCTGATTCTCTTGGCTCCAAAGTAACTTTCATCCATTTCTACCTGTCACATCAACTTTAATTTCTCAAACAATTGAAGTTGATGTTCATAGATAATCTCCCTAAATAAGCCGTAAAATCTATTGATTGTATTTCTATGAAATCATATGAGTTTCGATGTTTAGAGTGCTGTTAAGTCGACACTGAAACACTTCAGTATTTTTTTAATTTCAAACCGTGATATCCTAGAGTTCTTGATATGCATATCTATGTATATTTATATCCAACATCTATGCAAGAACCAGTTATATTATTTATGCCTTGTACGTATTTATTTGCTTGTAGATGAATATGTGTATTTTGCAATATTTTGTGAGATGTTTTCGGTCGATTTGTAAAACTGCTCACTGCCTTGCAAAAGGGGTAGAGAAGAGTAAGAATCTGGTATGAACAAGTTAACGGGAAGAGAAATACGGGCAAGGCTCTCAAGATTAGCAAATCTTTTCTTGCAACAACCTGAGGAGTAGGTATTTTATCACTAAAATAAACAGGCAATTTATAATGCGAGTCATAGTAATATACAAGTTAATAATATTCCATGAAAATGATTAAAAATAAAACATATGATGTAATTGTAATTGGTGGTGGAGCGAGTGGCACCGCACTTTTTTACGTGTTGAGTAAATATTCAACTGTAAAATCAATTGCGATTATTGAAAAATATGGATCTTTTGGCCAGGTGAATTCTAAGGGGAATAACAATAGCCAAACATTACACATTGGAGACATTGAAACGAACTATTCATTGGGGAAAGCTTCAATTGTAAAACCGGCTGCCTTAATGGTATCAAAGTACACATACTCGCTTTGAAAAAAAAAGGCTAATCAAATAATTTTCCCAGTATCTAAAATGGTTTTAGCCGTTGGTAAAAAAGAGGTTGCTCAGCTTGAAAAGCGTTATCTTGAGTTTAGAACGCTTTATTCTGACTTGAAACGCCTGGAATATGATGAGATAGCTAAAATAGAACCCGCAATAACAGAAGGGAGAAATCAAAATGAACCAATTTTAGCATTGTATACGGAGAATGGTTACGCCGTTGATTATGAGGCACTTGCAAAATCTTTTGTTGAACAAGTAATTAGTAAAAAAATATCGGATAGAAATATTGATATTCACCTCGCTACTAAAGTTATACATATTATTAAGAATGAAAATGGGTATAGGATTGAAACAACAAAAGGAATATTTATAGCAAAAACAGTAGTTGTAAATACCGATGCATATAGTTTATATTTTGCCAAATCACTTGGTTATGGAAAAGAGTTTTCGCTTATCCCGGTAGCTGGTAATTTCTACTTTAGTAAACAAATGCTCAATGGGAAGGTTTATACCATGCAGGATAAAAAATTGCCATTTGCGGCGGTGCATGGTGATCCCGACATTCATGTCCCTAATAAAACAAGATGGGGACCAACTGCCAAAATGTCGCCAGTCCTAGAAAGTAGAAATTTTTCTACAATCTTTGACTATTTCAAATCCGCATCATTATTTCGTTTTGCGACTATAAAAAGTTTTATGATAATTTTGAGCGATATGACTCGTTTTACATTTCTTCTCAAAAATACTCTCTACGATATACCGATTGTTGGGAAATATTTCTTTGTAAAAAATGTACAAAAAATCGTCCCAACTATTCATGCGAGGGATTTGAAGAAGGCAAAAGGGTTTGGTGGAATGAGATTACAACGCGTTGACACTAATACACATGAGTTGCAACTTGGGGAAGGGAAAATTATTGGTGATAACATTATCTTTAATATGACTCCCTCTCCGGGTGCCAGCGTTTGCCTTTTCAATGGTATGCGTGATGCGGAAAAAATTATCGAGTTTTTGGGTGCTTCGTACCAGTTTGATAAATGTGCCATGGAGAATGATTTTGGTGGAGGATGTTTTGACAACGACAAGAAAGTTATCTCAGAAAATGCCTATTGATCTTAAGGAACCTCTGCAAAACTAGTGAAAAATAGGCGTGAAAGATTAAAAGAGATAAATATTAGACCTCTTGCAAAATAAAGCGTAAATAGTTTTGTTTTCAGGATATCCTTTTTCTCTGTTTCTTTCTCCTAGTGTACATGTGTTCCGTCAATTGGTATCAGAACCTGGAAGATGGTTTGATGACTTACGGTCAATTCAGAATGGGTATGATTCTAGATATACGCTACTTCTTCGGGTGTCCAATCATCCTTTATCTTTTCACGTATGAATTTTTCAAGTTCATCGTGTACTCTTATCTTCTTCAGAGACTTCTTGCAGGTATGTCTCCTCACGTAGGATTTGTGCTGTGCCTTGTGAGCGATATACTCTCCTTTCACGCTATTTCTTTTGATCTTTTTACGGATCGTTTCGAAACTTCTGCCTAATACTTTCGCTATCGATCTGATGCTATACCCTTTTGTACATAAGATTTCTATCTCATCTCTCTCGCTTTGTACCAAATGTTTCATGATGCTCTAGGAGAATATAAAGGCCCTAAGCCAATTATACCCATCCCTGACTACTTTCAAAGTTTAATGTACTAAAAAAAGAACGATAGTTCTTTTTACTTGCAATTGCCTTTGAAAAAATTATGCATATACAATCAAGGTCTATTGAAGCTTGATACAAAGGGGTACATTGAATTCCTATCTTTATATGTGAATTCATACACTCATACCGACGATATTTGATTGAGAACTTTTGAGAGTGAAACAAACAAAGTTCTCATTTCAAATAACGATCGGTATAACACAGGTCACTTGACAGGTCGTTGACAAACAAAAAAGAAGCGAGAAAGAAAGGGGAGAAAAAGAGTACGAGAAGAGTCATTTCAGATTTTTCATTTTTAAATCTTCATTTACATCGAATGTCCACGAAACAACAAGTACTCAAAGATGCACTAATCGCGATCGAAAAACAATTTGGCAAATGAGCTATCATGCGTATGGGAGATAGTAGTACAGTCTCTATGATTACTACATTTCATACTGGATCCTATGTCTTGGATATGGTCTTGGGAGGAGGGATGCCCGAAGGCAGAGTCGTCGAAATTTATGGCCCTGAGTCATCAGGCAAGACATTGATTGCTTTGCAAGCAATCGCACAAATACAAAAAAGAGGAGAAATATGTGCCTTTATCGATGCAGAACACGCACTTGATCCTGGTTTTGCGAGGATGCTGGGTGTGGATACAGACAACTTACTCCTTTCTCAACCTGATTATGGTGAGCAAGGACTCCAAATAGCTCAAGAACTTGCCAAAACAGGTGCAGTCAAATTGATTATCATTGACTCCGTCGCAGCATTAGTCCCCAGAGCAGAAGTAGAAGGTGATATGGGAGATAGTTTCATCGGACTCCAAGCAAGGATGATGTCACAGGGTTTGAGAAAGCTGACTTCCATCTTAGCCAAAACAGGCACCACTTGTATTTTCATCAACCAAATCCGTATGAAAATTGGAGTGATGTTTGGCAATCCTGAAACAACGACTGGCTGACATGCACTCAAATTTTTCTCATCACAAAGATTGGAAGTGAGAAAAGGGACACAAATCACAGAAGAAAAAGAATTGGTTGGTTATGAGCTCAAGGTTAAAGTCGCCAAAAACAAAATTGCTCCTCCCTTCAAAAAATGTGAAATACCTGTCTTGCGAGGAGAAGGCTATGATGTCACGCAAGATATCATTGAAGCATCTTTGGTGCTCAAACTTATCACCAAAGCAGGGGCTTTTTACACTATCAACGACAAAAAATATCAAGGGAAAGAGAAATTGGGAATGGCTCTCAAAGAGGATATGTCACTGAGAAACAATTTGGAAAGGATGGTCCAAGCAGCCATCAAAAGAATGCGTTTGGGCGAAAAAGTTCTGGAAGATGACGCCTTGGATCAATTGGAAGACATCAATGATGAAGAAGAAGTTGTTGAAGAGAAGGGTGAGGAATAATTTTCGAGAGTTACCTCAAACAAAAAACCTTCCTTCTTCATTTCTCTGTCATCCTCGCGTATGCGGGGATCCACTAGCACTGGTCATGGATTCGGACCCCGATTGTATCGGGGCGGGCAAGTCCTCGCGTCACACTTGTTCCCGAAAGCGTTCGGGATAAATTCTGGAATAACACATTGTCATCCTCGCGTATGCGGGGATCCACTAGCACTGGTCATGGATTCCAGACAACTCGCTTCACTCGTTTCTGGAATGACGATAGTGCGAAGCTACCCCAACCTCATCCCTCTCAACTCTTTCCTGATCTCCTTGTACTCCGGGCAAAATCCCTCCACCAAATCCCAAAATCTCTTGCTATGATTTTTTTCCTTCAGATGGCACACTTCATGGATGGCGACATAACGCAAAAACTTTGGGTCCACATGTACCAAGGCAAAATTGAGATTGATATTCTGTTTGCTCGAACAGCTTCCTCGTCTGGATCTCATTTTTTTAATCGTCAACTTATGATAGTCGATTCCAAGCGATCTTGCATACTCATCACAGATAATTTCCCCCTCATCCCAACATATCTTCCTCAAGTGTTTCTCCACATTTTCTCATAAGTCACTCTTCTCACTAGCCTTCCCCCAGATCATTACCTGGCCATTATTCATTCATCCTCAATGCAAAGGAGTCATTTTTTTCTTCTGTGCACGATGTTTGATCAACAACTCTTCACCTTTGTCTATCAAGCGTTGTTTCAGACTTTGATCAAAACGCCTCCACCAAGGGAGCGAAATCCTCATCACCTCATCACGACCAATCCTCACATAGCCATGTTTGATATGTTTGTAACAAATATCTATTGTCATCAGAAGAATAATAGTAGCAAAAGCATTCACCAATATTGTAGCGAAACAGGATCTTGATACAAAACAAAAAATCTGACTAGACTTTTTTAGAGAAAAAAATAATGATACATACAAGAAATATTTATTTCAACGAGTCAAATGATTAGATATACAATATTGTCAATCGAGAATGCTCCAAGATATTGGCAATCATATTGCGAAGTCGTCTCTACTTTGGTAGCATCCAAAGGTATCAGCTATGAGATTTTTCTCCAAACCCTTCAAAAAATGATTCATCAAGGTTCACATGTTCATCTCGCTATTGATACAGATCATGATCGTGTCGTGTGAGCAGTGACATTACTCGTCGAACACAAACTGACCAAAGGATGATGCAAGGCGTGACACATGGAAGAAATTGTCGTCTCAGAAGACTTTCAATCACAAGGGATAGGCAAAGCACTCGTACAAAAAATTATTGAACATGCCCAGCATCTATGATGTTACAAAATACTTGGTGATACAAGACATGACCTGCTCCCACGATTTGAAAAATATGGCTTCATCAGCAAAGAAATCTGTGTCAAAAAATATCTTTAAGCCCCAAGCATTTTCTCCAAGAAAAATCCGACATAATAGGCCACTCCCGCAGCCACTATTCACAATAGTAATGTTTCTGCTACCGCCTTGAGCTTATGACTCTTGCTCACAAAACTCTTGAGCCAGCCGACAAAGAAAAATGCAAGCACCGTGAGTCACAAAGATATGTGGAACAAAGACACTTGTTCAATAACTCCTATATAGGAGACAACATAGGTCAACAAAGGGACAAAACCCATCAGCACAAAAGCGGAAAAAGTCGCTGTGGCAGTAGCCAGTGGAGATTTATCAGGCAATACAAGTCCCAATTTCTCTTTCATCATCACATCTACCCATCTTTCATCATCAGCTACTATTGTTTTGATAGCTTGTTCCAACAGCTTTCATGTAAATCACTTGTCAAAGTAAATTGTTCTGATTGATTCAATCTCAGCCTCACGCATATGATCAACTGCCCAGTGCTGATGCTTGAAATATTTTTGGTAGCTATCTCGTTCTGATTTACTCGACAAATAAGCCCCTATCGACATAGAAAATCCATCAGCAAACAAGTTCGCAAAACCCAAAATCAATACCACTGACAAATCCAATTGAGCACCTGTTGCACCTGCAACCACCGCAAAAGTTGTCACGATGCCATCGATGGCACCATACACGAATTGAGGCAAATATTTTTTTATTGTCGTCGTATGTTCTGTTGTTGCAGATGGATGTACATAATGCATATAGTAGAGGGAAAGTGTAAATGTGATGTAATTATTTGCAAAAAAAGTTTGTAAACGATATAATTACTTTGTCATCGATTTTATTGTCTATTGTGCTTGATGAACTACCCAAAAGCAAGAGAAGAGTTTATTGGTCTCAAGCACCAAGAAAAAAAAGAAAGACTAGTGAGATTGTTACAGATTTTTGTGGGGAATGGAAAGATATTTGATGATTTGATCAATCTTGCACAAAAAGAACAGACAAGTGAAAACCAATTGATTGAAATCTACGAATCAGTAGTCAATGCAATGGATGAAGTGATGAAGTGAAATATGAATGCGATGGTAGACAAACTCGAAAATCTCAAAAAATTCATCGCCAATCTCCATCAACAAGAAGCCCAAGATCGTGCCCAAGAAGACCCAGATGAGTTGTTGAAAAATTTGTAAAGTAATTTGTTTTTATATTATTATTATTATTATGAGTATATCACAGATTGAAAGAAGAGAAGGAGGGGATAGTCTTGATGGGATTGAAAGTAATGCATGACTATTTACTAGAGAACAAATAGAAGATGTTTGAGGAAAAGTAGCTAAGGATGAATCCACAGCTAATTTATTTGGAACAAATATAGATTACACATTAAAGCTTGGAGAAAAAGAGAATATTTGAGTATCCACTAATCATGAAAAAAACCAATATACTAATGATATTGTTAGTTTTAATTATCTTTTTGAAGTTAATAAAGGGGATGGTAATGTTTATAATCTTAGGGTTTCTATCCCCTCTAGAGGAGAGGTGAATGGAAGCTATGTTAATTATAAAGATAAAGAACCCTGTTGAAGTTGATCGTTATCTAATAATAATAATAGATTAAATTTGAATGAAATTATAGGTGAAGAAAATATGTGAGCGATAATCAACTATCTTGCCAACAACGTGGATGAAATAGTACAAAAAGATCTTAATAAAGCGCTTGATCTAGGTTCTTGATGAAATGTTATAGAACAAACATAGAACAAACAAACTTATGTTGTGGAAAATAAGAATTAGAAACGTAAGTCAAAAGACATTCCACCTTCATACGCGTCTAAGTAAGATGATGTGTAAATAAAATATCAAGAGATCAAAAACTTAGACTCAAAGCCTTTCTTCAGAGAAGGGATTTTTCAAAAATACAAAAAGTCAATTCACGCATAGATCATATATTTTTTCAACAATCTTACTTCCCTACTCTCCATACCAAATATCCTCCCAAGGAGTTCTATACAGTCACTCCTTGAGTCTTTTTTGATCCAAAATATGACCGATGAAACCGATGGATCTGGCGAGGACAAAGAGTGCATTGAAAATACCTATGTGCAGACACTCCTCAATCTCCTTATCACTCATGCCCATCGAAACAAAGATATCCAAAAGGAGTGCGGCGACATGACCATCCACATTGAGGATGAGATTCGTTTTTTTGACCAAGGTCAATACTTCTACCTGCTTGGCAAATTCATAATGCTTCCTCACCGGAATCAGCATATGTTGTCATTCTGAGATTCATCCCGATTGAATCGAGAGACCAGGGGGAGTCGAAGAATCTTTTTTGCAGGATCAAGATCCTTCGTTGCACTCAGGATGACAATGGCTTTGTTCTACTCATCCGACAAGCGAAGCGAGCACCTCACATCTTTTGTCCGGGTTATATTTCGACTTCACCTTGTGTCCTATCCCAGCGATCAAGGATCAACTTTTTTTCATATTTTCTACAAAAATTTCAGCTGACAGACCATCACGCACAGCACGAAAAAAATTCATCCCTGCCTCATCTATCGCTCCACCAAACAGTGGACCGATGGTGGTCAATCATGCAATCAACGATGTCACCACATCTTTGCCAGCCCTCGCAGTCAC
>Ga0066640_10003002_pt1 | contig 10096 bp, 7 predicted proteins | sample CryGeyCG2114_020_2_FD_59505 | JGI IMG/M metagenome (GOLD analysis project Ga0066640, IMG submission 59505) | Groundwater microbial communities from aquifer - Crystal Geyser CG11_big_fil_rev_8/21/14_0.20 | ecosystem: Environmental > Aquatic > Deep subsurface > Groundwater | place: USA: Utah... | reverse complement strand
ATAAGGATCTTATCGGCAAAAATGCTATTACGCCTGTGTTTGGCGTTAAAGTTCCTATTGTAGCTGATGACAAGGTTGATATGGAAAAAGGCACAGGATTGGTGATGTGCTGTACCTTTGGTGATGAAACGGATATTGCATGGTGGCGTGAGCATGGGTTAGCTACTAGGTTAATACTTAATAAATACGGTAAGATACAGGTTAGTATTTCTGATAATGCAATTGCATTTGATGGATCAGATAGTGATCTGACTTCTGAAAACACTGTTGATTTAGCGGCCGCCAAAGCTGCATTTGAACAGATTTTAAATCTGAAATCACGCACAACCGCGCGCGCAAAAATGCTTGAGCTTTTAGAGGCTGAAGGTGCTATATTTAAAGAGCCTGAGGTTGGTGTGCATGCTGAGCCATGTGCGGAGCGTTCGGGTTCGCCGCTGGAGTTGTTGCCGACGCATCAATGGTTTGTAAAAATTCTGGATCAGAAAGAAGAGCTGAAAGCTAAGGCTGCGACGTGTAACTGGTATCCTGAGTTTATGAAAGTTCGTATGGATCAGTGGATTGATGGTCTTTCGTGGGATTGGTGCATTTCGCGTCAGCGCTATTTTGGTGTGCCGTTTCCTGTTTGGTATTCAAAGCGTGCCGGTGAAGAAGGTAAGGTTATTATTGCAAGTCCTGAACAATTACCTGTTAACCCGTTGGTTGATTTGCCTGAAGGCTATAGCCGTGATGAAGTGGAAGCCGAAGCCGATGTGATGGACACATGGGCGACTTCGTCTGTGAGCCCGCAATTGAGTTCTAAAGGGATTAACGGTGAGCTTGCCGTTGACGCAAGTAGGCATAAGAAATTATTCCCTGCCGATTTGCGTCCGCAGGCGCATGAGATTATTCGTACATGGGCGTTTTATACGGTTGTAAAAGCACATTTGCATGAGAATACTATTCCCTGGAAAAACCTGATGATTTCAGGCTGGTGCTTGGCATCTGACAAAACCAAAATGAGTAAGTCTAAAGGCAATGTGGTAACGCCTGTCGGGCTGATAGAAGAAAAAGGCTCTGATGTTGTACGTTTCTGGGCTTCGACTTCTCGTCTGGGCTCTGACACGGCTTATTCCGAAGATGTTCTTAAGATCGGCAAAAAACTGGTTAATAAGCTGTGGAACGCTACTAAATTTGCAGCGATACATTTGGATAAACTGGAAAAAACTCCGATAAGCGCTAAGGATGATGTTGATTCGGGTGTTATAAGTGAGCCGCTTGATTTGTGGATTTTAACACGTCTTAATCGTGCTGTCGATAAAGCTACGCGTGAGTTTGACAGATATGAGTATTGCAACGCGCGTGCTGCTGCGGAAGATTTTTTCTGGAATGACTTGTGTGATAACTATCTGGAGCTGGTTAAGGTTCGTGTTTATGGTGAGGCTGAAGGTGTAACACGCGAGGGGCAAATCTCTGCCGTGCATACTATCTATCACTGCTTAGATGGTATATTACGCCTGTTTGCGCCTATTGTGCCGCATATAACCGAAGAGCTATATAGTCATATTTTTGAGGAGAAAACCAAAGAATTGGGCGGTTCGGTAAATGCTCGCGGCGCGTGGCCGAAGGCTGATGATTATCCTTGCGATGAGGCCGCGGAGAATTCCGGAATCGCTTGTGTTGAGATTTTAAATGCTGTGCGTAAAATGAAAGCAGAGCGCAATGTCTCAATCAAATGGCCGTTAAATTTTGTGGCTATATCAGGCGATGATGCTCAAGAAATTGTTGGCGTTCTTGCCGATGATTTAAAAAATGTTACCAATGCCGCGCAAATTGTGTTCGCTGAAAAACAGGCGGAGCAAGGGCAGGGGGCAGAGGAAAAATCTGTAAATGGTAAATTTACCGTTGCAGTTGAGTTCGCTAAGAATGAGGATGCTGCTTAGAGCGATTTCATTTCAATTGCCTACTTTGTCAAACTTCGGACTAATAAAATTCACGTATTAGATATACGCTAAAATTTTATTAGCCTTGTTTTCCTTGTATAGAATTAAAAGTAAAACGCTCTACTATAATTTAAAATAATTTCCATCCGATTATCGTCATCGAAGCGGCTTGACCGGCAGGATCCATGCCGCCATAACAACTCACAAATGGATACTTCGGTCTAGCCGAAGTATGACGGAAGTTAATTTAAAGCAATTAAGCTATGGATTGGTTTTTAAATTTTGTCGGGTGGTAAGATTCTTTAAACATCAATATCAATATGACCCTGCATGGGGTTTATCGGCTTTTCTTGTTTCTTTTTTTCCTCTTTAGAACTTAGCGATATTTCATCCTCAGACTCTTGATTTTCCTCATTGTCTTTCTTGTTTTTTTCGTGATGAGGGTTTCTTTCAGCGACATATGATTTTTCTACACGCTTTGGAGGAAGGGTAGGAGGTACGGTTATCACTTGTTTTCTCCTTTTGTTAGTATAATAATAAATACTATAGTTGGAGGGTTTTTTTAGATTAATTAACCCTCTTTGAAGCTATCTCCCACAGGGAGGCATGTTAATTAATTATACAATAAATATTCTATATAATCAATAGGTTGGTTGGGTTTTGGTAAAAAAGTATTTCATTGTTGTTACCTTTTTGTTGGTATCCTGTTCTTCGTATGAATATGCACATCACCATGAATGGCACGGGGCTTTTGATCCGACTGAGAATGCGGCTCAGGTCTATGGTGGATATTCGGCAGGTTGTGTCGATGGCGCTGTTGCGCTGCCTGACTCGGGAGCCGGTTTTACAAGTATGAACCGCCTGGGAAATCGTTATTATGGACACCCCGACCTTATAAATTTTATTAAAAAGCTCGGAAAGACAGTTGAAAATAAATATAAAAGACAATTGCTTATTAGTGATTTAGGCCATGCGAGAGGAGGCCCTGCCGATATAAACAGTTCTGCTCACAGAAGCCACCAAAGCGGATTGGATGTTGATATATGGTTTCGCCATATGCCTTCTTATGTGAAAGTTAAACAAGACACTTACCCGACATCTACTCTTAAGAGTGATAAAAGCTCTATAAGCTTAGCCGGTTTTAATAGTAAAACCGCTAAAATATTAAAAGATGCGGCATCATTTGACGAGGTTGAGCGTATCTTGCTTAACCCTTTGATAAAAAAAGAGATGTGTGAGCGCTATAAAGGGGCAAGTTGGCTTAATAAGCTGCGACCATGGTGGGGGCATCATAAGCATTTTCATGTAAGGTTGAAATGCCCCGACGGCAATTCTTATTGCAAAAAGCAATCTCCGGTGCCAGAGTCGGATGGTTGTGGTGCTCAGCTGGATTGGTGGTTTTCGGATGAGGCTAAAGATTTCGGCAAAGAAAAGTCGGATGAAAAACGCAAATATCCTAAGTTGCCGAGACAGTGCGATGCTGTTTGGAAGAGCCGGTAGTATTTTCCGTTGTATGTTAGGGTGGTTTTGTGTATAAGAGCACAGAAAAATTATATTTTTAGGTCATCTTTAGTAAAAGCGGTATAGGTTACGCGATTAAAAGGATTATTTTATACAAAGATCCCTCGGCTTACGCTCGGGATGACACTTCTATTATATGAAGCAATATTATGTATATATTTTGACTAACTACACAAATTCGGTTCTATATATCGGGATTACAAGTGATTTAGGGCGTAGAATGTATGAACACCAAAATAAATTAATAGATAATAGTAACAAAGAACGAGTCGATATTACAGAAACGTTTTTTGTGTAAGATAAATTGTCATCCCGAGCGTAAGTCGAGGGATCTTTAGCCAGACTGTTATGGGATCATATTTGCTATAACGTGGATGATAGTTTGATTAAAAACGAATAGAGAGTTTATAAGGGCAATATTATGCAAGAAAAAATCCTTATTATTGATTTTGGTTCACAGGTCACGCAGTTGATCGCACGTCGTGTGCGTGAGGCTAAGGTTTATTGCGAAATTCACCCTTATAATAAAGTTAACCAGGATTTTTTAAATGAATTTGCACCGATCGGAATTATATTTTCCGGCGGTCCATCTTCGGTTACTGAAGGCAACTCACCAAGAGTGGAGACTTGTGTTTTTGAATATGGTGTGCCGATATTGGGAATATGCTATGGCCAGCAGTTAATTTGCGGTCAGCATGAAGGGCTTGTTTTGCGTTCCGACCACAGAGAGTTTGGTCGCGCGCAGATGGATATTGTTAAAGAATCTCCTTTATTTGAAGGATTCTGGGATGTGGGCAGCTACCATCAGGTGTGGATGAGCCATGGTGACCGTGTTGAAAAAATGCCGGAAGGATTCGAGATTATCGCTAAATCCGAAGGTGCGCCATGTGCGGCTATAGCAAATGAAGAAAAGAGAATATATGCGGTGCAGTTCCACCCCGAAGTAACGCATACTCCTGACGGCCCTAAATTATTCAGTAATTTTGTGCATAAAATATGCGGTGCGTCTAATGAATGGGATATGTCGTCATTCCTTGATATGGCTGTTGACAAAATCCGTAAGCAGGTGGGCGATAAAAAAGTCATATGTGGTGTAAGTGGTGGTGTGGATTCTTCCGTTGTGTCCGCGCTGCTTCATAAAGCAATCGGCGACCAACTTACTTGCATTTTTGTTGATTTGGGCATCTTGCGTAAAGATGAGCGCAAAGAGGTTGAAGATCGTTTTAAAAATAAATTTCATATTCCTATAAAGTCGGTGGATGCTTCCGACCTTTTAATGGATAGAATCGCGGGAGTTGATGATCCTGAGAAAAAGCGCAAAATTATCGGCGCTACGTTTATTGATGTGTTCGAAGAAGAGGCCAAAAAAATAGAGGATGCTGAATTTTTAGCGCAAGGAACGCTTTACCCTGATGTTATTGAGTCTGTTTCAGTGCATGGTGATGCCGCGGTTACTATTAAATCGCACCATAATGTCGGCGGTTTGCCTGATTATATGAAAATGGAATTGGTAGAGCCTGTGCGTGAGCTTTTCAAAGATGAGGTGAGGGCGCTTGGCCGTGAGCTTGGCATGAATGAAGAGCTCGTTGCCCGTCATCCTTTTCCGGGACCGGGGCTTGCTATACGTATTCCCGGTGAAATAACCCGTGAAAAAGTCGCTATCCTGCAAGAGGCCGACCGTATTTATATCGATACAATACGTGAGGCCGGTTTATATGATGATATATGGCAGGCGTTTGCTGTTTTGTTGCCTGTAAAAACCGTGGGCGTTATGGGTGATACGCGCACTTATGAATATGTTTGTGCGCTGCGTGCCGTAACTTCTGTGGATGGCATGACGGCAGATTTTTATAACTTCTCACATGATTTCTTAGGTAAGGTAAGTACGCGGATTATAAATCGTGTGCGCGGTATTAACCGTGTGGTATATGATATTACTTCCAAGCCTCCGGGGACTATTGAGTGGGAATAGGGCGCTTTTATAGCACTGTAAAATAACTTCCATCCAAATTATCAGGGTAGTTGAACTTAAAGCCCCCATAATTGTCATCCCGTTATAAATGCGGGGTGACAAACGATAATTAATTGAATTGATGTAATCGCAGAAAAATGTACTATAGCTAAAACTCAACAAAAACCCCGTTATTTACAAACTTGTTTATAGCGCTGCCTATATCAATATTTGCTGTATTTTCAAATGCTTGGTATAGATTATTATTGTTGTTTATGGCTATTAGAAAGCTATACTCATCATCGGTTAAGGATAGGAATTTTACCTCATACTCATATCTGTAAACGAGAATCTTTGCTCCTCTTTCGTTTATATTAATTTCTCCATCGAGTTTCCCCAGAGAGAAGTTGTAAATATTATCAATAGGATATTTGGAACTGATGAAGTTAGCGGACGGGTGAATTTCGAATTTTATTTGATCTATTTTTTCCGGTGGTACCTGAGATAATTTGGTCTTATCTATGGCGCCGCAATCGCTAGCAAAATATGCTAAATGCATCAACCATTCAAGGTGAGCCACGTCTGGTAAATATGGTAAGTTAGCAGCAGGTTGGAAGCTTGCGATAAACTCATAGAAATTTGCGCCATATTCATCGAGATTGCCGCTTTTTGACGGGTTTTGTTTAATAAATTCATTTGCCATATATTTAAAAAAATCTTCACCTACCAAATTTAAAACGGCCATATGGCGATTTTTTAAAGTGTCTGTCAAAGTTAAAATAACATTATCTTTATATATTCTTATGCGCTCTTCGCTGGAAATTAAAGACGGTTTTATATTGTTGCCAAGCAATGCGCTATCTGATTTATATATAGCTTTTTCAAACGCTTGATGGGTATTTTTCATGTAATATTTCCTCTGCCTTTTTAGCTTCTTCTTGCAAAATCTCAAATTCAGGAATATCCGTATCCCATTCTATAAGAGTAGGGCGTTTGCCGAAAAGTTCTATTGCTTTTTTGTATAAATCCCACACTTGGTGATGAACTTTATCACCGTGAGTGTCTATAAGTATTTGTTGATCGCCGATATTGCGAACACTATAGCCTGCAAGGTGAATTTCACCGATTGCGCTATGGTTTATGTTTTTTAAATATTGCTCTGCATCAAAATTCTGATTATGGCTTGAGACGTAAATATTGTTTATATCAAGCAAAAGACCGCAGCCGCTTTTTTCTATAACAGTGTTTATAAATTCATATTCAGGCATTTCCTGGTTTAAGAATTCTAAATAAGATGATGGATTTTCTACTAAAATCTGCCTTCCTATAAAATCCTGCATTTGATTTATATTGCGAACCAAAACATCGGTAGCCTCTTTTGTGTATGGCACGGGAAGCAGGTCGTTCATATAAACGCCGTCAATTTCACTCCATGAAATATGCTCGGAAACTAAAGCGGGCTGGAATTTATCTACCAGCTCTTTTGTTTTTTGTAAGTGTGTTTTGCTTAGCCCTTCTAATGAGCCCAAAGACATGCCCACGCCATGAAAGCTTATGGGGTAATCATTGCGAACTTTTTGTAGGATATGGTGAGTTATACCGCCTTGTGCAAAGAAATTTTCTGTGTGTACTTCAAACCATGGAACGTCAGGGCTATTATTCATTACATATTGGTAATGTTGCGCCCTAAGTCCTATCCCGGCTTTTTGAGGTATTTTGTTTTTCATATTATTATATTCGTAATAAATGCGGATTTAGTTACTTCGTGCTTGAAAAATTAACCAATTTAATCATAATCCTTCTTTCGTTGAAATGAAATCTGAAAGTTATTTATGAGTTGGGTTGATAGTCCTAAATTAGTTCATGTAAGGCCATACTTAAAAATTATGCGCCTTAATAGCCTCACCGGAGCTTTTCTGCTGCTTTGGCCCTGCCTTTGGAGCATATCTTTGGCGGCTAAAGATGGCTTTCCTGTTGTTTTGGCGTTGATGTTTATCGTCGGAGCTTTTGTTATGCGCAGCGCCGGATGTGTTATAAATGATATTGTCGATCGCAAAATAGATGCTAAGGTCAAAAGAACCAAGGGAAGGCCGCTTGCTAACGGCACTATGAAATTGCACGAAGCGTTTGCGTTGCTCATACTTTTGTTAAGCATGGGTGGTGCTATACTTTTTAACCTGAATGACACCGCTATTATTCTCGGTATTGTTATAGTTGTACCTATTTTTATATACCCTCTTATGAAAAGGGTTACTTACTGGCCGCAGGTTTTTCTTGCACTTACATTTAACTGGGGCGCAATTATTGGCTGGGCGGCTGTGCGCGACTCCATTTCTATTGAAGCTGTTCTTTTGTATGTAGCCTGCATATTCTGGACTTTAGCATATGACACTATCTATGCCCATCAGGATAAGGAAGATGATGCTATGATGGGGATGAAATCAACCGCATTAAAATTTGGCGCTAATACCAAGAAATATCTATATATTTTCTATGCGGCTATGGTGGCTATTCTTTGGGTGGTCGGTATTAGGATGGGGAGCGGATTCTTATTTCATCTATTCCTTTTTGCCGGAGCTATACAGCTTTTCTGGCAGGTTTATACTCTTCATATAGATAAAGCCGATTCTTGTATGGAGAAATTTAGGTCTAACAGATATTTCGGTGCGATTATATTTTTGGCGTTTGTTTTGGGGAATGTTTAGAGTATAGTATTTCTACTTTTCATTGATACGTCGTTGTTCATCGGTCTCATAAAATTCACGTATGTTTAATACGCTAAAATTTTACTCGCCTTGAACGCCTAGTCTAAATAAAAATTAGAAATACTATATTTTTACTTATAGCCTAGCTAAAAAGAAGCATTGCTTTATCTTATAGATGGAGAGAATGAGATCTTTGCATAGTTTTTGCGGCTTCTTGGCCTTTTCCTAGCTGTTGGTCGCGCACGAATTGTTGCCAGCTTGTATCTTTATATGCATTTGTTCTTACTATATCAGAATCGTCTATTGATTTTTGCTGTTGTTGCGAAGGGTCTTTTTCAGATGTTACCTGCTCAGCCCAACTCTGGCTGCGCCCGCGTGATATGTTAGACTGCCTGCCACCAACGCGATTTTGCCAGTATGTGCTGTCTGTACGGTCTAGTTGTTTTTCTTTGTGTTCTTCGAGTGATTCGCGAGCATTTCTTTGTTTTACAAGGTCTTGGCGAATCTCTTCTATTTGTTTTTGCAGCTCTTTATCCGCAAGGAATTTTTCAAATTTAGCGATTTTTTCTTCACTTATTGCGATGGCTTTTGCATCATTAGCGTCTTTTTTATCTTGCTCTGAGCCACCTAGGGATTTGCTTCCTGATGGAGAGGTGGCGCCAGTATCGGCGTCGGCCTCAGTTTTTTGGCCTTCCTCTCTTGCAACTATTGGAGTTTTTTGGCTATTGCTAAGTGCCACTATGTTCTCTAAGAAGTTATTTTTGTATATATTTTATAGCATATAACTAAAGTGTTAGAATGTAAAGCTTTATGAGATTCTTGCAAAAGCGATATTACCATTTGTTTTTTGAGTTAAAATTATATATTAAGGTCGGTTGCTTTAATAGGTTTTAGATAATGGATTTAAGATTTTAGTTATAGATAAATATTTGGTGCTAATAAATGAACATATTCAATATATTAAAAGACAAAATTAATGTTGTTTTGAGCGGCCTGGTCGCAGATTCTACCTTGCCCGAGGGGACAAGCTTTGCCGCTGTTACGGCTGAGCCGCCAAGGGATGCATCGCATGGTGATGTGGCAACAAATGCCGCTATGGTTATTGCTAAAGGCGCAGGCATGAAGCCGCGTGATCTGGCGGAAATTATTGCTGAAAAATTACGCGAGTTTGATGAGGTAGAATCTGTTGATATTGCCGGCCCGGGTTTTATTAATATGCGCCTTAATAAAAATATTTGGCAGCGTGTTGTTTTGGATATTTTAAAAGAAAAAGAACATTACGGCGATTCTGATATTGGAAAAGGTGAGAAAGTAAATATTGAGTATGTTTCGGCCAATCCTACGGGCCCTATGCATATAGGCCATGCAAGGGGTGCGGTCTATGGTGACGCGTTATCTTTGCTCCTTGCAAAAGCAGGATATGAGGTAACTAAGGAATATTATATAAATGATGCCGGAGCGCAGGTGGATGTTTTAGCGCGCTCGGCCTATTTGCGTTATCGTGAGGCTAATGGCGAAAAAATAGATATTCCATCCGGCCTTTATCCGGGGGACTATCTTGTTCCTGTTGGAAATGCTCTGGCGGAAAAATACGGCACAAGCCTTATGGATAAAGAAGAAGGCGAATATTTGGATGAGGTTAAGGCATTTTGTATTAATGCTATGATGGATATGATACGTGACGATCTTGCTAAATTGGGCATAAGGCATGATGTTTTCTCGTCAGAAAAAGCGCTGCATGAAGCTAATAAAATTGATGAAGTGCTAAAATTTATGGATAGCAAAGGGCTGTTATATCGTGGTGTTTTGGAGCCGCCTAAGGGCAAATTACCTGATGATTGGGAAGAGCGAGAGCAGACATTATTTAAGGCAACCGATTTTGGTGATGATGTTGATCGTGCCTTGCAAAAATCTGATGGAAGCTATACTTATTTTGCCGCAGATATTGCCTATCACTTGGATAAAATACAGCGTGGTTTTAACAATATGGTGCTTATATT
>Ga0066640_10002999_pt1 | contig 10098 bp, 5 predicted proteins | sample CryGeyCG2114_020_2_FD_59505 | JGI IMG/M metagenome (GOLD analysis project Ga0066640, IMG submission 59505) | Groundwater microbial communities from aquifer - Crystal Geyser CG11_big_fil_rev_8/21/14_0.20 | ecosystem: Environmental > Aquatic > Deep subsurface > Groundwater | place: USA: Utah... | reverse complement strand
TGAGGATAAAGTGTGTTTTTGCTTTTTCATGACTTTTATAAAATGGTTTGAAAACCTAGAGGCTTTTTGTTACACTGCCACCTCTAACCTGAGTGAATCACATAGATCACAATATCTTATTACGAATGTCAAGCAGATGAGAGGAAGTACATGTCATATCAAGTTACCCTAGTCCGTGGGGATGGAATCGGACCAGAAATTGCCCAAGTAACCAAAGACTGTATTGACGCCACCGGCGTCACAATTGACTGGGATATTCAAGAAGCTGGCGTGGATGTCATGGAAAAATGCGGAACGCCCTTGCCAGACGCCACGCTTGAGTCGATCAAAAAAAACCGTATTGCATTAAAAGCCCCCATTACAACACCTGTTGGCACTGGCTTTCGATCAGTCAATGTGGCGTTGCGTAAAATGTTCGATTTTTATGCCTGTTTGCGTCCGTGTAAGACGTATAAGGGCGTCCGGACACGATTTGATAATATTGATTTGGTGATTGTACGAGAAAACACCGAAGATTTATACGCAGGTATCGAATTTAAAAAAGGCGAAAAAGCCACGGCGGAGCTCATTGAAAAAATCGAAGCCCTTCAAGATCAAAAAATTCGAAAAGACTCCGGGATCAGTATCAAGCCGATTTCTGTATTTGGAACTGAGCGGATCGTGAAATTTGCTTTTGACTATGCGCGAAAAGTGGGCCGCAAAAAAGTAACCGCGGTGCATAAAGCCAATATTCAAAAATATTCGGACGGTTTATTTTTAGAAGTCGCACGCAATGTGGCCAAACAATACAGCGATATTGAATTTGATGATCGTATTGTAGACAATATGTGTATGCAGTTGGTGCAACGTCCCGAAGAGTATGATGTGTTGGTTTTGCCTAATTTATACGGCGATATCGTCTCGGATTTATGTGCCGGCTTGGTGGGCGGCTTGGGCGTGGCCCCCGGAGGTAACATCGGTGAAAATGGCGCGGTCTTTGAGGCCACGCATGGATCTGCACCAAAATACAAAGGCCAAAACAAAGTGAATCCTACGGCGCTCATCTTATCAGGGGTGATGATGCTCAAGCACTTGGGAGAACTGGATGCTGCAGATCGTCTGGAAAAAGCCATTAGCCAAGTGATTGCTGAGGGCAAAGCGGTGACCTACGATTTAAAACCGCGTCGTGATGACCCAACAGCAGTTGGGACCAAAGAAATGGGACAAGCCATTATCGAAACCATGCAGTCTTTTAAAGGAAGTGTCGCATGAGCGAAAAAACAAAAAAAATATCAGTGATTGGTGCCGGATTTGTTGGAGCTACGGTTGCACAGCGCTTATTAGAAAGACGTTTGTCGGATGTGGTGTTAGTAGATGTGGTTGAAGGGCTTGCTGCTGGTAAAGCGCTAGATATGATGGAGTCAGCCCCGCTGGAAGGGTTCGATCAGAAGATTCAAGGGACGACGGATTTAGCGGCAACAACCAATAGCGATATCATTGTGATGACCGCAGGCTTGGCGCGTAAGCCGGGAATGAGCCGTGATGACTTACTTTCTAAAAATGCACAGATTGTAGGTGGAGTCATCGAAAAAGTAGCGCCATTATCTCCGAATGCCATTTTAATTATTGTGACGAATCCTTTAGATGTGATGTCGTGGCTAGCGTGGAAAAAGTCAGGATTTCCTAAAGAGCGTGTGATTGGCATGGCTGGGGTTTTAGACTCCGCACGTTTTCGATATTTCATCGCTGAAAAATTAAACGTCGCACCGTCCAAAGTAGAGGCCATGGTGCTTGGCGGGCATGGCGATACCATGGTGCCATTAGCAGCTCATATTAAAGTCGAAGGTGAGCCAGTCTCTAAAAAGATGAGTGCGCAGGATCTTGAGCAACTGGTTGAACGGACTCGAAAGGGTGGTGCAGAGATTGTGGCGTTATTGAAGTCAGGCAGCGCCTGGTATGCACCTTCAAGCGCTGTTTTGGAGATGATCGAGGGGATTGTTAAGAACGACCGACGGGTATTGCCGTGCTGCGCTTGGCTAGAGGGGCAGTTTGGGCTCAGCGAGACCTATTGCGGCGTACCAGTCAAGTTAGGGACCAAAGGAATTGAAGAAATTGTAGTGTTAGAGCTGACCGAAAGGGAAAAAGCTGCCTTAGAGAGCTCTGCCAGGCACGTCAAAGAAGGTATTGCTAAGCTCAAGGAGCTTGGATTCGGGAATTAGACGCTGTCCCATTAAACTCTGTATAGGCTATAGAAGTGGGTTAAAATAGGTAAAATTACTCATTTTTTTCTTATGCTATCCCATAAATAGTCAAATATTGCCGCATGTCAAGCTACAAAAACCGCTCATTTAATTAATATATAGGATAAATAAATTATAAAATCCCCATATTTAACAGACTTTTGGCAGACTTTGGTACAATCTGCAGAATACTGCCTCAAAAACAGAATTAATAAGCCAAGGAAATGAGTTGAACTCAATGGGCGATAAGATCGATAATAAGCAGATGAATCTCTTTTATCAGGATGATAATCGTCGTGCGCTCTGCCCACAGATTGTTGTAATGCTATGTATGTTTCTTATGAGTACACCAGCCATACAGGCGGCAGAGCAAAGTGGAACATACTTCTCGAATTCGGATGCAACCCAGCAATATGCACAAGCCTCATCTGCTATGCTGCAAGCAGTTCCAAATACATATTTTGACGGTGTTGATATTGGTCCTGAAGAAACTACGATACAAGTTGTCGTGCCACAAACGCTGGAAGAAGTAATTAGCGTAGCCACAGAGCGACACTTCCCAGTTGAAATTGCCAAAGACCGTATTTCACTAGCAAAGCGACGCTTGGTAAAAGCCATTCGTGATATTTTCCCAGCCTTTAATTTTGCGTTTGATACCACACAAGGATACTTGACGCAAACCGGAACGCGTTTAGCTCGCTATGGGAGCGACCGCTTTCGCTTCGCCTTGCGTCAGCCTATTTATCGTGGAGGGTCCTTGGTGAATTCGGTGCGTTCCGAACTGGCCGGACTACATTCAGCTGAAGGAGAATACAACAAAGTATTTACAGATTTGGCGCTTGAAGTGTCGACAGCCTATTTTAGTTATGCGCGGGCTAAGTCGATTGTGTCATACCGTCGGGCACTTGTCAGCAAGGTGCAAGATGCTGCACGCATTAGTGAAGTAAAGTTGGAAGCCGAACTTATCTCAGAAATTGAACATCTTAATGTGCAGTCACAGCAAACGAGAATCGAAAGTGATTATGAACAATCCAAGGAACAAGTGGCTTTAGCCGAGCTCGAGCTACAGAAATTGTTAAATTTGGACCTTGACGAACATGTTGACGTCTATTCTCTTGAGTTTTATCAAGAGCTCGGAGCGCGTGATGGAAATCCTTTGATGCGACAAGACCTAACCGTTAATGAAAATGATTCAATGGTAGATTTAAAAAACGAAGGGCAAGGGGGCGAAGCCAAAGAATTAGATCAATTTATTAATATCGCCTACGAAAATCGTCCCGAGTTTATCATTGAGCGGGAGAAAGTGAAAAGTCGTCGCTATGCAGAAAAAGCAGTGAAAGGCGGTTATTTGCCGCAAGCAGATTTTGTCGTGGAAATGGGAAGGCTAGGAGAAGCGTTTGAAAACACGGACCCTACTCCACCGTTCCGTCGAGAACTTCGCGTGGGTTTTGAAGTGTCGTGGAATCTTGGAGGGAGTACGTTGCGTTATGTGAATGACCGTTCGATTAGTGCGCCCAGTGTCACCGGGTTTGCGGCGGGCGGGGGCTCTAAAGCGTTGCGACATAGTGTAGCGGGTAGTTTTTTAGATGACCTTGATCTATTCGCCCGCGCGAAAGAGGCTGAAATACAAACCAAAGAGGCCATTTTGGAACTTGAACTCGCTGAACGTCAGGTGCTCAGCGAAGTAAAAGAGGCTTACTATAATTATAAGCGCTCATTGTTACAGGTGCGATCTGCCTTAAAACGCTTAACCTATCGTTCAAAATTAGTGGAATTAGCAAAATATCGGAGTGAAGTTAATGAGATTCAATTGTCCGAATACATTCAATCCGAAATTGATTTAGTGGAGGAACAAAACGCGTTGTACCAAGCGATGGCTGATTATTTTCTAGCGAAAGCCGCACTCAATAAAGCCATTGGCATACAAGACTTTCTCACCGTGGATGAATTAGACATCGATAAACCCTTGCGTGAACCAAGCTCAGCCCGGGAGATGCCGAGTGAATAAACGCAAGTGGGCGAAACCGCTTAATCGAATCATCCTCATTTTGTTTGCACTTTTTTTGTTGAAATCTTGTGTCATCGATAAAGTGCTGCCTAAAGGTTTGTTTGGCGGCGGGGGAGCCAAAGGTGGTAAAGATCAAGCCGCTCAGCAAAATCAATCCGCAATTCCTGTTAAAATCTTTCAAGCCGATCGCTATGATTTTGAAGACTCTCTGCTGGCCCTGGGAACGATTAAAGGCCAACAAGAATTTAAATTAAGTTTTGAAGTACCCGGAATTATTAGCCAAATAAACTTTAAGCGTGGTGACGCAGTTAAAAAAGGCGAATTAATCGCAGCCTTAAAACAAGAAGATATTCAGCTGCGCATTGATCGCGCCGAAGCGCAAGCGCGTAAAGCAGATGCGGATATTCAGTTGGCACAGCGTCGATATGATGACAATGAAAAATTATTTAATATTGGCGCGATTCCAAAAACATCGCTTGAACGATTAAAATTAGAACTGGATAAAGCACGTTACGATATGGAGGTGGCCGAAGTGGAATTGAAGGCCAGTGAATCAGTGATGGATAAGTCTTCCTTATTAGCGGTAGAAGATGGGATCATTGGGGATTTGAATGTAGAGCCGGGCGAGGGCGTTACACCGAATACATTGGTTTGTACGTTGATTGTGGTCTCGCAAGTCGAGGCGAAATTTGGTGTGCTTGAAAAAGATCTTGCGAAGGTTCAAATCGGACAAAAGGCGCAAGTCATGGTGGATGCTTATCCCGGGAAAGTATTTGAGGGGACAATTGTCAATGTGTCTCGACAAATTACCGGTCAAACGCGAACGAGCGACGCATGGGTGGCGATCGACAATCCGAATCGAGAGCTCTTGCCAGGCATGTTTGCGCGTATTAAAGTGACTGTGTACAAAGCAGAAAATGTGGTCGTGATTCCATCTGAGTCCATTCAAATGGACGAAGAACGTCGCACCTTTGTGTACGTCGTAGATCTGGAAAAAAGCATCGCCTTACGTAGTGCCGTGCAAGTCGGGTACCAAAGGTCGGACTATTCCCACATTGAGAGTGGCGTCACCGAAGGACAATGGGTTGTGACCACCGGGTTTCAAGACCTGAAAGACCAATCGCCTGTGGATGTCGTCGAAATGCAAGAAAAAGTCTTCTAATTTCACCCTGTTAGTTTCCATTAAGCCTTCCTCGGATTCGGCCGTTTCTTAGACATGATGTATACATCAGACCTGCTATAATTAAAGGAAAGAGGCCCGCGCTTGTGAATATCCCGCAGTATTGTATTAAACACCCTGTCACCACCTATATGGTGTCTTTATTGGTGATTTTGCTTGGCGTCATTTCTCTGTTTCGTCTACCGCAAGAATTGTATCCGCCAATTACTTTCCCAGAAGTCAGCGTGGTTACCAATTATCTGAATGCGGCCCCGGAAGAAATTGAAACACTCATTACACGCCCCATTGAAGAAGCCGTTGGCTCTGTAGGTGGTTTAAAAAATATTCGCTCCGTTTCTCGAGAGGGGGCGAGTGTCGTTACCTGTGCCTTTCACTGGGGAACCAATATTGATTTTGCAGCGCTAGAATTGCGTGAAAAAATCGATTTGGTCAAAGAACGGCTACCTAATGAAGCTGATGAACCTGTCGTTGTGAAATTCAACCCGCTAGATCGCCCGATTATGATTCTTAGTTTAACGGGGGATGTGAATCCGGTGGAATTGCGGGACGTGGCTATTAAAAAAGTAAAAGATGATATTGAAAAAGTGCCTGGCGTGGCCTCTGCGAGTGTGAGCGGCGGACAACAACGCGAGATTGTGGTCGACATTGATCAAGGTCGGCTGCAAGCAGCAAGCACCTCTCTTTTGCAAGTGGTTGAAGCATTGCGTAATACGAATTACAACTATCCGGCTGGAACAATTACAGGTGGAATGTATGAGTTTTTATTAAGAACGACTGGAGAATTCAAGGGGATTAAAGATATTAAAGATACTGTCATTAGCGTTGAATCCATGCAGCAGTCTGAATATGAAAGACAGCGTCGGCAATATATCGAGTCTGCTGAAGAAGATCAAATACGACAAACCACTGAAGAAGCCAGACGCGCTGAAGCGCGTCCATCACTGGAAAAACGGCTCGTTTCATTGGGCGATCTGGGTGTTATTGAAGATACGGTTAAAAAGAAAACCAGTATTTCCCGATACAATGGAAAACCAAACGTATCCATTTCAATTCAAAAGCAAGCTTCCAGCAATACGATTGCTGTCTGTGAAGTGATTCGCAAAAAATTAGAAGAAGTGAAAAAGGAACTGCCCAACTCCGTTAATATTAGTCTGATTTATGACCACTCTGATTTTATTAAGAAAGCCGTAAATGGGACGCGCGATGACGCCTTACAAGGTGCCGTGCTTGCATTTGGTGCATTATATTTGATCTTAAAAAGTATTAGCGCTTCCGTAATTGTTGTAGTGGCGATTCCGATTGCGATTATGGGCACTTTTTTGTTTATGTTTTTGGGCGGCATGAGTTTAAATACGATGACGTTGGGCGGTTTAGCGTTAGGCGTGGGTATGATGATTGATAATGGTGTGGTTACTGTTGAGAATATTTTTCGACATCGACAAATGGGGCAATCGTCAAAAGAGGCAGCGGTTGCTGCGACGAATGAAGTGTTTAGCAGTCAAGTTGGTTCTACGCTCACAAACGTTGCAGTGTTTATTCCGTTGATTTTGTTTGTCCCCGGAGTGGCAGGGCAACTTTTCAAAGAATTATCCTGGACCATTATTATTGCGCAGTTGATGTCTTTGCTGGTGGCTATCTCCTTAACTCCGCTTCTGGCCACGCATTTAAAAACAAAGAAAAAATTAGACGTTTCTGACGATGAAACTGCCAAATTAACTTACAGCCGCTTGCCCGAGGAAAAGAAAAACAAATTGATTCACCGAATTTTAGGCGGGGCTTTTGCTCTTTTTATTGTTGCGTTATTACTTGTTCCTTTTCTGAAAGTGGAATTACTGCCAAAAGTAGATCAAGGACAATTTTTGGTGCGGATTTTCATGCCCGCAGGGACCATCTTAGATCGAACAGATGAAGTGGTCTCGCTGATTGAGAAGAGAATTCAAAAAATTAAAGAGGTAGACAATACGGCTGTTAGTATTGGTTCTGATCGTACGCGGACTGCCGAAGGTGGCGTAATTGAAATTTTAGGGGCAAATCAGGGACAAATTTTGGTGAACTTGAAGAAAAAACGTCGGCGTTCTGCACAGGACGTTGTTCAAATGGTCAGAAAAGAAGTGGAGCGCATTGAATTGGGAAATGCGCGTATCGAGTATATCGTACAAGAAAGCGAGTTTCAGTTTGCCGCGGGCGGCGGTGCGCCCATTGTGATTGAAATTAAAGGGTATAGCATGATTCAAATGAATCGGCTGGTAAAGGCACTTAAAAAAGAGCTCGGGCTAATTCGCAGTCTTTACAATATTAAAGATGACCGCGGAGAATCAAAGCCTGAAACCAAGGTGGAAATTGATAAAGAAAAAGCCGCATTATATGGAGTCTCGGTGAATGAAATTTCGCTCACCGCCAAAGTCGCTGTGGATGGTTTAGTCGCAACGACGCTGAAAGAAGGAAGCCGGGATATTGATATTCGTGTTCAATTGCGTCAACAAGATCGCGCAGGGATTTCCAATATTGCAGATCTTCTCGTTTTTGCGCCGGCGCTTCGGCAAAATATTTTGTTAAGCCAAACGGCACGTTTGGTAAAAGGGCAAGGACCTACTGAGATTAAACGCGCAGATCAGGAGCGTGCTGTATTGGTGACAGCAGATATTGAATCGGGCACCAGCAAGAAGAAAGCAGTGAAGGCGGTTGAAAAATTAATAAAAAAAACAACTATCCCCACAGATTTTTCAATGAAATTAGTCGGGGAAAAAGAAGAAGTGCAAGATGCTTTCTCAAAACTAATGTTTGCTTTGTTGCTTGCTGTAGTGTTGGTATATATGATTATGGCTTCGCAGTTTGAATCCTTTGTACAACCTTTCATTATCATGTTTACCGTGCCGCTATCCTTAATTGGCGTGGTTGTGATGCTCTTGATTACGGGAACGCCACTGAGTGTTATCGCGTTATTGGGAGTGATTATCTTGGGAGGTGTTGTGGTGAATAATGGTATTTTGCTGATTGATTTTACCAATCGTAAAAAACGAGATATGCCAGGCGATGAGGCCGCTGAAACAGCGGCTCGGGTGCGTTTTCGCCCAATTTTAATGTCCGCGTTTACCACGATTATTGGCGTCGTGCCTTTGGCTCTGGGCCTTGGAGAAGGCGCTGAATTACGCGCGCCGATGGCGCGTGCTGTGATGGGAGGGCTAATCACGTCAACTTTTTTAACTCTGTTTGTTATTCCGTCTTTGTATGTGGTCAATGAACGCATGATTCATGGTGGTCGCTCGATGGTGATGCGACAAGTAAAAGGATTTTTAAAATTTAATATTTCACTTTTTTCAGATCTTTTTCGTCAACTGCGAAAGGATCCACGTCATTTCAGCACACACTTTAACCAATCAAAACAACGCGTCAAAGAAGCCGTTCAACCTCTGGTTTCTGCTGTGGATGATGGACTCAAGGCCATCGTGCCGTTTTTAAATCGTATGATTGCGCACTTGCCCAAGTTTTTGCGAGAAACATTTCGCGGTGATGAAGATAAGGAAGATAAGGGCCCGTCTGCATGAGTCTGCCTCGTTTTGCCGTACGTAATCCTGTTAAAATCATTATGATCTTTTCCGGTGTTGTCTTGCTAGGCATGATTGCCTTGCAGATGCTGCCGATTGAACTCATGCAAAGCTCAGGGCGCGGCGTGATTAGTATTATCACTTATGTGCGCGGCGGGATGCCGCCACAAGAAGTAGAAGATTTAATTACGCGGCCCACCGAAGAAGCCGTCGCTTCTGTCAATCATTTAAAGAATATTTATTCCCATACACGCGAAGCAGAATCCCGAGTCACCATGGAGTTTGAGGCTGGAATTGATTTGGATTATACCTCCGTAGAGGTCCGCGAAAAATTCTCCAAAGTGCGCGACAAATTGCCCAAAGAAGTTGAAAAGCCAATTATCGCTAAATTTGATGAAGCGGACCAGCCTATTTTTATTGCATCCATTAGTTCTAAAACCTATACGCCCGAACGCATTCGACGTTACGTTGATGAAGATTTAAAACCATTGCTTTCTCGTATTTCAGGTGTCGCTAATGTGCAAGTGTATGGAGGGCGAGAGCGAAAAGTGTTGGTCGAGCTGGATCAAAACAAAATGCAAGCCTATGGCGTTAGTGTAGACCGAGTGATGGATGTTTTGGGCGCCAATAATTTGAATTTATTGGCAGGTGGCGTCGAGGCGGGGGACGTCAATTATGCGATTCGTGCGATGGGGGAATATGAGCAAATTAGTGATATTGCCGAAGCAGGCATTGCAACAACCCGAAGTGGGTCCATACTGAAACTCAAAGAAATCGCCCAAATCCGAGATGATTATTTAGAACCGCAAGACTATGCGCGATTTAATATGGATCCGAATGTTTCGATTTCGGTTCAAAAAGAAAGCGAAGCGAATACGTTAGCTGTCACAGGCGAGATTAATAGTCAGATAAAGGTTTTTGAAAAAAAACTAAAGGAAAAATTAGCTATTCGCATTGTAGGGGATCATGGAAAAATTATTCTAAGAGCTGTCAAGGATTTGCGCAACGCGCTTATCCTGGGGTGTTTTTTAGCCATGGTAATTATTTTTGTGTTTTTACAAGATATGCGTTCAACGTGGATTATTAGTTTATCGATTCCCACCTCGATTTTAGCAACATTTGTGTTTATGTATTTTGCACGACAAA
>Ga0066640_10002993_pt1 | contig 10109 bp, 9 predicted proteins | sample CryGeyCG2114_020_2_FD_59505 | JGI IMG/M metagenome (GOLD analysis project Ga0066640, IMG submission 59505) | Groundwater microbial communities from aquifer - Crystal Geyser CG11_big_fil_rev_8/21/14_0.20 | ecosystem: Environmental > Aquatic > Deep subsurface > Groundwater | place: USA: Utah... | reverse complement strand
TTTTCTTTATTTTTACGTCAGCTCCCAAGATTTGCCCGAAGGGCAAACCGATTGGGAGCGGATTTTCTTTATTTTTTCCAGCCGAGTATTAGCCTTAAAACCCTTTTTTCCCCAATAAGGAAGCGATATTTATGCCAACAAAGGACGAGTTAAGGCAGACATTCTCAAAAGAATGGAAAAAGCACTACGAAATAAATGCGCTAAAGGAAAAAGGCTTCACCAGGCAGGAGTGCAAAAAGTGCAAAAGACACTTCTGGGCGATACAAGAGAGAAGCACGTGCGCGGACTCTTCCTGCACAGGATACGAATTCATAGGAAACCCCCCTTCAAGCCAGAAGCTTGATTACATAGACACCTGGAAGAAAATAGAAAAATACTTCACCAAGCACGGGCACACCTCAATAGAACCATATCCCACAGTAGCACGCTGGCGCGATGACTTATACTTCACAATTGCCTCAATAAACGACTTTCAGCCTTATGTAGTAAATGGCGAAATAGAGCCTCCTGCAAACCCATTAATCGTTCCTCAACCCTGCATCCGCTTCTCCGACATCTCAAATGTAGGAATTACGGGAAGGCACTACACCAACTTCGTGATGGTCGGGCAGCACGCCTTCAACACGAAAAAGACAGGCATGTTCTACTGGAAGGATGAAGCGCTCTCGCATGATTTGGGTTATTTAAAGACGCTTGGCATCCCAGAAGAAAAGCTGATTTTTCTTGAGGATGTCTGGATGGGAGGGGGCAATTTCGGCCCTTCAATGGAATATTTTGTCGGCGGATTGGAGCTTGGAAACTGCGTCTTCATGCAATACGCCTTCAGGAGGGAAAAGCAAAGCGAACTCTCCACGAAAGTGATAGATATGGGCGCAGGGCTTTCGCGCCTGGCATGGATTACGCACGGCTCCCCCACTTCCTACGAGGTGGTTTTCGGGCCAGTCATAGAGCAGATGAAAAAAAATGCAAGCCTGAAAATAGACCAATCGCTTTTTGAGAGATATGCAAAATACGCGGGAATTATTGACGCAGAGGATGCTACGCACATGGCAGCGCAAAAAAAGTTCATTTCCGATTCCATGCACGCTGATTTTGGGCAGGTGGCGGAAAAGCTCCGTCCAATACACTCCCTTTACGCCTGCGCCGACCATCTTTGCACCTTCCTTTTCACCTCTACCGACGGAATGCTTCCCTCAAACTCAGGGGGCGGCTATAACCTGCGAATGATTCTGCGGCGCGTCTTTGCGGCGGATGAGGAATTCTCCTTCTCTTTGGATTATGCGAAAATACTGCAAGGGCACGCAAATTACCTAAAGCCCATTTTCCCAAAACTGCAAGAGGGAGTGCCCACTGCGATAGATGTAGTGGAAGAAGAGAGGAAAAAATACGCGCAAACTCTCCTAAAAGGGAGGGGGAAGCTTACAAGCATGATTTCAAAGGCAGAAAAAGAGAACAAACCGATTTCCTTCGGAACTTTAAAAACCCTTTACGAGTCGGATGGAATCCCCCCTGAATTAGCAGTTGAGCTTGGAAAGGAAAAGGGAGTAAAGATTGAATTCACGGATGATTTCTACTCAAAAATAAGAACGCCGGATGAGGAAGTGGAAGGGGCGAAAAAACCGGATGTGGAAGGAATAGAAAAAACAGCCATTCTCTATTACTCCGAAAATATATTTGAGTTTGAGGCAAAAATAATCACAATGCGCGGCAATTGCCTGGCGCTTGACAAAACTGCTTTTTACCCGGAATCGGGAGGGCAGGTTTTTGATTCGGGCACAATAGGGGGCGAACCCATTGAAGAGGTTATAAAGGAGGCGGGAGTAGTCCTGCACAAGGTAAAGAATATCTCAAAATTCCGTGAAGGAATGATGGTGAAATGCATGGTGGAGAGGGAAAAGAGGACAAATGCAACAAGGCACCATACCGCGGCGCATCTTTTGAATGCAGTCTGCAGGGAAATACTCGGGCCACACGTGTGGCAGGGCGGCTCGCACAAGGATGAAGAGAAGGCGCACCTTGACATTACCCATTATAAAAAAATAACCACCGAGGAGCAGGAGAAGATAGAACAGAGAGTGAACAATTACATCTCAAAAAATCTGCCAATAAAATCCGAAGTGCTCGCAAGAAACGTTGCGGAAGAAAAATACGGCTTCCGCCTTTATCAGGGGGGGGCGGTGCCTGGAAAGGAATTGAGGGTCGTCTCAATAGGCGAGCTTGACCATGAGGCATGCGGGGGAACGCACCAAATGCTGAAACACACCGGGGAAATAGGTGTTTTCAAAATAATAAAGTGCGAGGGGATACAGGATGGGGTTGTGCGCATTTCATACAAATGCGGTCCGGCGGCAGTAAAATACATACAAGAAAGAGAAAGATTGCTTTCGGATTCCGCAGGGGTGCTTGGAATAGATGAGAAGCAACTGCCGCAAAGCATAAAGCGCTTCTTTGAGGAGTGGAAGGAGAAGGGAAAGAGAATTGACGAGCTTTCGGAAATGATTGCTAAAATGGAAGCGGGAAGGCTTATAGAAGAGGCAAAAAAGGAAAAGGGGCAGGTACTGCAAACTGCATCAAGCGCCGATTCCCTTCTTCTCAAAAAAATAGCAGCTGAAATTTCCACTTCCCAGGAAGCAGTGGGAATACTTCTCTACAACGGTGAAAAAGACGTGGTTTGCGCAGTTGGCGGTGCGCCAAACCTTGACGCTTCCGCCATCCTCTCCGAATTCTGCAAAAAGCACTCCGGAAAAGGAGGCGGCTCAAAAAAGATTGCTTTTGGGAAAATAGAAAGATTGCCTTGACTTATTTCAGAAGGTTCGGCTCCAGCAAAAACTCAACCAGCTTCCCCTCATTTTTCATTATCTCAAGCAGGTTTTTCCCCTTGAGTTTTCCATACGCTTCAAATCGTTCCCCAAAAGAATCCGCATCAAATATGCCGATTTTCGGCACTTTCACATACTTCTCATTTTCCACGAGTTTTCCGTCCGTTTTCTCAAAATAAGCGGCTCCCTTCATCTTCTTATACTCCGAATAATCCGACTCAAAATTCTTCTCTACAATATTTGCCATCACAAGAAGCTTTCCGCAAGGGTTTATGGTCACATGCCCGAAGTTGGGGGGCACTATAACAACCTCCCCGGCTTTAGCCTTCACAAGTGCAACTTCCTTTATCTCTCCCTTCTCCTTTTTCTGCAATAAGTAATGCGCATTCCCAGAAAGCACTCCATACACTTCGCAGAAACTCAAATCACCCTTTGCAACCGGATGGTAATGCCCGGAGGTTTTTGCAAACTCGTATCCAAGTTTTCCCGGTGGGATTGCCGTAATATCATATCTTAAACTCCCTTCCTGCGCAACCCCCCTGTACATATAATACATATTCCTTTTCATTTCCGCTTTTTTTGCAAAGCATTTGTCAGCCAAAACATCCCGCATCTCCCCAAGCGTGCGCACCTGGACGGGAATCTCCCGTTCGTTGCAAAAGAGCCTGAAATTCTCTTCGTAAAGTTCAATCTTCTTCCCTTCAATAAGCATGCCTTCCCTCACCCTCCCTTGAAATGCCAAAAATCTCCTTTAGGTCTTCCAACGCTCACAAATTTTCCTTCCGGCCCCTCAAAGCAAACCAATTTCTCTTTCTTCATCTTTTCAATGAGCACCAGCAGGAATTTTGAGAATTCCCCCAAATCCGCCCCGTGCTTTCGCGAGAGCCTTTCGGTTTCCCCCAAAAGCCTAACCAATCTTGTGAAAAACTTCGCGTCAAAGCCGTGCTCTCCTTCATGCGCCTCCTCAAGACAATGTGCAATCACCATCCTGTTCAAATGCAGTTTCTTCTCAAGATTTTTCATCTCCACGCTCTTTTTCTTTGCCTTTATTCTAAATTCGTTTGCAAGGTTTGCAATCGCCATCCAGCTTACATTCTCAAGCCCTTCCATTGCGGCTTTGGGAACGGCATACTTTTCCCCAAACGTTTCAAATTTTTCCTTTTTGCCAGCCATTTTTTTCATCTATTGCTCTATTACTCTCTCCTCAACTCTCATTCCGAAATGCCTTGCTCCCCCTTCTCCAAGAACGCACAGTATTTTATCCCCTTCTTTCAGCATTGAAATTCCTACTGCTCCCTTTGGCGCCATCACTTTTACGGTTTCGGCATCCTGCGCAATTGTTTTTATTTCCTTTCCTTCTGATTTTGCTTCAATGAGCACCATCGGCCTCCATTCTATCTTGTTGCGCACTACCACTGCCTTTCTCGTGCCCCCCTTTCTATTTACAATAAGCACCTCATCCCCTGCCTTTACTTCATTCAGGTACCTCGTCTTGTCCTCCGGCAGGAGGGTATAAAGGGAAATCGCCCCTGCATTCACCCTAAACGGCCTGGTATTCACGTGCGGGTTCTCGCTTACTTCCGCCTGCATGAGGACGAATGCGCCTGCCGAATTTCCGATTGCCATTCCTTCATCCGCATTCATCACTTCCCCAGTATCAATGCAGCTTCTCCCGAGAATCCCTACTTTTTTTACTGCACTTACCTCCGCTTCCACCACGCGCACGCTTTCCGTTTCCTTCAAATAATCTTTTAGTGCCAGCAGTTCCTTTCCGCTGACATTTTTCATGAATACTCCTGCAACTCCCTTCTCAAGTGTTTGCATAGCCACTCTTGCCTCGTCAATTCCATTCACTACCGCAATCAGTTTTGCCTTTTTTGACATTGCAATCGCGTTCTCAAGTGGAATTACCTTCCAGTTTGCGCACTCAAGAAATATTCTTTCTACTCCCTTTGCCTCAAGCTTTTCTATCCCTTTCAAATCCGCAAACGAGGCTATCTTCACAAGAGGTTCTGCTTTTCCGCAGAGCACTCCGGCTTCCTTTGCAATCTTTTCATCCTCAACCCAGATTTCCTTTTTGTCCATTTTTCTCACTCCCTACTCTTTCACTTCCCTGATTGCCTCCTCTACACCCTTCCCCTCATGCACTAATCTGCAAATCGCCCTTACCATTCCCTCTGCATCCTTATGCGCAAACACATTCCTTCCGCACGCAACTCCCTTTCCTCCAGCATCTATAGAATCCTTTATCATCTGCAACGATTCCCTTGTAGTCACTTTGCTTCCTCCAGCCATAACCACCGGCACCTTCACTCCCCCGCACACTTTCGCAAAGCTTCCCTCATCTCCCGTGTAATTCACCTTTACAATATCCGCTCCAAGCTCATAGGCGCATCTTGCAGCTATTGCAATCTCATTTGCATCCCCCTTCACTTTCGGACCCCGCACATACATCATCGCAAGCAGGGGAACTCCGAATTTCTTGCAGTCCCGCGAGACTTCCCCTAAGAATTTGAGCATCTCACCTTCTGCCTCGCACCCTAAATTTATGTGCACACTTACTCCGTCCGCCCCGTATGAAAGAGCTTCCTCTACGGTGCAAACCCCCACCTTTCTATTTCCATCCAGGGCAATGGAAGTGGAAACAGACATATGTATGATAAGAGCGGTTTTTCCAAGAGGGGGCAATTCCTTCACAATTCCCTTGTGCACGAGCACCGCATCCGCTCCTCCAGCCACAACCTTTTTCACAGCAGCACAAACATCCTCCAATCCCTCAATGGGCCCCATTCCCACCCCGTGGTCCATGGGAACAACTACGCACTTTCCATCCGCTTTGACAATCTTTGCAAGCCTCTCTTTCTTATCCATAAATACCATCCCTCCCCCTGTATTTCTATCCATCTATATTTAAACTATTTTTGCCCTCTTTTGTTTGTTTTTCCCTCCCTCCTTTTTACAAAAAATAAGTGATTTAATTTTGTAATTCATGGCATATTTCCCTTTTTTTTCTGTTTTTTTACAAAATTTCCCACACTCATTTTTAAATGAAAGAAGCTTGCAGAATATAAACATTCGTGGGGGTATTTTACATGGAAAAGACACAAAACTATATTTGCAGACTTGCCGGCTTAATAGAGAAGAAATCGCTTAAAAGAAAATGGTTCGCCAAGGACTGCAAGCGCATCTATTATCTCTGCACGAAAAGGAACAGGACTTTGCCTGAAGATAATGAGAAATTCTGGCTCTGGCATAGATTGGAGAAGGAATTATGAAAAAATTAAATGGGCCGGGAGAGATTTTTGAGCCGCCAATTTTCCAAAAAGGAAAATTTCGCGAGAACTCTCGACCTTTCGATGTCCGAAAGACCGCTGAAACGTTTATCAGTCGAACGCTCCAACCAGGCTAAGCTACCGGCCCAATCATGTATTTTAATTGTACAAAAGCAGAAATTTAAATGTGCGTACCTATTTCTTCTCTTCCACAGCCGCCTTCTTTCCCTCAAGCATCTCCGAAACCGCATCCTTAACTTCCTGCTTTATCTCCTTATTTTCGGAAACCTTGGGCCGCTCATCCTCAATCTCCTTCATCACATCATCTATTCTTGCCTGCATCTTCACCTTCAGCTGGGAAACCCCCTTTGCCGATTCCGCCAAAAACTGCTTTCTTTTTCCTATCACTTCAACATAATCATTCTGCGCCTTCGTGAATTCCGCGGCTTCCGCCCCTTCAAGCTCGCGCACCTGCTTTATTGCATTCAACCTTTGCACCTTCCTATTAAGTTCCACTATGTCAAGCTCGTTCCCGTCAAATTCGCCCAGCCTCTCCTTTGGCAGCCATACCCGCTTATCTGCGGAATACTCGCGTGCAACCTCCCCTTCATAACCATGCCCGTTTTTGCTCCTCTCAATCTTTCCATCGGAGAGAAGTGCAGGTACGCCTATTCTATTCAGAAGGACAAGAAGCGACATTTTCGTATCCGCATCCAGCCCCCCCAAATCAAGAGAAGCGTCTCCCTCCTCTTCCGCCATCCTCTTTATCGCCATTCCTTCCTCTTTTGAGAGGGAGTTTGCAAGAAGAGTCAATCTTGCAATATCTTCCCTGTTATCATAATTCCTCTTTGTCAGCGCCCCCCTTTCCCGCAGAAGATGATATACTGCCCCCTGCTTCTCGTACATTGCCTTGTCTATTTCCGCCTGCGCATACCCCTTCATCTTTTCATTGAGAATTTCTATTTTTGCGCGGTGCGGGGCAATCACAAGCAAATCAACTGCCTGCAATTTCTTCTCAATGGGCGCAAGCCTTTCCTCAATCTGCGCAATCTGGCTTTGCAGCGCCTTCACGTGCATTTCATCCTCTTTTGCGCCGTGGCGCATGAGGAATTCCGCACTGAATTTGTGCTCCCCCTTCTTCCTTGAGTACGCAACGTGGTTCACCAAATCCTGCACGCTTATTATTACCTCGCCGCTTTCCATAGTGCCTCATACTCTTCTTATCTTTTTATAATTATCTCTGTCCGCACTGTGCGCTGCACTGCACCGCAACGCCCTTTGGCGCCATTTCAAGGGTGGTTTGCACACCTCCTTCCTCCTTTTTCACAAGGGGGGCGGCATCAAAACCCCGTGCCCGCAGTTCCCTTGCAAGCGTCTTCTCATTTCCATGTGTGCAATAAATTTTCTTTGGGTTTGCGCCATTCACATACTCTATTATCCCGTTGAAATCCGCATGGTCAGAGAGGCAGAACACCTTGCCTGCGGAAAAACTCCTTTTATACCCCCAGCCCGTTGCAAGCGCGCAAAGCGCCTCCTTTCCATAAACTCCTGACAGCTTCCGGCAGAGCCCCTCGTTTGCCTCCCGCACGGGAAGAACTGCCGTAAAACCGCCTCCCATGCACATCTCTTCCGCTTCGTGCGTTCCCGCCCTAACCCTTTCAAGCTTCACTCCGAATTTCCCGTAAATCTTGCACACATCATCAATCTTTTTTGAAACTACTGGAGCGACTCCGCAATACTTGTTCAAAAATCCTATCATCTCCTGTGCTTTGCCTGTTTCATACGCGCCAAACACAATAGTTTTCTCCTTATTCTGCATAACCCATTTTTGCATCTGTGCAAAAACCTCTTCCCTTTTTGGAAAAACCGCCCCAGGCTCACCGTAAGTTCCCTCTATGAGAAGATAATCGCATTCTTTCGGCATTTCCGCTCCTTTAGTGGTGATTCCCGCTTCCAATTTGAAATCGCCCGTATATACAAACTTTCCTCCCTCTACCTGTGCGCTAAGCTGTGTCGAGCCGAGCATGTGCCCTGCGTCAAGAAGTTTTGCATTCTCTAGATTCAGCCTTTCCTTGCTGCTCCCAATTAGAACAGCAGTCTCCTCCGAGCAGATTATCTTTTCCGCCTTCTTCCCATAGCTTGCGTGGTCGGAGTGCGCGTGCGAAATGTAAGCGGCATCCCCTCCTTCGCTTTCCAAGGCTACTGCTAACTCGCCTATCCTAATCCGTTTGTACTGGTCGAACATTGAAGAAAAGAAGGAAGTGAAGAATTAAAAAGAATTCACTCCCGGTGCTCTTCCAACTCCTTCTCCAATCTATCCAGCTGCTTTGACATCCGTTCAAGCGCACTTCGCATTCCCGAAATGTCATATTGTATATTCTGCAAATACACCTTGTCAAACACGATTTTGGGCTTTGGAGCTTCAACATATATCTCGTGCGCGTCCGCCTTCACATTATCAATGCTTTTTTGCAGTGATTCCGATATCCTTGCAGGCGGTGCAGGAGCTGCAGCCTTTTTCTTCCCCTCTTTTTTTCCCTCGCTTCTCATCATTTTCCTTGCTTCCTTTATCCACTTCTTCACGTTGGAAAAAGGCGCATTCTTATTCCCTCTAGTGCGCTTATACACCTCGCTTCTAATGGCTACAAGCTTCTCCTGCGTAATCGGCTCTCCCTCCATTCTCTTTAGCATGCCGACGATGATATGTATGATTTTTTCTTCCAAATTTACCACCTTTTACAGGAATTATTGCATTATGGGGGGTAATTTATTAAGTTTTCCCCTACTGTTCGGCTTCTTCTTCGGTTTTCCCCTCTTTTCCGCTTTCATACTCCCTCTCAATCACGTTTTTTATCATCCTCGCCCTCTTTTCCCCTATCCTCCCTACAGTACAAATCTGCTCCGAGGGAGCGCAGAGGATGTTTTTCACGCTCCCAAAGTGTGCCAAGAGCTCTTCTGCCATCTTGGGGCCGATGTTGGGAAGGCTCTGTACAACTGCCCTCTGATAATCCAAAAGCGTAAGGCATTTCCTCTTTGCAAACACCGGCAAAGATGCCTTTTTTGATTCCTGCTCATACCTTGCAATTGCAAACAAAAGCTCTGCAGTTGCCTCCGGAGTTTTCGTGAAAAACACTCCCGCCCCAAAATCAGCCAGAATGCTTGCGTACGCCCCGAGCATTGCATTGCGCGAAACCCTTCCACTGCTATTCTCTCCTTCCACTACTACAAGCACCCTCTCATAATTCTCCTGCATTCTTGCAAGCTGCCTAAATAGCCTTCCATCTATTATTGAATTCTCAAAATCTGCACGGGTTTTTCTCTCGCACACAACCCTTTGCGAGAGAATGTAATCCCCAATCTCCAGGTCGGAAACGCTGACACCTGCGCCAAGCCCGCGCAGCTTTTCAAGCACCCTCTCCTCCTCCCTCCTGTCCATGCCTATTTCCATTTTACTTCAGCCCTTTTTTCCCCAAAAAAGAGTCAATCTCGTCAAAGCTTGTGGAGGTGCCTGCGAATTTCAGGGAGTAGAGGGATGCCTCAAGAGCAGGGCGCTCCATCTCCCCAAAATGCGAAAGATAGCCTTTTTCGTATGCTATTATGAGAAGCTCGGTTGAGCGCAGAAAGGAAGGCTTCCCGACAATCCTGCCAAATTTTGAAAGCGTTTCAAAATCAATCTTTACCCCGCACTTAAACTCCTCTTCCAAGTGTCTTGCAAGCGCGTGCGGCTCCTCGCAAAGCATTCGGGTGGTTCTCTCATCCATAAGCAAATTTTTTGAGCCTGCCCGCACCGCAGCAGCAAGCATCTGCGCCTCCCCTCCATGCACGAGCCTCAAGGGCTTTTTCCCAATGAAAAATGAATTGTTTGCCAAAAAGGCAATCTCCTCCGAGAGCCCCTGCACTTCTTCAGAGTATTTGCAGAGCACTCCATCCCTTAACGCCTTTCCTATGCGCATCGCGCTCATCGCGTGCGATTTCATTTTCATCGGCCGCAGCACGCACTCATCCTCAACAGAGGCGG
>Ga0066640_10002991_pt1 | contig 10112 bp, 5 predicted proteins | sample CryGeyCG2114_020_2_FD_59505 | JGI IMG/M metagenome (GOLD analysis project Ga0066640, IMG submission 59505) | Groundwater microbial communities from aquifer - Crystal Geyser CG11_big_fil_rev_8/21/14_0.20 | ecosystem: Environmental > Aquatic > Deep subsurface > Groundwater | place: USA: Utah... | reverse complement strand
CATCTTTCCAGCCCTCAATATTATGTGCATAAATTCGCCCTTCTCTTTTAGTTATACTATTGGAAATCTTCCCACTAAATGGTTTTCTAAACCCCTTCTCTTTCCAAAACAATTCGACACGGTATTTATTATATTTCGATGCGCTTCGACGCGAGTCAAGAAAACACTTGCGTGCACTACCAGCATCCCCGCTTACAACCTTCAGTACTCCTCTGTAATAATCAGACTTCCAACTTTTAACAAAATCAGGCCTAACGTAAAGCTCATCTATTAATATATTAAGATATTTATAATCAACATTATCCTGATTTATGTGGATTTTAATTTCCAATAAGATTGCGTCCGCTGGATATTTATTCGCCTCCCTGCATTTCTTCAGATAACTTATTACTAAATCCAAGTCCCCTTCTCTACAGTACGCCTGACTTGCAAGAACGAAATATCCAACCCCGTCATTATACTCGCTAAATATTTGTTTCGCTTTGGCCTTTGCATCTTCGGGGGAGATCTCTTCCGTCACTTCAATTAACAACCTGTTTAACTTGTCGTAACTCTCGGGGTCTCCGACGTTCCTATCCAACCCCCGAGATAGTATTGTTATTGCCTCTTGCAGTAGAAAGTATTTTTTATTTTCATCCTCGCAATTTTGCGCCATTTCCTTCAATATCCGCGCCTGGACATGATGTGCATATGTGCTTTCGAAATCTTCACGCTGGGCCTGCTCAAGCAAATCCATTAATTTCCTGAACTCCTCGCTATCCCTACTAAACTTCAAATATTTCTCTTTCTCTCGAAACCACTTTATATTCGCATATGTAGTTAATACATTGCTTCTCTTTTCAGTCAGCGCATATTCATCTAGCGGCTCTTGCAAAGCTTTATCCAGCAATCCATAAACTTGTTCTAAACTTTCCTGACAAAAATTCTTAAGTCTAGCCAAGTGGTGAATAACGGGCCGCGCAGGCTGCTTCGCCTTAATTGTTTCCAGCGACTTATTAATTGCGGCTACTGAAAATGGGAGGGCGCCCTCCCTGCATCGATTTACTCCATTCTCAATTAACAGCTTTCGAACAAAATCGCCATCCAAGGGCGATTGTATATCAACAGCTAAGGCAATCGCGCTGACTAAGTCGTCAATCTTGCCTCTGCTTTCCGTCTCAATTAATAACTTGGCAATAATTGTATGGTAAACCACAACAAAAACGTTCGTTCTTGCATCTTCATATCTCCGAAGAAAAATATTAGCCTTCAAATCAATGACATCGTAAATATTAGAAAAGGATAACTCCTTGGCCAGCAAGACATTTAACGCTTTCTTTATGATTACCAGAGGCATATCTATATTGAAGTAACTAGACAATGCACATAGCAGAACTGCATTTCTTTCTTCTGGTATCGTGATTTCTGAGAATGATTGGTGGATAATTTCCTTTATAGATCTTCTGGAGGGATCAAGCGTCTTATATATTATCGCCAAGAAATACTCCTCCTGTTTTATTATTGCTCGGATCCCATCACTGTCAATTGACTCGAGCTTAAGCTCCTTGATTATTCCTTGAATATATTTCACCAGTCTCTCCTGCTCATCATCATCAATAATCCTGCTAGAAACATCTATTTGGCTAGGGCTTACCTTAGAATCCCAAGTCCGATCTTTTATGTCCTCATAAATAAGGGACAATTTTAACTCCTTTGAATCAACGCTGCGAAATAACCTTCTAAACTGAGTCATAATACTATCGTCAATGGGGAACTCGGCCCAAAATACAACTCTTTCGATTTTTCTTCTAAACAATTTCTCCGACGCTCTATTGACTTCATTAACAAATTCCATTAACTCTTCACTCTGAGGAAGCGTTGGATTTGAATAATTGGGTATTTTTATTGCAATTGCGCCTTGCTTAATGACCAGTTCATTTATCACAGCCAGCATTGTGAATGTGCGACCAAAACCTGGACTACCACAAATACAATATATGCCTTCTGGGTTCTTGTTCCTCAAAATCACCTTTAAAAGCTCGCCCATTTCCTTCCTTTGGAAATGCCAGCCCAAATTAAAGGGTTTTAAAGCACTAATATTTCCTTTTAAAAACTCATAGCGATTAACCGGCACCACTTTATAATTCTCGGCCAAAACCGGATTGTATTGAGAAAGAAATCCCCCAACTCTCGCTACGTCAAGCGGAACAAAATCATCATAAAATGGAATCTGCTTGTGAGAGTAGTCTTGTGGATTTCTCGCCCGCACTTGTTCGTCAATTATTTTAATAAAATCATCAAGGTTAGCTTCAACAACCTCCACGCCTAATTCTTTCAATAAATAAGCAATTTCCACCTCCCCCGTACCTTCCGGCTTCCTTTGGAAGACTGCGTAATGTTTTTTGTCTAATTTTCCAAGAGTTGCATGCAACTTATTAAGCAGGTCCATAAACAACTTGTCCTTAAACGAATATCCGACAAAAAGAAAACTCAGATTGGCCGCATGATAAGCTAACCTGTCAAATATCCTCGATCTTGTTACTCTCGCACAATCTAGGTCCGATGCACCTAGAACCATATCTCCGGGCTGCCCCATGGGAACATCCATGCTTCCCATTAATTTTACACACAAAAGCTGCGAATTTAATCCAGCCAAATCAAATTCCTGCCCAGTATGTACTATGCGAACCGTCAGATTTTGATTCTTATTTAAATCGTGCTCTAAGGCGGTGTCGTAATTTGTGGTAAATGCTGTGAACCAGGGGTAAGAAGTTAATTTTGAGAACTGCTCAGGCATTTTAATATCTTTTAATTCTTTTGAGACAAAGTCATATACCTTCCCTTTCGTCACTTTTCTTGCCATATCATCAATAAGCAAGAATTTATCCTCTACCGGGCTGTCATAACAGAAGTGCTTCTTCAATTTCTCAACTAATTCATCCCAGGAAATTCCGGTAATTCCTGCTCCTGCGAACAAGACACATTGTCTTGAAGCAATCGCTTTCGCAATATTATTGATAAACTCTTTTTCCATGTTCGGTCCCTTTTGTTTCACATCAGATAAATTCAACAGGAATTCCAGGGATACGCATCTAGCCCCCGCCCCATTAAAATACCCCCATTAAAGGGCTAGGATATTCTTATTGTTTTATATTAAATCGCAAAACTTCTGCGGTTTTCTGCGGGAGTGAGCCCGTCTACGTCCGCCACACTGTTTGGCGGACTTCGCCGGGTTGAAAGGTTTGGGGGCTTGCGTGTATCAGCAAGGGGCGTCGGGGAATACGGAAATTATTGTAGCACTTGGGGTTGGAGTTGGCAAATAAAAGTTCCCCAGCACCCAGGACCCAGATACCCGGATACCCAGAAAAGCTCTCCTGGGTCCCTGGGGCCTGGGCAACTGGGACGCCCTTTAAGATTTAAACGAAATCACCAGATTCTTCCCGAAGACCTCGCTGATCTTCTCCAGTGTCTTGACGGTCGGGTTGCATTTGCGGGGGTTCTCGAGCTTTTGATAGGCCTGGTAGGAGATCCCGAGCTTGCGGGCGATCTCGCTTTGCGACATGCCGTTACGGATCCGGCGCAGCTGGTAAGCCAGGGCGATATGGGGATCGACCTCGACCGGATGCCCGTTTCCTGGCTTAGGTTTGGTCGGTCGGGGCAAAGTAAAGCCGCGCTCAAAATCCGATTCCAGACAGCCGTTGAGGGCCTCTTGGGCGTTCTTGAGCGCCTCTTCGACCGTCCCTCCGTACGTCTGGATATGGGGGATATCCGGGAATGAGGCCAGATAGTCGCCGTTCGATCTTTTGATAACAGCCGTATAATTCATATGATGTCTTCCTTGTTAAGGCCGGCCTGCCTGATAATGGCGCGGACCAAAGCGAGCGGCAGGTCCCTGTTCCCGTGCACCGGGACGGGGATCGACCTCCTTCCCTCCTTGATCAGGATATGGTGGCTCCCTCTCACCCGGTCAAGCCGCCAGCCGTGCTCTTGAAGTATCTTAATAAGGGTTTTTCCGTTCATTTCAAGTATACAACCTTCAGGTTGTGTCGTCAAGCCGGAGTTTTCCGCGCGGAACAGCACCGTCCGGGGGATAAACGGGGATATGTTGTGTGGGGGAAATACTTAAGGGGGATAAAGGTATTATAGGGGAAAATGGGGCGTTGGGCAAGGGTTGCGGACGGCAGGCTTTGGACGAGAGACTTGGGACTCTAGACTCTAGTCTCCGGTCTCCAGTCTCCGGCCCTAAACGCATTCCAGTAAAAATCTGATCTGCTCCGGGGCGGGGAGGTCTTTCCTGAGTCCGGCGGGGACTTTATCCACGACTTTATATCTGGCGACACCGATAGGCTTTTTCGTTTCCCGCAAGGCATATTCGACAATCATCTTTTTCTTGTCCTTGCACAGAATAATGCCGATCGAAGGGTTCTCTCCCTTTTCCCTCACCAGATCATCCAGCGCGGCCAGATAAAACTGCATCTTGCCGACAAATTCCGGCTGGAACTTCCCCACTTTCAGTTCAACGGCCACCAGGCACTTTAAGCGGCGGTGATACAGCAAGATATCGACAAAGAATTCCTGCCCGTTAATCTCCAGCCGGTACTGGTTCCCTACAAACGTGAAAATACCGCCCATTTCGGCCAGGAAACGGTTGACCCTGGATATGAGCCCTCTTTCCAGCTCCATCTCAGCGTGGTCTTCCCCCAGCTCGAGAAAACCGAACGTGTATTCGTCCTTAACCGCGAGTTTGGCCTGATGTCTTAGCGGCGCCGGCAGGGCCTTGTCGAAATTGGTCTGATTGGAGAGAGTTTTCTCATATGTCCTGTTCTCGATCTGGTGGACGAGGACATTCTTGCTCCAGCCCATACGTCGGGTCATGCGGATATAGAATTCGCGCTCCAGGGGGTCCTGACATTTTTCCATGATAACGAGATTATGCGCCCAAGCTATTTCTGCAACCAGTGGTTGCAGTTTTTCGTCGTCTGCGTAACAAAGGTAAAAATTACGCATATACCAAATATTCCTGGACGAAAACCCCTGCATTCCCGGGAATTCCTTCTGCAAATCGGCCGCTAACTGTTGCACGATTGATTTCCCCCACGTTTTGCCTTTCTGCCGCCCGGCGATCATCCGGCCGATGTCCCAATACAGCGCGATCAACTCCTTATTGACCGCCCGAAGCGCGTCGTACTGCGCCGCCCGGATACGGGATTTGATATTCCCCAGCAATCGGCCATATTCTTTAGACAATCCTTTCTTGCGCATAAAAAATCCCCCTTCGTTAGAATGTTAAACGTTGGGGGGAAACAGGAGATAGATATATTATAGGGGGAATCGGGGAAAGGGCAAGCGGTCCGGAAGGGCCAAAAAGTCACACAGTCACAGGCAGGTCACAGGTCACACGTCACAAGTTAAATCCCAAGCACCAAATACCGTGACATCTCTCCTTAAAGTTCCTTGAGGAAGATGTCACGTACTTGTTCCCTCTAGAAATTCGATTAAGGTAAACAAGTACGAATTCCAAACAAATTCGAAGCACTAAGCACCAAAGATTTAAACATTTGGGTGATTAGTGTTTGGAACATTGGAATTTGTAATTTGAAGCTTGTTTGGGATTTGGAATTTGGGATTTGGTGCTTCCTTAGCATTGGGAATTTATTCGAACACTTCTCCCTCAATAAATGGCGTGTTCGGATCCAGGATTTCATTCATAACGAAATCCAACGCCCTCAAGAACGCCTTATTGATCCGTTCCCGATCATAACTCATTTTGCGGTCGATGAATTTCTTGACCTCAAGAGTCCTTAAATTGTAAAAGGCGGCATTCACCTCATCCCCCTTGAAATACTTATTAAGATAATGAAAGTACAACGGGATCTGAAAGGACTTGACCGTTTCAAAAATGCTCTCGCGGCTTAAATCCATATTCTCGATGCGCTCAATACCTTTGGGCATCGGGTCCACCGCCCCGGTCTTGTAGTCCAGGATCAGGACCGAGCCGTCCTCCATCCGGTCGACACGGTCGAGCTTGTAGACAAAGTTGATCTCTCCACAGGAAAGTTTGATCTTGTCCTCAAACCGTTTCTCCACAAAGAGGATCTCCTTGACCTTGCGCTCCTCGCTGTCCGCCTCGTTCTCCAGAAAACGCTCCAGCCGCGCGTCCAGGACCCTTTTTAGGAGAAACGCGTCGGCCTTCATCGAACGGCCCAGCGTTGCGGCGAAACGCTCGTCCAGCTTTTTCTTAAAGAGCTTCCTGAACTTCGCGTCAATTTTGGGCTTCTTGCCGATAAACGGCGTGAACACGTCCTCAAGGAGTTCATGCACGAAGGTGCCCACCTGCCGGTTCTCCGGCTCTTCGAGCAGGTCCTCTTTTTCCCTTAAGGCCAACACGTAATTGTAATAAAACTCCATGGGGTTGCGCAGATAGGTATTGATACTTGAGGCTGAATAGCGGTGGTTCTTTAAGAATTTGATCATTTCGGCGCTTTTCTGAACTTCGTGTGGCCGCGCCTCAACCTTGACCGCGAAACTCGAGCGCGCGACCTCAACGACCTTCAGGTCCCCCGCCGCCTTTTCCCTCTCCCAGACCAGCTCCTCGACAAAGCGGCTCTTTTCCCTGTCCTTGCTCTCCTGGTAGACCAAATGCACGTGCTTGGCCGCCGAGATCAGCCGCATGAACTGGTAGCGCTGGATCTCTTCTTCCTGCTCCAGCCGGTCGAGGTTAAGGCTGATCATGACCTCGCGCGGGATAAGCGGCTCATAAATGTTTAATTTCGGCAGGGCGCCTTCGTTGACGTCGAGCACAATGACGTTGTCGAAATTCAAGGAGCGCGTCTCAAAGAGCCCCAAGACCTGCATGCCTTTTAAGGGCGAACCCTTAAACGCCACGATCTCCCGCTCGATCTTGGCCTCGAAGATCTTAAAGATGTCCTCGGGCGGGAACTCTTCGCCGCCGAAAGCAACGGCGGCCAGTTCCTCTTTAAGGTCCATGATCCGGTCGGCGATCTTTAAGTTCAGCGGATAACGGTCAAGCGGGCTCTTTTGCAGGAACGTGAGCAGGAATTCCTCCAGCGCGGCGCTAAAGGACGCGAAGGTGGTAATGTTTTCCCAGCGCGAAAAAACGCAAAAATGGATGTCCTTCAGGACCGCCTTGAGGTCCGCGCGCGAAACCTCCGTGCCCATGGCTTCCAGGGTCTTTAAGGTATCGTCGTAAATCTCGGCGAGGTCTTCCACGTCCTTTAACTTAATGAACAGGCACCCGGCCAGCGGCGAGGCGTCCTCGGTGGTCAATGCTTCCTCTATTTTGTGGACCAGAACGCGGGTGACACTGGCTTCCTTGGCGAGGTTAAGATTCTTGACCAGGGGATGCCTGAGGACCTTTAAGTAATCGCGCGTGTAATAGCCGTTGCCGGTGCGCGAGCGCTGGGCGTTAAAGACGAACTCGAACAGGGAATAGAGCGAACTGCGCTTTAAGGGATATCCCATCGAGATATTAAAATCCGTCACGACCGAGGTGATCTCGGCCAAGAGCGGAATGATGTGATGCGGGTCGGGCAGGACCACGACGGTTCGCGCAAGGTCCTTGATGCCTTTCAATATCTCGCGCACCATCCCCACCTGGCTGTGGGTGTCAAACCCGCTGTAGAGCTTTAGATCGAACTTGGGCGTCTGGGGCTGGGCCCCTTCGCGGATGGGTGACCCGAACGTTTTGGCCGCGCGCTCAAACACCGGCCAGCGGCGCTCATCCCCCTGAAAGAACAGCACGGCCTTGCCCCGTGTGTAGAGCGACTTGACCACCTTCTCTTCGGTCCGGTTAAAATAGAAGAAATTGCAGAACAGGATCTCGTCGAATTCCTCGTACCCGACCTTGTCCACCACGGCCGCGGCCCGGCGGTACTGAAAACCCCGCGAATAGCTCCTGTTCTCGGTCATGTGCTCGTGATACGCCGAACGAACACGGATGATCGACTGCAGGAGGCGGTTGATATCATCCGGCACCGCGTAGCCGATGCGCGCGTTGGCCTGGATGTTCTTTAGCGATTTGTCCTGGACGTCCTCAAGGTCCAATTGGTCGATAAAAGACAAGATCTCCCGCGACCAGGGCAAGAATTGCGAGAACGTCTCTCTTCCCTTTAATATCGTCGGCGCGGCCTTTTTGGCCAGATTATAGAGCAGATAGCACTGGTCCAGGTCCTGGGTGCCGGAAAACTCTTCCGCGCGCCGGACGGTCTCGCTGATAAAGTCGTCGATGGTAAAGAACTTCGGGGGATAAAAGTCCTTTCCCAGCTTGCGGCCCAGGGCTTTCTTCAAAAAGAGCGCCGGACGCTTGCCGCCGAAGACAATGGCGAGTTTGCTTAAATCTTTTCCGGAGCGGAGGTAGTTCGCGTCCAGATACTCCATCAGGCGGTCGAGGAAGTTGTCCGGGAAAGGGAAAGTTATGATTTTAGAGTTTAGCGTAGAGCGCATAGCGTAGAGGGATGAGTTGTTTTCCTGTCGTTATAGTCCAGAGCGTTGAGCGCAGAGTGGTGGGTCACCCTTTTTTGCCCAAACGATTAATATACGTAACAAGCAATTTTGTCGCTTCTTCATTCAAAACATAAGCCTGCTCAAGGTCACTGACGTTCCCGTAATGCAAATCTTTGCACAATGATAACATCGTCTCGATTTCGGCCGTCGACCCTAACGCAATCCGCAAGAAATGGATATATTCCTTGGAACCTCGTCTGTACCCTTCGGCTATATTGGAAGGCACCGAAACGCAGGCCCGCCGAAGCTGGGAAGTTAAACCGTACAATTCTTCCTTCGGGAATTCTTTTGTAATCTTATAAATAATCTTAACCACTTCATAAGATCTCTGATACGCAATCAACTCCTTATAATTTGTGGACCCCATAGAGTTTTCTCCTCTCTCTTCTCTCTACGCTGCTCTAATCTCTGCCCTCTGCGCTCTTCCCTCTACCCTAAACCTCTTCTGCTTCCTTCTCCTCAATATAAACCAAAACCCCTTTCACCTTCCGCCCAGGATACAATTTCGAAACCATGCCCATGTATTCCTTCACCTGTTTCGCATAATCCGCTTCCGGCTCGCGCCGTAACTTGTAATCCACAACCGTGACCTCGCGTTCACCAACGATCAGCCGGTCGATACGCCGGGTGTCGCCGAAGGAGTTGACGACCTCTTTTTCCGTGAAAACCTCGGCGCCGGGAATATCGAAGAAAGATCTTAACTCCGGCGCATTGAGCAGTTTTGCGACCGCATTTGCATGCGCGTCCCAATCCTCACCCGGGAACTGGCGTTCGGCCTTGGCGCGCGCGATGGCGAGCTGTTCTTTCAATGACTCGCCATTGAGGTTGTCGATATGGGACAACAGACAATGCAGGACGTCCCCGTAATGGAGTCGGCCGCGATTAATGATCTCTCCCGGGTCCATGAACTCATCCTTCAGGAAGCTGATCCAGTCGTGATACACAGAAGCGCCAAGCGCCATCCGCGGCCTGTCCTCTGTGGGCCTGGCAGCGGACGGCGGGGACGGGCTGCCGATCTCAAGCACTTCTTCGGGAATAAGGAATTGCGCGAGGTTGAAGCTTTGACCTGCCTTCGACGGGACAAAGACGTGCAGTTCCTGCGCGGCCCGGGTCAGGGCGACATAAATGTTGTTGAGTTCCGACAACAACGCGGCCACGTATTCGCGGTGGTAGATCTCCTTGAGCGGTTCAGAGAAATTCAGGTACTTGTCCTTGATGCGCAGAAGCTCCATCTTCCCGTCCTGCACGTCCGTTAAATACGACTGCTGGCCCAGATTGCCGCCGGAGCCGACCTTGACGTCCATCCCCAGAAACGGGATGATGACGACCGGGAACTCCAGCCCCTTGGATTTGTGCACGGTCTGAACCTTGATGGCGTCGCTGCCGGAGACCTGCACGTACAGGTCCTCACTCTCGAGCGCGTCAAAGACCTCCAGGAACGAAGCGATATCGCTCGTTTCCTCTTCCTGCTCCTTGATCAATTCCAGCAACCGCATGATAAATCCCTGCTGGTCCGGGAAATGCTCCAGCACTTTGAGCCGGTGCACGATGCTGGTCGTCAGTTCATACAGGGGATACAGCCCGACGTTCTTAAAAAACTCATCCAGCCG
>Ga0066640_10002986_pt1 | contig 10118 bp, 6 predicted proteins | sample CryGeyCG2114_020_2_FD_59505 | JGI IMG/M metagenome (GOLD analysis project Ga0066640, IMG submission 59505) | Groundwater microbial communities from aquifer - Crystal Geyser CG11_big_fil_rev_8/21/14_0.20 | ecosystem: Environmental > Aquatic > Deep subsurface > Groundwater | place: USA: Utah... | reverse complement strand
AATGCGCAAAAAAGAGCGTGTGACTTTTAAGCAATTCATTATGAGTATGGCACAAGGTGTTTATGAAAAAGATTCCTATACCTATGGTCACTTGGCCGAAGTCGAGCAGTTAGGCATTGCCACAGCTGAAGAATTAGGAATGAAATTGGATCAGAAAGCGCGCGATAAAATGGGCGCGGCATTACGCTTGCATGATTTGGGAAAAATGTTTATTCCAGATGAGATTCTTTTAAAACCTGCAAAGTTGACCGATGAAGAATACACCATCATGAAAACCCATGCTGCCCGCGGGGCCGCAATTTTGGATCGTATTGATGAGTTTAAGGATGTGGCACGCGCGGTGCGATACCATCATGAAAAATATGATGGCTCTGGCTATCCGGAGGGCATTAAGGGCGAAGAGATTCCGATTGGCGCGCGCATTATTTCGGTGGTCGATGCGTTTCATGCCATGGTCTCAGACCGTTGCTATCATAAAGGAATTCCGCTGGAAGATGCCTTGGATGAATTGAGGCGTTGTGCGGGCGGACACTTTGATCCCAAGGTAGTTGAAGCCTTTATCCGTTGTTTAGATAGACCTTCCATCGCCGCCAATATTAAGCACCTTCGCCGTCGCAATAAGACGGAAAAGAAGGTCAATAAGTAAAACCCCTCAGATTGACCCCCGAATAGGCGTATGCTATAGTAACCGAACTTTTTGAACAGATGATCAAGCGTGCACTGAAACCTCTAACTATGACAACTCCAACACCCATGAATGGCCCGAAAAAAAGTTATCCATTTGATGCGATTGAACAAAAATGGCAAGCCAATTGGAAGAAAACGGGTCTCTTTCACGCGGATTTAGAAAATGCTCAAAAGAAATATTACTGCTTGGTGATGTTTCCTTACCCGTCAGCGGCCTTGCATGTCGGCCATGGACGTAACTATATCCTTGGGGATGCGGTGGCGCGCTATCAAGTGATGCGCGGCTTGAATGTATTTAGTCCCATAGGTTTTGATGCTTTTGGATTACCGGCTGAAAATGCGGCCATTAAAAACGGTATCCATCCGAAGGTCTCTACGTTTAAAAATATTGAACAGATGCGCAAGCAGCTCAATAGTTGGGGCGTGGGTTATGACTGGGAACGCGAAGCGATTTCTTGTACGGAAGAATACTATAAATGGACGCAGTGGCTCTTCATCCAGTTTTACAATAAAGGGTTAGCGTATCGCAAAAAAGCCAATGTGAATTGGTGTCCATCCTGTCAAACCGTTTTGGCCAATGAACAAGTAGTGAATGGTAAATGTGAACGGTGTGACTCGGGCGTGGATGAGAGAGATTTAGAACAATGGTTTTTTAAGATCACCGAATACGCCGACAGACTGCTTCAAGATATTGATAAGCTCGAACATTGGCCCGAACGCGTCAAGACGATGCAAAAGAACTGGATCGGTAAAAGTGAGGGCGTTGAAATTGATTTTGAAATCGTCGATGACAAGACACCCTTGCGCTGCTACACGACACGCTGCGATACCTTGTTTGGTTCTACCTTTATGGTGATGGCGCCTGAACATCCCCGCGTGGCTGAGTTAATTGCAAGCTCTTCTGAGAAATCAAAGGTCAACGCTTTTCTAACCAAGGTGAAGAAGCAAACCCGTTTTGATCGCTTGTCAGAAGCAGTGGAAAAAGAAGGCGTATTCACCGGGCGCTATGTGATGAATCCCATGACTGGAAAACAAATTCCACTTTGGATTGCCAATTATGTGTTGATGGATTATGGCACGGGTGCGGTGATGTGTGTGCCAGCCCATGATCAGCGCGATTTTGAGTTTGCCAAAAAATATCAATTGCCCATTCAACTGGTGATTGATTCCCCCCAAAAGTCGCTTAACAATACAGAGCTGGAAGCCGCTTACACTGAAGCGGGCACCATGGTGAACTCAGGTGACTTTAACGGTTTATCCAATCAGCAAGCCATGGAAAAAATTGGCGCATACTTAGAAAGTAAAAAGATTGGCAAAATCACTTCGCACTTTCGTTTGAAGGATTGGTTGATTTCACGTCAACGGTATTGGGGGGCGCCGATTCCCATGATTTATTGTGATGCGTGCGGGATTGTTCCGGTGCCTGAAAAGGATTTGCCGGTGAAGTTACCCGAAGACGTGCAATTTAAACCCACGGGGGTTTCGCCCTTAGCCGAGCATGCCAGCTTTAAAAAAGTCGATTGTCCCAAATGTCAAAAGCCCGGACGTCGTGAAATTGATACCATGGACACTTTCGTTGATTCGTCTTGGTATTATTTGCGGTATTTATCTTCCAAAGATGCTACGCGCGCGTTTGATTCCAAGGTGGTCAATCAATGGCTGCCGGTGGATCAATACATTGGCGGGGTGGAACACGCGATTCTGCATTTATTGTATTCACGGTTTTTTACAAAAGTGTTGTTTGACTTGAAGCTGATTCAGTTTGAAGAGCCTTTTAAACGTTTGTTTACCCAAGGCATGATTGTCAAAGATGGCGCCAAGATGAGTAAGTCCAAAGGGAATGTGGTGAGTCCGGATGAATTGATTGCGCAATATGGGGCGGACACCGTGCGTTTATATACCTTATTTATTGGACCGCCTGAAAAAGATGCTGAGTGGAATGACAAAGGTGTGGAGGGCGCTTACCGATTCCTGGGGCGTTTGTGGCGTTTTATTGAAGGGATTGACGCGTGGAAAGCAGAAGGTCAAGTGACAGCCAAGGACATTGATCGCAAACGTCATGAAACGATTCATAAAGTCACCACCGACATGGAGCAGGGGTTTCGTTTTAATACGGCCATCAGTCGTTGCATGGAATTACTCAATGAGATTTATTTATTTTCAGTGAAGACCGAGGAGGAAAAGAAATTGCTCAAAGATGTGGCGCAAGATCTGGTGAGATTATTAGCACCATTTGTGCCGCATTTGGCTGAAGAATTGTGGCAGAAACTGGGGCAGAAGGACTCGGTATTTCAGTCGGGCTGGCCTATTTATGATCCTAAGAAGTGCCAGCAAGATGAGGTGGAGATTGCCGTGCAGATCTTAGGGAAGGTGCGCTCTCGTATTACAGTCCCAGTGGGATGTGAAGAAAGTGCCCTGAAAGAGGTCGTTTTAGCCGATCATAAGATTCAGCCGCTGGTCGCTGGAAAAAAAATACGCAAATTCATTGTGGTTCCGGGTAAACTGGTCAATATTGTGGTGTAAATGATGAACAAATCCAATGTTGAAATCAAAAAGAACACGCTGTACATCCGCGGAAAAGAAGTGCCTTTCATTTCGGGTGAAATGCACTATTGGCGCCTGAATCCTTCTTGTTGGAAAGACTGTCTCAATCAAATTCGTGAAATGGGTTTACAAATTGTGTCGACCTATGTGCCGTGGGATTATCACGAGTACAAACGCGGTAAATTTGATTTTACCGGAAAAACGGATGCGACGCGTAATCTGCAGGGTTTTTTAAAATTACTGAAAGACGAAGGGTTTTATGTCATCATTCGTCCAGGTCCGTACATTTACAGTGAGTGGCCCAATGATGGCGTTCCTGATTATGCGCATGAATATCACCGATTGCATCCCATTTTTCTGCGCTATGCCAAACATTATTTAAAAGAAGTCTGTGAAGTGATTCGCCCCTTTTTGGTATCGCGAAAAGGCGGGCATGTCTTTTTATTGCAAGCGGATAATGAATTAGATCCTTGGCCAGATGTGTATGGACAACAATATGGTTTAATTGGCGAGCCGGGGATGTTTCAGGCCTTCTTAAAAAAGAAATACCACGACAAGTTGAAAGATTTAAATGAAGCCTGGGGCGCGGATTTTGAACGTTTTGATGAGGCGGGGCCTTTTTTTGAAAATCGATTAGAAGGTGAGAAAGAGCTGCGCCGCGTCTTAGATTATTACGAGTTTAAACATGCCTATACCTCTGAGGTGGCGCATACGATTGTTGGATTTTACAGAGAGTTCGGCATCGATATCCCTATCTATTTGAATCTCTATTCCTTTTTTTATGCGCATGATTGGAATCAGTTGCAGGATTCTTGTGACTTAACCGGAATTGACTTGTATCCGGAAAATGAATTCCATGCGGATTCCTCAGACCATCGCAAAATGCTCGATAAGATTCGTTTGCTAAAAACCGTGTCGCCGCTGCCATTTTCGGCAGAGTTTGCCTCCGGCGTCTGGCATGATCGCTATTACGTGTCAGGAACCATGACACCCAATCACTATCGTTTATTGTGCATGTCGGCTTTGCTGGCAGGGTTGAAAGGATGGAATTGGTATATGTTGGTCAATCGTGACAATTGGTATGCTTCACCAATTAATGAATGGGGTCGACGGCGCCATGAGCTTTACAATGTGTTTCAAGAAATGGTCAGTGTGTTTAAGCAATTGAATCCGTCTAAATTAGACAAACTGACCGATGTGAGTGTGACGTACAATACGATGCAGCATGCGGTACGCACTGCGCCTAAAGAAAGTGCGATTTTGCATTCGTTGTATGACGGGGATTTTGATTATGAAATTTTTGATACACGAAAGAATGAAGTTGCTAAAAAAGTACTATTTTATTCGGGGAATCAGTGGCTCGATCAGAAGTCGCAGGAGAACTTGCTTGCCTATGTGAAAAAGGGCGGCAATTTAATTCTATTCCGTAATTTCCCGAGAAAAGATGATCATTTTGAATTACTCAATACGCTTGGCTTGCATGACCCATTTGGTGTCCTGTTTGAATTTCAAAGGAAGGTGAGTCTCAAATTAGGCAAATTTGAACCAGTGCTTGTGACCAGCTCAGTCTGTACGTTCCAGTCGCCACCGGGAACACCGATTTATGCGGATGTCGATGGGGTGGGCCGCCAGCTGGTGGGATACATTATGAAACAGGGCAAAGGGACGATTTTTCATTTGGGCATCGAACCTAACTCGCAACTGATTGAATTAATTTTGAAATATTATAATCTCGAAGAGCCTTGTCGCAGCTTAACCAAGGGCGTGCAATCTGCTATTTTCAAACGCGGATCGAAGCATTTTGTGATTGCTGTCAACAATGGCGATGAAGAAAAAACTGTGGCCATTCGACTCAAAGTATCCCTGTTTAAGAAAAAGAAAATCATCGTACGCGATTTAGTGACGCATGAAAAAGTACAAACGTTACACTCACCAGATTATTTACTCTCCACCAATATTCCACGCAAAGACGGCCGTGTCTTTGAGCTAGTTTAATTGAGCCCTCGGGGATTTTTTTCTATCTGCCCGAGGGTCATCCTGAATGAGCCCGTAGGGCGAATCGAAGGATCTTGATTAAAGAGATCCTTCGACTCCCTTACAAAAAACGTTCGGTCGCTCAGGATGAGTGGGTCGGAAATACCCCGCCCCCTCAGTTTAAATCACCGACCACCTTCAATTAAAGAGATGAATCAATATCAGCGATGGGTGTGTCTCATTTTGTGCGCACTGCTTTGTCTTGTGGCGGTGTATCGTGCATGCCAATTTCAAAAACAAAGGCCGAGCCTGTGGCAAGTGGTTACCAATGCATAAGGCAAAAGGAACGCCTCGTCCATTGCTGCTCTTGGCGGCCAGCTTTATTTTGGGACTTGTGGCTGCCACATGGATCCACCAGAGCGATGTGGTTTGGCTCTGGATGGCGATGCCGATTTGTATTTTGATTGCGATTGTGACGTACCACCCAAGAAAATTCATGGGGTTGCTGAGTGTTGTCGTTTTTCTTGCGGGTATTTTAAATGCGGTTTACTTTTTGACACCACGGAGTCCATTGCTGGATACACTTACGCAAACGGAGGACTGGGTCACCGTCGTGGGGCGCATTAACTCTTATGGACAAGTTAAAAAAAATAAATCTATTTCTTATGTCATGACTTTAGAAGGGGTCCGATATCGCTATCGCACAGAATATCTCAAGCAACGTGTGATGGTGTACTGTTATGGACATCCACGTGTGCTCCCGATTGGGCAACGTGTGCGCTGGTCGGGACGTTTTTTACCTATCAAACGTGCGACCAACCCAGGCGAGTTCGATTATGCGGCTTACTTAAAGCAAAATAATATTCACTATATCCTGCATGTCTATGGCCATAAGAGCGAGCGGCTATTATCGGCGCGCTACAAAGTTACGACACAGTGGATACAGGGCATTCAGCGTATTCGAGCCTATGTGTCGAAGCGAATCGATCGTTATGTCAATCCATCTCAAGCAGCCATCATGAAGGCGATGGTGCTGGGCGAACGAGATCAATTAACTTCAGCACTTTGGCGCAAATACAATCGCGCAGGCATTTCGCATATTTTGTCGATTAGTGGTCTTCATTTGGCGCTGTTGATGGGAATCGTGCATATCTTCTTTGTGCTGTGTCGCATTCCGAAGTCGCTTCGTGTGTGGATCATTGCATTCATTTCGATACAATATGCCATGCTGGCGGGGCTTCGGATTCCGGTCTTGCGCGCTGCGGTCATGACAACGTTCTATTATTTTGCTGTGCGGAGCAAAAAACAATATGATGGTTTAAACCTACTCGGATTTGCCGCGCTCTGTATTTTGGTGACTTGGCCGCATCAAGTCTTTTCGGTTAGTTTTCAGCTTTCATTTTTAGCAGTCTTATCCATTCTCTTGATCAGTCCAGCGCTTTGGAATTTTTTTCCTTCTCAATGGGTGGAACCTAAAAACATGTTGGCGGTGGCTCTCAACGCGGTGTATCGTTATGTGATCGGTTCCCTATGTGTCTCTCTTGCGGTTTTGCTGGGGATTTGGCCCTGCTTGGCCTGGCATTTTCATGTCTATTCACCCATATTACTGCTCTCCAATGTGATGGTCTTGCCATGGGTGTTTTTTGCCCTGGCGCTCTCATTTTTGACTTTGCCGTTCTTTGCGGGACCGGCGTGGGTCGGGAGTTTAATCGGAAAGAGTCTCTCAGGACTGTATTGGTTAAGCGATCAGATCGTAGGATGGGTGGCTTCGATCGCTGTGGGGACATGGCATTTTCCTACGATCCATTGGGGATATTATTTAGCCTATTATGGCGCTCTTTTTTGCGCACTAAAACTGAGCGCAGATCGCCAGCGAAAAATGCTGCTACTCTTGTTGCTTTTGCCGGGGGTCATGTTGGCAACGTTTCAAGTTCATCAGTGTTTCAATCCTCGTACCGAGATGATTATTTTAAATGCGGCTTCGGATGTGGCCATTCTTCAGTACAAAAATAAAAATATTTTAATCAATACGGGTCGACAACAAAAACCAGATGATGTGTCTTGGGTGGTTGAGCCGGCGTTGAAATCACTTGGGATCAATCGACTCGATACGATCATTGTTTTGTCCAAGAAGAAGCAAGACTGGTCAGGTCTGGATACGCTTATTAATGATTTTGATGTGCGTCATATTTTTCTGCCTGACTCAGTGAAATGGGAGAAGAGTGGTCGAAGACGAAAACCCGAAGTGGTTCGATTTAATCAGGATAAAGCGCATCTGGAATTGAATTCAAAAATAAAAATATTTTTTGATCACAGCGGCGATGTCATAGAGTTTCAAATGGATGGAAAACAGATCTATTTGCTTCGATCTTCAAACATTGTGTTCGATGAAATTCAAATGGAATGTGGTTCTGTGAAAGATTGCATCATTTGGTGGGGGGTTGGTGTGGAAAGGGAGGCTTTGTCGTCGGATAGGCCAGATCCTGACATCAAGGTGGTTTTGAGCAAAAAAAGCATCAAAGGCGATCATGACCAACCTTGGCTTGAGGGGACAAATATTTGGGAACTCCCCCGGCAAGGAGCCCTATATCTTGGGCTTCAAGCGGGGCGGCAGATACGCTGGAACCCCGCCCGGGTGAGCGAATTTCCAAAAAAAAATTGACACCCATTGGGCACAGGTCTAGAATCGAAAATTAGACAGAGACGATGTCTCTGCTCACCCTATGGGAGGTTCTTAGTTCCTTTTGTCCCACATCAACTAAGGACCTCCTTTTTATTTTAGTTGGCATAATTTGCTTCATTCGCTAAACTGACTCCTGTTTTATCAATTCTCTTAGGAAAGGTGCCATGGACAAGGACATTCGATTTACTCAAAAGAAAGTAGATGAGTCTTGGAAAAGTCAGGTTGAAACCGAGCGCTTAAAGCCGAATCAGCCCGATGCGACTAAAAAGAGTTCTGATTTAAAATCTCCTAAAGAACCACAGCAACAGAAAACGCAAACACCTTCTGAAAACACAGAACAGAAGTCTGCCACTGAAGAAGAGGGTAGTGTTTCGTTTGAACAGTTTCTCAACTCCATTGGCGTCCAGGCTATGATCCAGTTGGGCGTGATTCCCAATCCAGTGACGCGACAACAGGAAGTGGACTTGGAAGCGGCACGTGAAACCATTGATATCATTACCATGTTGAAAACCAAAACAGAAGGCAATTGCACGGAGCGAGAAAGTAGCTTTCTGTCGCAAATGTTATATCAACTTCAGTCACGATATATGGGCCTCATACATGAAGCCACTAAAGAAGCCGCTCAGCCAGACGACAACGCATGAACAAAAAACATCCTGTTTCGCATTTTCTCCGTATTTTTATTAGTTTTTCAGCCCTTGCCATCATCGTTTATTTATTTCGCAATGAGCTGACCGAGGTCGGCGGGTATCTCAAGAAGGCCCATGTGCAGTATGTCTGCCTTGCGATTGTGGGATATTTGGCAGCAGTGTGGTTTATGGCCTTACGGTTTAAGATCATCTGCCAAATGCAAAAGATGAACTTAACATTAAAAGACTGTGTTTATCTCACCATGATGGCTTTGTTTTTTAATAATTTTTTCCCCTCCAGTGTGGGCGGAGATGTGGTTAAAGTTTACTATGCCTACAAGAAGACAAAAACCAAATTAGGGTCTTTTGCAGCCGTGATTACAGATCGATTCTGCGGCGTGGTGACTTTTGTTATTTTTGCACTAATTGCTTTAATTTTTTTTCACGAAGAAATCGCCAATCCTTATATTTTTGGCGCTGTGATCGGCGTAGGGTTAGTCGCACTTGTGGTGATTCTTTATTTCAGTAGCAAAGAAGTTGCCAAGAAAGTGCATTTTCTCAATCATTTATTACCGCGACGCATTGATGTGATGATTGAGAAAACCTATCGTGCGTTTAACCGTTTTGCTTCCTATCGCTTGGAGGTGGTGGTTGCTGTACTGGTTTCAATTCTTGCGCAACTGAGCGTTGTCACGGCCAATTATTTTGTCGCGAAAAGTTTAGATCTACCGATTGATTTTGTGGTCTTTATTCTGATGATTCCCTTGATTAGCTTTGTGAGTTTGCTGGCGCCATCCTTGGGTGGGTTAGGGATTCGCGAAGGTGCGTATATTTATTTCTTCAGTCGGTTTGCACCGCGAGAAGGGGTATTAGCGCTCTCGATTTTATGGTATGGGTTATTACTTGGGACCAGTCTCTTAGGAGGTATTTGGTATTCGATTCAGGGCAAATTGCATGTGGATGAAATTCGGGAAGCGATCCATGGACAAGATATGGAAGACCTCCTTGACTCAGAGGCCTAGGCGGGGCAGACTTGTACTAGGGGCAGGGCGCAAAACAAGCCATAAAGTTTAGGGAGCCATAGGACGATAACCTTCCATGATTGGGACAAGAAGGGGTATATATGTTAGAGAAACGTAGATCCGTCAGAAATCTAGTAATCAACCCAAAATTGCAGCGGGAATATGCGATTTTTGTGGTATTTGTAGCGATAATGATGGCGGCACTATGCGGTTTTACCATCTGGGCGACGGTCAATAGCGTCCTGGTAGCCGAGTATTCTCCCGTAGGGCAAGAGCGGCATTTAATCGTTTTTGATCAGGTGAATGGCCTGTTGATTTTTAGGCTCATCATTATTTTTGTTATTGGGATCGTATTGGTGTATGGATTAAGCCTCTGGTATATGCACCGTGTCGTTGGGCCCATCTATCGCACACATTCGATCTTGAAGCAGATTGCCGCAGGGGAAACCCCACAAAAAATTGTGGCATTTCGTAAGAACGATTACTTCAAAGAAATTCTTCCTGACCTCAATAAAGTCATCGAAATCGTCCGCAGTAAGAAGTAGTGCTTGACATCAATCATAGCCTCATGTAGATTAA
>Ga0066640_10002982_pt1 | contig 10125 bp, 8 predicted proteins | sample CryGeyCG2114_020_2_FD_59505 | JGI IMG/M metagenome (GOLD analysis project Ga0066640, IMG submission 59505) | Groundwater microbial communities from aquifer - Crystal Geyser CG11_big_fil_rev_8/21/14_0.20 | ecosystem: Environmental > Aquatic > Deep subsurface > Groundwater | place: USA: Utah... | reverse complement strand
GTTTGCAATCTGTCCAACAAAGGATGAGTAATTCTCTCTACCAATACCGCAGATTTGTATGTTTCTTGTTGAAATATTTTGAACAAATCAACCAATGTACTTATGGACATTTCATGAATATCATGAATATTGATAAGTCACTGACTATGAAGACGTTGCATCACAGTCTGCTCTCCTCATAATCACATATCATCACAGTCAAGTGATCGGCGATCAGCATATCATATTGCCAACATCACATGCAGACTTTCTTTTCTCAACCTTGCACCAAGACACTCACCACAAACCTTCATCTCCAACATAGCTTGAAAATCTACCGTCAACAAACCTTTAGCAAATTGATCTCTCAAGACATCTTCAACTCCACGATAGTACATACTGACATATTGACCTCAACCCAATGGAATCCTCAACAATTCATCATCACCATACATCACGGTATGCAAAAACCAATCAGGCAAATCACTCCATCTTGTATCTACATCGACATCATGTTTGTGTGCAAGTTTTTTGAGCAAAGCCTGTCACAACTTACTATCACGCCAAGGCAAAAGTGCTTGCAAATACATCGCCTTTCCATCCAACACTCTCTCAAAATCTACCTGTAACACCTCACCCAAACCATGACAACCTGGACAGGCACCTTCCTGACGATTGGGACTAAAATGTTGTGACGTAAATTCTGGATAAGATATATCATAAGTCGGATCATAGTTTTTATCCGTAAACCATTTGATAAATTGTCATCCAGCCTGTCAACCTATCTGTCATTGCAAACCAATATTTTCTGCAAGTGTGGTAATCTTCTTTCCTTTATGACTTCCTGTTGACGTTTGACCTTCGGCATTTAACGATTCTACATACACCCCAAACTTGGGCGACTCTTCCAATATTTTGATGACATCTTCTTTCAACCTTCACATCCTCTTTTCCTCGATGGTCACACGATCATAGATACCATACACCACAATTGGGAAATACTTCACAGGTATATTTGCAGTCTCCAAATAAAAAAACTCAATCGGATCCAGCATCTGTCATTGCGAGGAGCCTTTTCCTCCCTGTCATTGCGAGGAGCAGTTTCCTTCCTGTCATTGCGAGGAGGTCTTCACCGACGAAGCAATCACTCTGTCATCCCCCCCCTGTCATTCAGAGCGTTTCAGCGAAGAATCCAGGTTTTCTTCTTTTCCATTTCCCCCAACGATAAGATATCTCGTAAACCCCTTCCCTCTCTCTACCCTATTCCTATTACTTTTCACAAAAACAGTAAAATCTTTTTCATTATCAAAACTTTTCGTCATTTGCAACAAATATACTTTTTTGCCGACATAAAGTCTTTCGATCTCATCCATGATCTGATCAACTGTTTGAGATTCAATTTTTTCACCACTTGCATAGCTATACATATCACCAAGTTTGGCAAACAACAACCTCACATAATCATCAATTTCCGTGATAGTACCTACAGTACTTCTGCTACTTCCAATAGATTTATTTTGCTCAATCGCAATAGCAGGAGATAAACCACTACTCATCTCCAACTCTGGTCTTGCACCAAGATTAAAAAACTGACGAAGATAAGAAGAAAGTGATTCTATATAGCGGAATTGTCCCTCCTTGTACAAAGTATGAAACGCCAAAGAAGACTTTCAAGAACCAGAAACACCAGTTACCGTGACAAGCTTATTTTTGGGGATAATCACATCAATATTTTTCAAATTATGTGTAGTCACTCATTGCAGACTAATATAGTCTTTGAGATCGTTTGTAAATTCTCAATCTTTCACAACTCTTTTCTCTCACACCTGTCCAATCCCATCAACGGCTTCTATCGTCTTCTTTCCCCATACGTTATGTGCCCCTTTTCATGTTTTAGCCTTTTCATGTTTTCATATCTTTTCATATTTCAATGCTTTAGTCTTTTTAACTTTTAATGTTTCTTTTACCATAATTTATTTATCTAAACAAAAATTCAACCCATCTCCAAAGACAGGATATACACTATCCCTTATTCATACCCAACGAAGCAATAAATGCAACGACTATCTCACACAAAAAATAAGATACAAAAAAATCGTAGCTCACAAACCCATTGAATCACCATCACACTTAACTACTATCTAGATTCTGTTTCTAGCACCTCGTCTCTTTCACCTTTGTCCTTTCCCCCTCTCCCCATGCCTCCTTTCAACATCCAAGAAAACATCGACCTCTTTCCCTACAATACTTTTCGTGTATCTAGCAAAACACGTTATTTTGTCCAAATCGACACGCCAGATCAGTTTCATCAGCTGACACTATCAAAGATTTTTGATCAATACAGAGATAAATTGCTCTTTTTATGATCAGGATCTAATATTTTATTCACACAAGATCTCGACAAACTCGTCATCAAAAACAATATTACCACCATGCGTTTACGTCATCAAGATGAATCATCAGTCAGACTCACAGTTGGTTGAGGATACAATCGACATCAATGGGTGATGTTCACAACGGAACGCGGACGATGGGGATTGGAAAACCTCGCACTCATACCAGGAACCGTTGGAGCTTCTCCTATTCAAAATATTGGAGCATATGGAACTGAGGTCAAAGACACTATCCATGCAGTCAAATGATTTGATCTGACCACGGGCAACATCAGATCTCTCAATGCTTTGGAATGTGATTTTGCTTATCGTGACAGTGTATTCAAACATGAACTCAAAGATAATTTTTTCATCACCCATGTCACCTTCAAACTTTCAAAAATTCCCAAACCAAATCTCAGCTACCCTCAACTCAAAAAATATCTTCAAGCTCAAAATATAAAAGAAAAAGATCTGACACCTCTCCATGTCACCAACGCTATCATCGCTATCAGAAATCAAAAACTCCCATCCATCAATGACATAGGCACAGCAGGTTCATTTTTCAAAAACCCTACCGTCTCTCAAAAAATTTACGATCAACTCCTCACCCAATTCCCCACCCTCAAATCTCGAGAACTCAACCCCCACCCCTTCCCTGTCATTGCGAGGAGGTTTACCCCGACTTGTCGGTGGACTTCCACAACGAAGCAATCCACTGACCCTTCCCCCGTCATTGCGAGGAGCTTTTCTGCGACGAAGCAATCCACTGACCCTTCTACTGAACCTTCTCAAAATTATACATCTCTGAATATTTCTGAATATTTTTATCCCGATAATGTCGGGGCTGAACCTTCTGAAATTCTCTACAAACTCTCCGCTGGTCAACTCCTCGAACTATCTTGATGCAAAGGACAACGCACAAGTAATATCTGAACATATCAAAACCATGCACTCGTCCTCGTCAATTACGGTGAAAAAAACGGATCAAAAATTCGATCCTTCGCCCAACAACTCCAATCCACTGTCAAAGAAAAAATGGGTATCACCCTCGAACCAGAAGTAAATATCATCTAATACCCCACAGATCTTTTCTCCAAACCAAACACTTTGTTATTCAAAACAAAATTATGAAAATACTTTCACGAAATCTAGGACTATATTATCGATACAGATATGCTCATTTGCGAAATGCTAGCATCAACAAACACCCCATTCAACTTCAACATTTCAATCATTGAAATACTCACTATATCAAACAAATACTGCAAAATTTGAATCCTGACATAGCCGTTTTCCAAGAGCTCACCGACATAAATGATTGCAATATACTGCAACGAGATGACAATCATAGCTACACAGACAGCACCCCCACTCATCATTCCACCGAGCACCAAAAATGAATCATGTCTATATTCCCAATCACAGAAAAAAAGGAACAGACCATCAATGGGGAAGTTCTTACAGCATTTTCCATCCAAGATTACGCTATCATTCCCGTTCACCTCAATGCCTTTTCAGCAACCAAACGCCTCCAACAAGTTCACAACCTTATCACTTTTTCACAATCATTGGACCTCCCAGTTATTCTCCTCGGCGACTTCAATCTCCGATCACACAAAAAAACCTTCTTGTGGCAAAAAGATAGACAATCATACAATCTCCTCTGCACTCACTTCACAGATCTCAGTCAAAACAGCTGACCTACCACTGTAGTCTATGTAAAATTAGATTATATATTCAGCACCCAACTCTCCCATCCCCACCAACTCCACATCACCAAACAAACAGGCACACACATGGACCACTACCCCCTCCTCCTCAATATTGAAACAACTTTGTCATCCTGAATGTAGCAAAGTGAAATGAAGGATCTAAATTATCATTTCAATATCTCACACAAATACTCATCCAACCAAGTCATCACAGACACTATTCAAGAAAAACTATATACGTCAACTTATTTTCTTTAACTTGCTACATTTAATTTTTATCTTAAATGGTATAGGCTCATTATCATCCATAAGTCCAATAACTTTACCAATAATCATTGATTATACTAGTTACTTGTCATAGCAATCATGTTGCTAAATAAATATTATGATCATATATATCATCAGGACCTAAATGATCCAACAATATTCTTCCAAAATCTCTCAACAATTCTCTAACATCTCAAATCGTCTTAAATCATCCTTCATTTACTACCTTTTGACTGCTTCCTCATTCCATAATCAATACAAAAATAAAAATAAAAGCACGGAAGTGCTGTTATGAATTATATGTGGCTAATCAAGAGAAAATATACAAAATGAGAAAATATAGTAAATGTAAGTGAAATGTAGACCAAAGCAACGAGTATAATGATTTGGTTTGAGTCTACATGGAACGAGTTTACTTCTTAGTAAATCGACTTATTATACGAGAGGTTTATAGTCGATGTACTATAAAATAATATAACGACAAAAATTAGTTATTACAAAGTTTCCCATCAGGTCAAAACAAAGAGAAAAAGAAACATTTTTATTCAACTATCATCATGGAGCAAAAATTTGTTTGGAAAATATCGTAGGGGATGACATCCGTCGTCCCACTCCCATCAAATATCCTTTCCCTCTATTGCTATTTATTATTTCTTTCTCCCATGCACTACTCAATTATCGTGTGATCTCACCGTCCCGACTCTCAATCCACCAAAATTGCTCATTATATCCAATCGTTCCTAGAAAATATCCCTAACATCATCGATCTCAAAAACAATCCCCTACCACTGCGAAATGATTACATGCGAGATGATACATCTGATGAATATCAACAAACTATGAAAATACGATGACCAATCCAATCACAACTCCAACAAACCGATGCCCTCATCATCATCTCACCCGAACGATCAGGGATGGTCCCTGCCTGATTAAAAAATTTCTTTCTCTATTGCTCTGCCAAAGAACTCGCCAACAAACCAGCCCTCGCAATAGGAATCTCTTCTGGCCCCAACGGAGCATACCCAATCGCAGAACTCAAAATGTCCAGCAACAAAAATGCCCAATTTTTCTATATCCCACAACACATCATCATCAGAAATGTTGAAAAAGTATTCAACCCCAACACTGCCCCCCCTCCTTCTCCAGTCCCATCACTTTCCGCGGGGAAGGGGAGAGATGGGGGGGATAATCTCTCCTCCCACGAACAACGTCTCCATGACAGAATTGTCTATTCCCTGCAGATGCTCCATCAATACGCTCTCGCCATGCAATATGTCAGAAATTCATGAATTTCTGACACTACAACATATCCCTATGGCATGTAATACCTTGCAATCACAAAACATTTCCCTACATAGAAGAATAATCTCACCCCGCTCTCACGCGGGGTTTTGTTGATATGCACAAGTTCGCAAAAACATCACCGACCCAAACCTTTCAATCATTCACTATTTTCAATGTCCTCTATCAAAAACATCGCTATCATTGCTCATGTCGATCATGGCAAAACTTCACTCGTAGACAAACTTCTCACCCAATCCGGCACCATGAAAGCTATGGAAGATGCTTCATTGATTATGGACACCAACGATCAAGAAAAAGAACGCGGTATCACTATTTACGCCAAAAACACTTCACTCACCTACAAAGGTGTCATCATCAATATCATCGATACGCCATGACATGCAGATTTCGGAAGTGAAGTAGAAAGAGCACTCACCATGGTTGACTCAGTTCTGCTCGTCATAGACGCATATGAAGGTCCTATGCCTCAGACCACTTTTGTTTTGAAGAAATCACTCGAAAGGGGCCTTAAACCTATCGTTGTCATCAACAAAGTGGACAAAGCAACAGCCAGACCCGACCGAGTGGTAGATCAAACATTTGATTTATTTTTGCAATTGTGAGCTACGGACGAACAAGCAAATTTCCCCATCATATACACGAGCGCTCGTGATGGTTATGCATGTCTCAAACTCAAAGACCTTCCCCATGCACAAAAAAATCCAAGTATCACTCCCGTATTGGATTTCATCCTTGATCACGTACCTGATGCACCATCTCAAGATGACGAATTACTCCGTATACAGATTGTCAATCTTGATTATGACAATTACCTCGGCAGATTGGGAATAGGAAGAATCAGTAGCGGTACTATTTCTCAAGCACAACAAGTCATTGTCTATGATAACCAAGGATGAACAAGAAAAGCAAAAATATCCAAAGTCTTTACCACACTCGGTCTCCAAAGACTAGAAGTCTCACAAGCTCGTAGTGGTATGATAGTCACTCTCGCAGGTATAGCAGATGTCTATGTTGGAGAGACCATCGGAGAACAAGGAACTATCCCCTTTCCACATCTCCATATTGATCAACCAACACTTTCCATGGATTTTGTCGTCAACAATTCACCATTTGCAGGTCGTGAAGGAAAATATGTCACTTCCAGAAATATCACCGAAAGATTGCTCAAAGAATGTGAAACCAATGTCTGACTTCTTGTCCAAGTACAACCTTGAGGCCAAAGAGCAACTGTCTCATGAAGAGGAGAATTGCATTTGAGTGTCCTCATCGAAACCATGAGAAGAGAATGATTTGAACTACAAGTCTCTGCACCGCAAGTCATCATGCAAGTGATCGATGGCAAAAAACAAGAACCGATCGAACATGTCGTCATCAATGTCAATGACGATTTGACCGGTACTATCATCGAACTCCTTTCCAATCGCAAAGCTCTCATGACAAATATGTTTTCTGACAAAGGTATCACCACCCTCCATTTTGATATACCTACCAGATGATTACTAGGACTCAGAGCACAATTTATCCTTCTCACCAAAGGAGACGGTATCATGTACTCATCATTTTCACACTATGATAACTACAAAGGTGATATCTCCAAAAGAGTCAATGGATCAATGATCTCCGCATTCAATGGCAAAGCCATGAGATATTCTATTCGAAAATTACAAGAAAGAGGAGAAATATTTGTCGATCCCGCAACAGAATTGTACGAAGGCATGATAGTGGGAGAAAGTGCAAAACCAGGTGACATGACTATCAATCTCACCAAAAACAAACAACAATCAAATATGAGAACAGCAGGCAATGACGAGAATATGCTCCTCAAACCCATCAAAATTCTCACATTGGAAATAGCACTGTCATATATATGATCCGATGAATACGTAGAAATCACCCCCAAAAGCATCAGACTGAGAAAGATCTACCTCAACGACTCCGAAAGAAAACTCGCGAGTAAAAAATAAGGCACTATTTTCCCAACACTTTTCTATATCACCCAAATTCTCCCTTCAGATACTTTGCTACTCTAGCGATAGTCGTGGAAGAGGCTCATGTTTTCTGTCATATGTGTAAATAATTTTGTCACTTCCACAATCTCTCAGCAATGTCAAACCTCAAACAAAACTCTCTGATTTCATCCTCTGTCAACAAATCTCTCAAAAAATAAAAAACATCTTTTTTGTTTTTTAACTTGAGAAATGCTTTTTGTAAATCTAAAGAAATTTTTTGTAATTCTAAATTTTCCATCGGTATTTTGTCATAGAAGTAAACACATAATACTGACTGCATACTTTATCACAATAAAGTCTTGCAATCATATTTCAAATCATTATTCACTTTACTGCACTAAAGTGTTTTATAATAACATCACACAAATGATAAACATCAAAGAAATATTGATAACACAACAAAGCCTCCACCACCACTCTATTTTCCATTGAAGATAAGTTTTTCCGACCCCAAACAATTGTACACAATCTTCCGGAAAAACGGGAGATTTTTTTAAAATGTAAATTACTTATCATGATAGAAACAATATTATTTGATTTAGAATGAGTGATTTATGATTCTACAAAACAGTCATTATGCGACTGATTTCAACCAATATATAATTTTGCCAAAAACAATAATATTACTGTCGCTATTGCGACATGAGCATCCAAAAAAGAAATAGAATATATTTCCAAAAAAATTTTACTCAAGAAACTTTTTTGAACAAACATTTTTTGCTCACCAAATTTAGGATATGAGTCAAAGAAAAATCCATTATTTTTTACTGAAATCATAGAAAAATTATCATCAAAGACAAAAAATAGTTGGATGATTGATGATGGAATAAATGGGATACAATGAGCTAAATTAGCATGACTGAAGACATATTATGTATGAAACGAGAAAATAGAATGCTGTGATTATTATGGTAGTCTATTAGATTTTTTATCTTTTTTACAAACCAACAATGACAATTAAAATAAAAGACTTTAAGTCTGAATTTAGATGAGATATGATCAGAACACCATTATATAAAGATCCATTCAGTGGATATATTACTAGGAAAACCACTTCATTGTGAATGGAATGGTCAAAAGACATTGCTGAAGCTATAGAGACATTAACTACAGATTACATGAAATATCGTGAAATAGAAGCCTTACCGGCACGTATAGATTTTTGACTTACTAAAGAAAAAAACTAGTTCCATATGAGATTAATACATGATTTGTGGATCAATTTGGAGCTGGTTTAAATTTAGCTCAAGCAACAAATTTAGAATATTTCAATAATTCACTCAACAAATTATGAGAACTTCGGAAACGGGGAAATATCATATTAACACAACCAGAATATACCAATGAAATGGACCTAATGAGAGAATATCTAAAGAGAGTATGAATTAACACCAAAATATATGAAAATACACAAAAAATAATAGAAACAATAAATGAAGATGTATTTTGTTATTGATATCCGACTAATAGAATGAAAAAAAGAAAAAATTTTATTCCATGAGGCATATGACTTGGACTAGAATCAAAGAAAAAATTTTATACATTTATGGATCAATGGAACCTGTATCCTGATGTTTTTTCTTCTCCAACTCGATATAACAAAGATAAAACTCCTTATATGGAACTACCAAAAGAAAGAGAACTTATCTTCAAAAAAGATGGCCCCAAAGTAAAATGAGACAAATTAACTGTCCTGATAGCAAAAGCTAAAAATAAACAGGAACGTAGAGGATTATATGAAAGTGGAGAAATTATTGCTCAAGAGCTAATTGATGCTTTTACACTTCTTCCTACATGATGAATTATGGAAGCGAGAGCACTTTTACTACCCAATATCACTCAAAGATATTCTTTGATAATAGCCTATGCTTTACTGGGTGATTCACCAGAAAAAAGAAGATTGGTGAATGATTCTAATCCTCAATGACCTATAATAGTTAGATAGATTCCAATTCAAGTCCCCCAAATCATATGAAACAACAACCCTATCTATACACCGCATCCTTATAGCACTCCTCACAATACACTCTCATCTCATCATGAGCGATAACATGGTGATCGGAAGACTGCTCTAAACCTTTTCATCCCGATCCATTAAGAATTAATTTTTCTGAATATTCTGAACTTTCTGTGTCCTTCTGAACTCAATTATACACACTCACCATCTCCTTGCTGCACTTATCACAACCTCTCAGATACAACTCTCTCGGAGATCTCTGGTTCATTCTCTCTTCATGTCTCACGTCAGGGTGTTTTCTGGGTAGCGGTACATCATGTTTACGATAGAACTCCAGTTCAGCTTTTTGGAGGAGAAATGGTCTTCACGATACCTCACACACAAATACCTTCTTCAAAACTCCATCATCAGATTTCAACTCATCCCATTGAATGTCAGTATATGTCTGAGGTCTCACCACATCAGCTCCTTCGGGTATCTTCGTATCATACGTATTGTCTTGTCGACCATATCCTCTC
>Ga0066640_10002981_pt1 | contig 10126 bp, 12 predicted proteins | sample CryGeyCG2114_020_2_FD_59505 | JGI IMG/M metagenome (GOLD analysis project Ga0066640, IMG submission 59505) | Groundwater microbial communities from aquifer - Crystal Geyser CG11_big_fil_rev_8/21/14_0.20 | ecosystem: Environmental > Aquatic > Deep subsurface > Groundwater | place: USA: Utah... | reverse complement strand
TTGCCGCCAGGACAAGTTTGTCCTGGCCTGTATCGGCCAGCCGGTAGAGTCCCTGACGGTGCACATTGCTGGCTTCCAGCGCATCGGATTCGCAAATGCCGAGCGTACCGATGCCCGCCTGCGCCAGGGACGTTAAAGCCGAACAGCCCAGGCCGCCGGCACCGACGACCAGGACTTTGGCGGCCTTTAATTTATCTTGCCCGTCCGTTCCGACCTCGGGTAATTTAAGCTGACGGGAATAATATTCCGATTCAAGAGCAGCAGGGATCGCAGGCCCTTTGTGCGCGTGCCCGCACCGGCAATTGACCCAGTCGGCTTTGCCGTCAGCGTAATGCTCTTTCTTCCAGATCGGCAGGCGGCTTTTTATTTCGTCGATAATATACCGGCAGGCGGCGAAGGCGTCCTCGCGGTGGGCCGCGGTGACGCCCACCCAGACAGCCAGCTCACCGACCTCAAGAACTCCGGTGCGGTGCACGCAGCGCGCTCTGAGTATTTGAAATCTCGCGGCGGCTTCAGTCAGTATCTTGTCGGACTCGGCGCGGCACAGCTCGGGATACGCCTCATATTCCAGGCGCAGGACTTTCTGGCCTTCATTGCGGTCGCGCACCCAGCCTTCAAAGGCGGCGAACGCGCCGGCAGCACCGGAGTTAAATTCTTTCTTCAGGGATCCTGCGTCAATGGGGGAAGGCTGTAATTCAAACATAAACATGTCCGAAAAGGAGGGATTAATAAGTGACCTTGACCGTGCCGGCCTTGACCGAACACTGGCAGCCAAGCCGGTGATTGCGGTCCATGCCTAAGTCGTTCTCTTCCTGGTTGAGTTCACCGAGGTTATCCGCGCCCTCGAGGACCTCGATCTGGCAGGTCCCGCACACGCCGGAGTTACAGCTAAAGGGGATGCCGGCCTGCTCGCAGATCGCGTCGATCCGGCTGCCGTCCTCAACCTCGTATTCAATATTATCGATGATGATCTTTGCCATTTTTATGCCGCTCATGCCGATGCCAATAGTGATTTTATCATAAACGTTTCGTCGTCAAACTTAAAAATTCCGCTATCTAATCCAGGCCCTGCAACGCGGGAAGCCGGAAAACGATGTTCTTCTCCGGGTTCTCGAAGGTGTGGACCTTGGTCTGGGGATAATCCTTCCGGATCTTTTCGACCAGCTCGTCAACGATGCGGCGAGGGACCGAGGCCCCGGAACTGATGCCGATCTTGTGTTTGTCCTTGAGAAGTGCGGTATCGAATTCGTCCGCCATGTCGATAATGTAGCTGGTGACCCCGTGGTTCTCGCCGGTCTCGCGCAGACGGTTGCTGTTGGAGCTGTTGGGTGACCCGCAGATGACGATGATATCGCAGAACTTGGCCAGCTCCTTGACGGAATCCTGGCGGTTCTGGGTCGCGTAGCAGATGTCCGCGCGCGGCGGCGCGACAAGCTTGGGGAACTTCTTGCGTAACTTTTCAATGATGCCGGTCGTCTCATCAATCGAGAGGGTCGTCTGGGTCAGATACGCGACTTCCTTGTCAGGGTCGATGTCCAGCGCGTCCACGTCCGTTTCATTTTCGATGATGTGCAAAAGGTCCGGGACCACATAGCCGGCGGTGCCGATGAGTTCCTGGTGGCCTTTGTGCCCGATGAGCACCGTTTCCAGTCCTTTTTTGGAGAATCGCAGGGCTTCGTTGTGGACCTTGGTCACCAACGGACAGGTCGCGTCCAGGAATTTCAGGTTGCGTTCCTTGGCCTTCTGGATGACCTCCGGCGGGATGCCGTGCGCGCTGAAAATAATGCGCTCGCCTTCGGGGACATCCGCGATCGACTCGACAAAAATGACCCCGCGATCACGGAAACTGTTCACAACATAAGTGTTATGAACGATCTCGTGATAAACATAGAGGGGGGAACCGTATTTCTTTAAAGCCAGCTCCACAATATCCACCGCGCTGGCGACCCCGGCACAAAACCCCTGGGAACGTGCCAAAAAGATCTCCAATGGGAATCCTCCTTGAAAACAACCTCCTTCCGGACCGCCCCGGCCCGAATTCGGTTGCATATTCCGCAATTCTTTCCTATAATGGACAGCTGTAATTGCCGTCTGTTCAGCTGTCAATTATAACATCTACCGCCGGGATGTAAACCGGAATTTCAAAGGACCACCACAAAGATGGAGATCACCAAACGAAGAAAGACCCCCACGGTCAAGATCGGCAATGTGCCGGTCGGAAGCAGCCATCCGATCGTGATCCAGTCCATGACCGATACGCGCACAGCGGACACCGAGGCGACGTTCCGCCAGACCGTTGAGCTCATTGAGGCCGGCTCCCAGCTGGTCCGCTGGACCGTTAACGACGATTCCGCGGCCCGGGCCGTCCCCGTGATCATCCAGAAACTCCGCGACCACGGCTACACGACACCCATCATCGGAGATTTCCATTTTAACGCGCATACACTCCTTTCCAAACACACGGACTGCGCCAGACTGCTTAGCAAATACCGTATCAACCCCGGCAATGTCGGCAAGGGCTCCCGGCGTGACGAGAACTTCGCGGCCATCGTCCGCATCGCTGTTGAGAACGACAAACCGGTGCGCATCGGTGTGAACTGGGGGTCCCTGGACCAGGAACTGCTGACCTCGCTGATGGACAAGAACGCCAAGTTAAAAAAGCCGAAGGATTTCAAGGAGGTCACCAGCGAGGCCATGATCCAGAGCGCCTTAAAGAGCGCGTCCTTGGCCCAGAAGCTGGGGATGAAAAAGGATCAGATCATCTTAAGTGTAAAGATGTCGATCCTGCAGGACATGGTCACGGTCTACTCGCGGCTGGCAAAGAAATGCGATTACGCGCTGCACTTAGGCCTGACCGAAGCGGGTGCGGACATTCAGGGCACGGCATCCAGCGCCGCGGCCCTGGCGATCCTTCTGCAGCAGGGCATCGGCGACACGATCCGCGTGTCGCTGACTCCTCAGCCCGGGATCAAACGCGCCAAGGAAGTAGAGATCTGCAAGGCGCTGCTGCAGGCGATGGGGTTAAGATATTTCCGGCCGAGTGTCACCAGCTGCCCGGGATGCGGGCGCACCAGCAGCGATTATTTTCAGTACCTGGCCCGCGACATCAACACCCATATCACGCGGATGATGCCGCATTGGAAGAAGAAATTCCCGGGGGTGGAGACCATGAAGATCGCGGTCATGGGCTGTGTGGTCAATGGCCCCGGTGAAAGCCGTCACGCCGACATCGGCATCAGCCTGCCCGGCGCGTCGGAAAAACCGGTCGCACCCGTTTACGCCAACGGACGACAGGTCGCAACACTCAAAGGCGAGGCCATCAAGGACGAGTTCGTGGCTATTTTGGAGAAATTTATCAACGATAAATACTCGAAGGCCGCATAGGACAGTGACGCTCCCCCAACTGAAGTGGGGGGCTTCTTGGTCGCTCCGACGCTCCTTCGGAGGTCGGCACTCCGACCCAGAAAGCCATTCATCCACCGAATAAAGTTGATGGCTTTCTGGCGTCGGAGTAAAAACGAAATACTAATCGGGCGTTTTCTTGCGATACCGCACATCTCGGTTTGATCGGAGGCGTCCCAACAGGGAGGATAGCAGCATGGCACAACAGGTGATCAGTTTTCATTACACGCTCAAGGACAAAGAAGGGAATACCATCGATACCTCACGGGACAAGACCCCGATGTCGTTCCTGGAAGGCGCCGGGCAGATCATCCCCGGGCTGGAAGTGGAATTGCTCAAGTGCGAGCAGGGCAAGAAGACGGATGTCACAGTCGCCTGCCAACAGGCTTACGGCGAACGTGACGACCGCTTGATCCAGACCGTCCCGCGCACCCAGATCCCGTCGCCGGAGGTCAAGGTCGGCGACATGTTCCGCGTGGGCAGCGAACAAAGCAACCGCGTTGTCACGGTCACAAATCTCACCGAAACCGAAGTAACCCTGGACGCGAACCACCCGTTGGCAGGGGAAGACTTGAACTTCGAGATCGAGATCACGGGAAAACGTGACGCGACCGAAGAGGAACTTGCCCACGGGCACGCCCATGACGGAGACGGACATCATCACCATTAAGAGAGCGTGGAAAGGTTACGGTTACGCGGCCCGTATCGTTTCAAAAGGTTACGTTATTCGTTTTTCCCACCCGTAACCCTAACCTTTTCTAACGATACTTTAAAAACACAACCCTAACCGTTACCTTTTAAATACTGCAAGACTTCCGTATGGTGCTGCGGCGGCTTGACCTTCTCGTAAATTTTCTCGATCTTGCCTTTCTCGTCGATAATAAACGTCGTGCGCGCGACCCCGAAATATTTCCTTCCGTACATGCTTTTCTCGACCCAGACCCCGTAGTCCTTGCAGGTCTTCTTGTCCTCATCGCTGGCCAGGATAAAGGGGAGGCCGAACTTGGCCGCGAAGGCCGCGTGGCGCTTGGGGGCATCGGGGCTAACCCCGATGACAACGGCGTTCTGCCCGGCTATCTGCTTATTAAGGTCGCGGAACCCGCAGGCCTCGACCGTGCAGCCCGGGGTATCGTCCTTCGGATAAAAATACAGCACGACTTTTTTGCCTTTAAAACTTTTAAGGGAAACAACGCTCCCGTCCTGGGCGGGCAGAGAAAAAGACGGCGCTGGACGACCGACAGCCGGGCTAGGCATACGGTTTCCACTCCCGGGACTTCGGGTCATAGATGACTTTCTGGATCCGGTCTTGCCCCAGCCCGTCCTCCAGCGGCCAGGCGGTCACTTCCAACTTGTTGCCGTCCAGGTCATAAAAATACAGAGACCAGGATTTGGCCCTTTTTTTGGCGAATTCAATACGGACCTTGTTGGCTTCCAGGCGCTCGATCATGGGCTCGAAATCATTTGCATGCACGCGGAAGGAGAAATGGTTCGCGCCCAGCCCGTCATTGTCGAACGGATGCGCGTGCTCCAGATCCTTGGCCTGGATGATGCCGATCAAGGACGGCCCGCAGTCGAGAAAATATTCGATCCCCGGCTTGGACGGCTCCCGCTCGGTGACCTTTAAGCCGATGACTTTCGTGTAGAACTCCACGGCCTGGTCAATGTCCCGGACGTTGATCGCCACGTGATCTATTCCAATAATACGAATCATAGTGAACCTTTAAGAGGGGCCCAGATACCTTGGTTCCAGATACCCGGCAGTGACCTCGTCATAAAGTTACAAATTTTCCGGGTGCCTGGGTCCTGGGGCGCTGGGCACCCTTCACAATTTAACAGTCTTCTCGATCTTACGCTGTTTGAACAAAACGTATTCTTTATACCCGGCGGCCTTGGCCAGGTCCGCGGCCTCGAAGAAATCCCGGCCGACATCCTCCGGCATGTGAGCGTCGGACCCGAACGTCAGGGGAACGCCGGCCTGGCAGTAGATCTTTAACGCCTCCAGGGCGGGGTACATTTCCTTGACCGGCTTGCGCAGGCCCGAGGTATTGATCTCGACGGCGACGCCGGCTTGCTCAAAAACATAAGCGGTCTTGCGGATCTCGTCGGTCATGTCCTCACTCGGCCGGTGCCCGAACTTCTTGACCAGGTCAACATGGCCCATGATGTTGAACAGCCGCGTTTCCGCGCTCTTACGCAGCAGTTCGTAGTATTTCCGGTAGATGACGTTAGGGTCGGATTTGGCCCATTTGGCCTGTTCCGCCGGATTGTCAAACCCCCAATCCTGGATGTAATGGACCGACCCGATGACATAGTCGTACGGATACCCGGAGAGCATTGCGCGCGTTTTTTCCTCATACCCGGAAAGATAGTCGGCCTCCAGAGCAATCTTGACGATAAGCTCTCCCTGAAACTCGTTACGCACATCCTCGATCATTTTATGGTACTCCGGCAACTGCGACATGTTCATGGTGATCGACGGGTCATCGTGGGACAAAAGGGGAGCGTGGTCGGAAAATCCGATCTCCAGCAGCCCGAGCTCCTGCGCACGGCGAGCGTAAAGTTCCGGTTCGCCCGCGGCATGGCCGCAAAGCGGTGTGTGCATGTGGTAATCGACGATCGGTCTCATCGGTTTAACGTCCCTGGGCCGGAAGCCGCCCGGCCATAGTGTTTATTTTCTTCTCCACGGTTTCCTGAACGGACGCTTCCGTCAAGCCGCGGGGGGAAAGCATCAGGATCCGTTCATAATCATCCAGCGCCCTGTCGTATTCCGCCAGGTACTCGAACAGCGCCGCCCGGTTGGCATAGGCCAAGATACTTTCCGGGTCGAGCTCGACGGCCCGGGTATAATCCCGCAAGGCCGAATCCACCGCGCCGTTATAAAAAAACTGGTTGGCACGGTTGATGTAAGCGTCCCCATACGCCGGATCAAGCGTGATCGCGTCCGTGTAGGCGTTGATGGCCCGGACCCGCTTTTTCTGGGCGGCGAAGACATTCCCCATATTGTAATAAACCTGCGGGTCCCGAGGACTTCGATCGGCCGCCTTGCGGAAATATTCCAGGGCCAGGTCCAACTGGTCCGTCGAGGCGTAATGGCTGCCCAGGTTAAAATACGCGATCGACGCCTGCGGATAGGTCTGAATGACGTTTTTCCAAAGCGTCTCGCTGTCCTTCCAGACCTGACAGCGATTGTAGCTTATCACGGCAAGAATTGCAAGATACGATATCAGGAAAACCCGCAAAAACCGACGCGTCCCTTCCGACGGGTGCGTCCAGCTGTGGTCGATGAGTTTGGCCAGGATCAGGAAAAACCCGATCATCGGCAGATAGACATACCGCTCGTTGATGACCGTATCGTTGACCACGACTAAATGCAGGGCCGGCCACACCGTCAGCAAAAAGAACAGGATCCCGAAAACAACGACCGGTTCGCGGCGGAAATGCAGGAAGGAAATGCCCACCATGACGACAAACGTCATGCTGAGCAAAAGCGGGAGGATGCTGCCTTCCGGAGGCAGGGGGTGAAAGCAGGAAAGGTCCAGCGGCAGCAGTCCCTTGACAAAATAGATCGCCAGGGCATACCCGGACATGACCCCGCGGCCCCATAACGAGAACTGCTCCGTGCCGGGGAAAACCTCCCGGTGCTGCGCCGCCAAATAGGTCAGGTAACCAAACGCGATCGCCGCGGCGAAATACAGCCATTTGCCCATGACATTTTCCTTCGTCACCCGACCGGTCTTCCAGTGGTCTATCATCAACAGCACCAGCGGCAGGGTCACGGCCATTTCCTTGGACAGCAGGGCCAGGACAAAAAACAGCAGCGCTATCCGGTGCAGCGGCCGCTGAAGCGAAGGCCTCTCATAGGCCCAGAGGTAACACACCAGCGTATTAAGATAGAAAAAAACGAACAGCAGGTCCTTGCGGGAAGTGATCCACGCGACCGGCTCAACATTCATCGGATGAATGCCGAATAAAAGGGCCGTGGCCCAGGCTATTTTCATGTCCCCGTCCAGAAGGCAAATAAAGAGCAAGACCAGGACCGTATTTAAGACATGCAGCAGGAGATTGTCAAAATGAAAAACGTGCGGGTTTAGCCCGGCGACGGCGTTTTCCAGCATATAGCTGAGCTGGGTCACGGGATGGTATTGCCACAGCAGGCGTTCGGTGAAGATCGCTTTAACACTGGCCAGCGAGGGATTGCGCACCAGCGGATTATCGATCACCGTGTAAGGGTCGTCAAAGTTCACGAACCCGTTCTGCACGCACGGCCACATCACGGTAAAAGTGATGCCGGCCAGAATAACGGCGGACAATACCCAGGAAAGATGAAAAGGACGGCTGCGTTCCTGCATAGAACTCCCTCACTTGCGGATTATGGATGGAATTATATCACAATCTTTTCGCTCCGGGAGATGAAAAGTCAGAAGCTTTGGCTTTCCATTAACGGTTTTGTGGTTTGACAGAAACGCGATCCCTGTGATATTATGCGCTATCAATAACAGAACGGACCATGAGGCACCCGGTGGACAACTATTTTAAAAAATTGATCGAAGAGATCGGCGAGGACGTGACCCGCGAGGGGCTGGTGCGGACCCCGGAGAGGGCCGCCAAGGCCTTCCAGTTCCTGACCAAGGGCTACCATGACGACATGGACGAGATCGTCAACGGCGCCGTGTTCGAATCCGACAACGATGAAATGATCATCGTCAAAGACATTGAGCTCTACTCGCTGTGTGAACATCACCTGTTGCCGTTCTTCGGCAAATGCCATGTCGGATACCTGCCCAGCGGCAAGATCCTCGGCCTGTCCAAGGTCGCCCGGATCGTGGACGTCTTCGCCCGACGGCTGCAGGTCCAGGAAAACCTCACCAAACAGATCGGCGAGGCGGTCATGAAATACACCGGCGCCAAAGGTGTGGGGGTCGTCATCGAAGCCAAACATTTATGCATGATGATGCGGGGCGTGGAAAAGCAGAACTCCATCATGAAAACCTCCTACATGACCGGAATGTTCCGCAGCCAGATATCGACCCGCTCAGAGTTCCTAAGCCTGATCCACTCATGAGAACATTCAAAACGGCCCTGGTCACCGGGGGCGCCCAGCGTATCGGCCAAGCGATCTGCCTTCATCTGGCGGCAGGCGGATACGGAATCGCCCTGCATTACCACCGTTCGGCCAAGGCCGCCCAGGCGACCGCGCTGCGGATACGAAAGGCGGGGGGGCACTGCGAGATTTTCGGCTGCGACCTGGCCGATGCCCGCGCGGCACAAAAGCTGGTCCCGGCCGTTAAAAAGAAACTTCCCGGACTGGACCTGCTGGTCAACAATGCGTCGATATTTGAGAAATCAACATTGGCCCAGCCCGGGTTAAGCGCCTTTGACCGGCACTGGGCGATCAATTTTCGGGCCCCGTATATCTTGAGCCGCCATTTCGCCCGGTCCTGTCCGAAAGGGCATATTATCAACATCCTGGACACCAACATTACAAAATACAAGACGTCCTATTTTGATTACCTGCTGACCAAGAAGACCCTGGCGGAATTCACACAGCTGGCCGCCGTCGAACTGGGCCCCCGGATCCGCGTTAACGGGATCGCGCCGGGACTGATCTTGCCGCCGGCTGGCCAGGGCGAGCGGTACCTGCAAAAACGGGCCCGGAGGATCCCCTTAAGGAAGAAAGGGAACAGCGATGCGGTCCTGAAGTCCCTTGATTTTCTTTTGACGAATTCCTATGTGACCGGGCAGATCGTGTTCGCTGACGGCGGGGAAGCCCTTGTTTAACGACTCCCAAGGAAAAAGCGCATGGCACAAATACGCATTACCGACCTGACATTGCGGACCATCATCGGGATCAATGACTGGGAACGCAAGAAAAAACAGGACATCGTGATCAATATTCTTATCGATTTCGATGCCACCCGCGCCGCCGTTTCGGACAACATCAGCGACACCGTCAATTACAAGGCGCTCAAGCAGAACATCATCCAACTGGTCGAAGCATCAAACTTCTTTCTGCTGGAAAAGCTGACTGCCGAGGTCTTAAAGCTCATCATGGAGGACCCCCAGGTCGAAAAGGCGACCGTACGGATCGACAAGCCCCAGGCCCTGCGCTTTGCGAAGTCCGTATCCATGGAGATGTCCGCAACCCGGGATTAGAAAGATGAACACCGCCGTGATCGGTTTTGGATCCAACATTGAGGCCCCCGCTAATATAGAGAAGGCACGCGGGTTGCTGGGCCAGGAGCAGCTGACGGTCCTGAAGGCCAGCCGTTTCGTCACGACCACGCCGGTCGGGATCCGGGACCAGGATGATTTCCTCAACGGGTCGGTTTTGATCGAGACCCCATTATCCTGCACCGAACTCAAAGACATCCTCCGGGGCATTGAGGACCGGCTGGGCCGCGACCGGACGGGCCCCAAGTTCGGGCCGCGAACGATCGACCTGGATCTCGTGATCTGGAACGGGGAAGTGGTCGATCAGGATTTTTATAAGCGGGATTTTGTCAGAACGTCGGTCCTGGAGATCATGCCGGACCTCAAATACACAAAGGACCATTGAACTTATGTTCGTTTACCTTGTTTTTCTGTTCACCGTTGTGCCGGCCGTCGAACTGGCTATCCTGATCAAGCTGGGGACGGTTATCGGCGTAACGAACACGTTGCTTGTGATCATCCTGACGGGCGTTCTGGGGGCCGCTCTGGCCCGTCTGCAGGGATTTTCCGTCCT
>Ga0066640_10002980_pt1 | contig 10126 bp, 11 predicted proteins | sample CryGeyCG2114_020_2_FD_59505 | JGI IMG/M metagenome (GOLD analysis project Ga0066640, IMG submission 59505) | Groundwater microbial communities from aquifer - Crystal Geyser CG11_big_fil_rev_8/21/14_0.20 | ecosystem: Environmental > Aquatic > Deep subsurface > Groundwater | place: USA: Utah... | reverse complement strand
TTTCTAGTTGTTGTTTGGAAACTACTCCTGTCTCTACAAATAGCCTTCCAATAAGGGTTGATTTTCCATGGTCAATGTGACCGATGAAAATCAGATTCAAGTGCGGTTTTTGCTTTGCCATATTCTATTCACCATATGTTTAATTATTAATATTAATAAAGAGAAACAAAAAACTACCCCTTTTTAAACATTTCTGACTAGAGTCAAAAATGCATAAAAAAAAGCAGTAAAAACGCGTTTTCGGTTCATACAAGCCAGCGTCTGCCGTCTGCGCGCATCAATGAAAATAGCTCAGACGGACCTTTACTTCCCGGATAGTAGTATACAAGGCGCGGCGAGTCAAGAGCACGCATCACCTGCTCATACACCGCCCAGCACGCTTCAGCTTCCTCGCCGGTTACAAAACCTTTATTGTCAAAGCGAATAACGCGATAGAGTAATCGGTCATAGGGATGCGCGTGTTTTTTTCGCAGGTCTTTGTTTTCCAAAAAACTCATAAATACCGGTTCAAGCATGTCATCTTTAAAGGAGTGGTACACATTAAAACGCACGCTCACGCCCTCATCTCCAGAGATAGTGATAAGAATCGAGTTTGGGAGCACTCCTTTTTTGAAAATTTTAGAATCACTTTTTTTAAGACGAATATAGATGCGGGTCACTTTCTCGTCTAAACCCTTTCCGCTCTTAAAATAAAATGGCACGCCACGCCAGCGCTCGTTATCAACAAAGAGCTTAAGCCCCATGCACGTTTCAATTGAGGAATCAGTTCCCAAATCCTTACAAAAACCATGATATTGACCTTTGACAAGAAAACACGTTTCATCAAGCGTGATGTTTTTTAAAAAATCAACCTTGCTTTTTGAGAGGTCCTCTCGTTTAAGCGAGTCAGGTTCCTCAATACCAACAAGGCTTGCAAGCTGCAATAAATGGGTTTGAAACATATCTTTTAGCACGCCACTATCCCCAAAATAGGCGTTTCTGCCCTCAAGACCGATTTTTTCGTTTGCAATGATTTGCACGTGGTCTATGAAATCCTTATTCCAAATCTTTTCAAAAAAATGGTTTGAAAAGCGCACGGCAAGAATGTTTCGAACCATCTTATAATTGAGGTAGTGGTCAATCCGGTACACTTTTTCCTCACTACCTTGCTCTAAAATAAGCGTGTTAAGGGTTTTGCATGAGGCTGCATCCATGCCGAATGGTTTTTCAAACGCAATGCGGGACTCATCATCAAAAGCAAACAGCCCTGAGTGCATGAGTTGGGTGAGCGCGTTTTCAAAAAGCATCGGATGCAAGCTTAAGTAGAAAATAATGTTTCCTGCATAGTCTGCTTTTAATTGTTTCAAATAGCTTTCAACATGGTCTAAACCGCCAGGCTCGTGCATGTCAACACGTTGGTAGAAGAATTTTTTGAGAAACTGATTATTGCATTTAAAATTAGTTGATTCAAACACGATTCTTCGAAAATGAGCGTCAGTTAATGTGCTTCGAGCAATGCCAACAACCTTGAAGTCGCGTGAAATCTTTTTTGAACGAACCAGACGAAAGAGTGCTGAATACAGTTTTCTTTTTGCCAAATCTCCTGTTGCACCAAAAAGAACAAGAACAAATGGGTCGCGTCTAATTCTACCCATACTATTGAACAAGACACGCGAACTATAAAAGACTAGTCATGGCAAAAAAAAAATGGGGGCGCAAGACGGGGTTAGTACTGTGTTTGTGCAAGCCCTTTTCGTTCACGAATCTTTGTAATAACATCTGTTTGCATTGAGTGAGGCAATTGTTCGAAGCGAACGTCTTTTAAGCTCCACACTGCGCGACCACTGCTTGCGCTGCGCAATTCACTTGTAAACCCAAATGATTCTGCAACAGGCATTTTTGCCATCATAACCAGATATCTATCGGTCTGGTCCATGTCAAGAATGCTTCCGCGCCGTGACTGCACAAGCTTTGTGAGCGCACCCATAACTTCTACAGGACTGTCAATGCGAATTTCGCGAACAGGCTCGAACATAATAGGTGCGGCATGTTCAAATGCAACACGAATACCCTCCCTAACTGCAGGCAGCACTTGAGCCGGTCCGCGGTGAATCGCGTCCTCGTGGAGTTTAACATCCATGAGTTTAACTTTCACACCAATAACCGGTTCGCGTGAAAGAGGTCCTGAGCGCACAATTTCTTTAAACGCATCAATAACCATTGGCAGGACTTCGCGAATCTGCACAATACCCTTTGTCATGTCAAGAAACGCACAACTTTCATAGAGTGATTTAACTGCGCGCGCTTCATCTTTGTCCATGCCAAGTTCATGGAATTCTTTCCAGATTTCCTTGTCCTTTGGCTTGATGTCCATGTTCTCAAGCTTTCCGTTTCGAAGCGCATCATACACGCTTGCGTCAAGTGGCTCTACTATGAGGTAGAACTTATTGTGCTTGTTTGGACTTTTTCCTTCTGCTTCAGGGGACGTTTTAGTAACTGATTCACGATATACTACGATTGGCTCTGACGTTTGGATTTCAACACCCTTGTATTTCTGGATTTTTTGCTCAATCCATTCAAGGTGCAGTTCGCCAAGACCGCTCATCAAGTGTTCGCCAGTTTCCTCATTAATCTGGATGCGAATGGTTGGGTCTTCTTTTTCAATTCCGCGCAAAACCTCAATGAGTTTTGGCAAGTCTTTTGGATTCTTTGCTTCAACTGCTTTTGTCACAACCGGCTCGAAAATGTGGCTGATAGCTTCAAAGGGCTCAATCATTATGTTAGAAATTGTTTCGCCAGAAAACGTGTCTTTAAGACCTACAATTGCAACGATGTTTCCTGCAATTGCTTCATCAATGGTAACACGTTGATTTCCTTTGTACATAGCAACTTGCTGGATACGCTCTTCGCGACCACCCTTAACCAATTTCACGGTATCGCCTTGCTTGAGCTTTCCTGAAAAGATGCGGCCTGTTGCGACTTCACCATACTCGTCAACCGTGACTTTAGTTACTTCAAGAATAAGCGGTCCGACTGAACTGCACGCAAGAAGCGCTTTTCCAACGTCACTTTCCAAATCACCCTTCCAAATAGTAGGGATACGGTATTGCTGCGCTTGTTTTGGGTTTGGAAAGTGCGTGATTGCCATATCAAGAAGGATTTCGTGAAGTGGTGCTTTTTTTGCGAGTTCTTGGACTTTTTCTTTATCATCGCTGTTGTATGCTTCAATAATGTCTTTGAAGGTAAGTCCGCGCTCATGCATGGCAGGAAGGCTTAATGCCCACTTATCAATTGCTGAACCAAACGCAACACTGCCGTCACCAACTTGCACGAGCCATTCGGCAAGTTTGTCTTTTGGCGCGTACGTCTTGATAAGCTCATTGACGCTGTTAATCCAGTGGATAAAGCGTTGCTGCATTTCTTCTGGTTTAAGTTTTAACTCCTTAATGAGTCTGTCAACTTTGTTAATGAAAAGAACGGGTTTAACACGCTCTTTGAGGGCTTGGCGAAGAACGGTTTCAGTTTGCGGCATTGCACCTTCAACTGCACAAAGCACAACAAGCGCGCCGTCAACAGCACGCATTGCGCGCGTAACGTCACCGCCAAAGTCCACATGGCCTGGCGTGTCAATAAGGTTTATCATAAATTCTTGACCTTTAAAGGTGTGAATCATGCTAATATTTGATGCTTGAATCGTGATGCCTCGCTCTTGCTCTTCCTCAAGAAAGTCAAGCGCGCGCGCTTCTCCTGCTACTTTTTCACTGAGCATGCCTGCTCCTGAAAGAAGCGAGTCTGAGAGCGTGGTTTTTCCATGGTCAATGTGAGCTACAATACCCATGTTTCGGATTTTTGTAGGCTCGCTCATCAATTCCTTAATCTTTTGTGAATTATCCTTCTTTGCCATACTAACACCATTAATACGAGTAGTCAAACTAAACTCACATAGCTTTTTAATGCTTGTGGTACGCCCTTATTTTCCTGCTGACCCTACACATGCAAACCGCCTTTTTTAAAACATGACTCGTGTAGGTAACAACAAACCAATGCTTTAAAAAAAAAGCGTGCGCAAAAAACCCGGGCTAACTCACTACTCGCGCGTGGTTAACAAGAGTTAAAAAGAGTTAGTGCGCATAGTTTAGAGGCATTTCTTGAAATACGCTCCTGAAGGATAATCATGACAAACAGAAGCGATGAACGTAAAACTCTTGAAAAACTTGTTGACACAAAAAATATGTCTAGTCAGGTGCCTGATTGGACTGCATACGAGAATGGATGGTGCAAAGACCCGCGCGACCAGACGTGGATTTACATCCAAAATGGCAAACCCTTGTTTGGAGGGTATGGAAAAACAGAATTACGCTAAAGACTAGTTTTTGTTTGCGTAGCGGTACACTAAAAAGAGCAGGGCGCCTGCAGCAACAATAGCACCAATATACCACGGCGTAAGACCTGCATCAATAATCACGCGTCCGGTAATCATACTAAGAATTAGAGCAGGTGAGTGATTTAAACGTTTAGGAAAAAAAAGGTTTAACGGCTTGCTGCTGCTTGTCGTTCTGCTTCAACTTTTTTAGTGATTGAAAAACTGGTTTTATCATCTTTTGATGCTTTGATAAGCTCGTCTGCCAATACTTGCGCTGCGCTGCGCTTGTTTTTCACACATTTCAAGTACACGCCCTGCGTGAGCCAGCGAAGCGCTAAATCAACGCGTCGTTGCGGTGAGCAATCAACTGCTTTGGGGTGTCTAATACCCCCATACTCGATAGTAGTAACTTCTTCCATAGGTGCAGAATATTCGATTGCGCGCACAAGAATCTGAATAGGATTATCATTTGTTTTTTGCTCAATAATATCAAACGCATCAAGAACGGTTTTCGCGTTAGACACAAATTTTCCGCTGTTTCTTCCGCTGGTGAAATTGTGTTTTTTTCCTTTGTGGCCTGAAACCATCATTTTCGTGATAAGTCGCTCAACAATGTGCATGTCCTCACTTTTCCAAAAACGCTTGGTTTCCTGTCTGCCTTCGTTTCGTGGAACAATGATGTTTGGCGTGCTAATGTAGCCAATAAGACCCGGATCCCTAATTGAGACCGCGTTGTCATACTTATTGAATAATCTGATAGTGTCAACCATGTTTTAGCGCCCTACTTTTTCTTCTCCTTTTTGCCCTTAATAATTTCAGGCAAGCTGATGTTATTGACTTTAATTACTTTAAATTTAACCCCCGGCATGTCTCCTGCACTGCGTTTTTGGGGTCCGCCAACACGCTGAATTATCACGTTATCGTGCTCATCAATGTGCTTGAGCGCGCCAACACCCGGCATGAATGCGGTTACGGTTCGGCCATTTTTGATGAGTTGCACAACCGCACATTTACGCAATCCGCTGTGAGGCTGTTTGACTTCAACGTTTTTCTTTCGAATAACAATACCTGACGCCATTGGAGCTCCTCCAAGCGGGTCGTACTTTCTCCACGTTCCCTGAGACTTGTGCAATGACCCTTTTGCGGAGTTCTTGTAGTCTTTTCTTCGCTTTAATAAGGTTCGTCCGGCCATAATGCCGCGTGCTTTCTTAACCATTTTACCTCACAACTAATAGCACAAGGGTTTTTAAAGGTTATTCTTTGCCATGCAATAAACCAAACACGGCATTGCTTTTATCATCATCACAAATCGTTACCTGACATATGAAAGTACAAAGAGAATGCTCAACAGGATTGGCTGGTGGATAAGATAGATGACAAGCGAGCGCCTGCCAAGAGCACACAGGTGACTGACTACCGGCAATTTTGAGAAGTCTGGAACGCTGAGTTTTCGCGTCTGATTTTGGTAAAAAAACGCGCCAAAGGCAACACCGCTAAAGACGAAAAAAAGCCAGGGAATAAGGGGTTCATAATCAAAATAATACCAGTTGGGTTGCACAAGACCGGTTGGAATAAAAAGCGGGTGTGAAAATGAGAACAAGGGCTTTGCATACGTGATAAGGGCAACTCCAAGCGCGAGAATACTGTTTGCAACACCCAAACCAAGGTAAAGCGGGGCAAAAAGTACTGCTACCCCGATGAAGTGAAGCGTTCCAAACACAACCGTGTTTTGAGGAAAAAATGTAAACGTTACGATAGTGATAATAACGCCCAAAAGGAATACGCGCGCGCCGCGAAACACAAAATGCGTTTTTTGTTGTCTGCGCGCGTAGCTAATCGCAAGACTGGTGCCTACAAGAAACATAAATAATCCAAGACCAATCCACACCCCTACTTTGAAAAACGGCGCTGACAAGTTAATAGAGACAAACCCAAAAAAGGCAAGGTCAAACAAGAAGTGATACACGACCATAAGGCTGATAAGGCTTCCGCGCAAAAAATCAACTTCCCAAAACCGCTCATGCATAGTTATGGTTTAGGAGTGCGATTCATATTCAAAAAGTATTCGCGCTCAAGGCAGTTGCGTTGAAAATGAGGTTAAGGCGCGTTTGAGTTGGGCAGTGTTTGTAAGAAGGCGGTTGCGCAACAATTGCATGTCAGGTTTCTTTTCAATCTCATCAAGATTCCTTTTGCACATTTCAAACAAACTGTAGAGAAAGCCAAACGAGCGTTTTGTTGAGGTTGGCGTGTTCCTGATTGCTTCACGAACGCTCGGCGCGTGTTCTGCAAGCTCTTCACATTCCTCTAAAAGCGCGCGTATAGATGGTTTTTCTGTTGTGCTAAACGCGTCAAGATTAGAACAAAACGTGCTTGTTGCACGAATAAACGAATCAAGGGATTGTCTAGTCACAATGCTCACTCTGACGTATTAAGAATTAAAACATTGTTATACGCCACAGAATATGATTTTTCTCAGGTTAAGCGCACAATAGTAATGTTGTGGTAGCGCTTGATAAGCTGGGTTGCGTATTTGAACTTGCTTTTTACGAGCCCCTTATCACTTTCAGGTGACAAGTGCAGAATTGAATTGCCTGATGAGTCAGTGCTCACATAACTTCGTCCAAGCTTTGCGGGATGAAAAATGTTGCTTGCAAACTTGACCGGGTCCTGGCTAAACTCAATAACTTCCACTTTCTTATTGAGCTTGTTTTGAAGTGCAACAATATTACTTCCTCTCCTGCCTATTGCAAGTCCTGCTTGGCCTTCTTCAACAACAAAAATTATCTTGTTATTTCCAACAATACAATCTTTGACACGCGCGCCTGTTACACTCTCAAATAATCCAACAAAACGAAGCGAGTCCGTGTCAAGCTTGATTCTAACCATCTTACTTTTTCACCGCTAGAGCACTAACCATAAATGGTTTTTTACACACCACGCCAAGGTCATAACTGTTTCCAGGAAATACATTCACACGCGTGCCAGTTAGTTCTGCGTAGTACGTGACGCGCTCTTTGACTTTTTGGCTTGTGTTATTTGAAAGAAAGACTTTGCTCACAGCATCTTTTTGCAGTGCAGAAATCACATCATCAACGCCCACAACAGTTTTTTTTGCTTTGAGCGCTGCACGTATTTCAGTTGATTGTGCTACGCGCGAAGCGTCTTGTGTTATGTCAGTATCTTGTGTCATGGGGGAACGCTTACTCCTTAGAAGGTTTAACCTTCTTCTCTTTTTTATTACTATCTGTTTTTTTTGCAACCAGTTCAGGAAGCCCTGTTCCAATTGGTGCAGGCTGGTTTATCATGATATTTTCAATCACACCGCGAAGCATGTCTACCTTATTGTGTGTTGCTGCGTCAAACAAGTGTACGATAGGTGTTTCAAAACTTGCTCGTGCAAGCGGACTTGATTTTCTGCCAACAATACCATAGCGAGTGATTCCCCGAATCTCGCCTGTGTAGGTCATAAGGTCTGCTACAAGCATGATGTGGCGAATGTCAACACCAAGACCTTGTTCTTCCATAGTGCTTACAACTTCGCGAATAATTGCTTCACGAGCAGCATCAATGCCAAGCACGTCATACATTTCCCAAATATGATTGCTATGCGTGCGGGTTTCGTCAACTTCAGGAATTTTCACCACTTTTTTAAGGTTGGTTCCGCTTGTTTTAATAACAAAACCGCGGCCGCTTCGGATTGGAAGCACTTGTGAAATGCCTTTAACACCGCGCACATAGGTTTGCAACACTTTTGCTTTAAACTTGTACACGTCAGTCACATCAATATTTGTTTCTGCGCTAATGCAAATAGTTGATTCGCCTGCAAGCTCTGCTTCAATTTTCTTGACGCGCTGCTGTAATGATTCAAGCACTTCTTGTGCAGTAATATCATAACTGCCCAGTTTTTCTTCATCAAGTTCAAAATTGATTTTGAAGTTAAGCAGGTCAATAGTAACATACTTGATAAGGTCATCGAGCGTGATTTCAATCAAACGGGCTGCCACCTTTCGCGCAATTGACTCGTCTGCTTCAAACTCTGGTTTGAGATAGATAACCATTGTTGGCGTTGAGGGCTCTTTTCGTGCGTCAAAAATTTCAATAATACGAGGCAAACCCAAGGTAACGTTCATATCACTTACGCCAGCGTGATGAAACACGTTCATAGTCATCTGCGTGCCGGGTTCACCAATGGATTGTGCTGCAATAACGCCAACGCTGTCTCCTTCTTCAACGTACATGCTATATAATCGTTCCAAAATCTTTGGAAGCGCGCCTTTCTTGTTTTTTGAAGCTTCAAGCTCTGCTTCGATTTCGCGTCTAATTTGTGGAGCAACGTCTTCTATGTTCATTCAAGCACCTCAGTAATGATTTGTCTCATGTTTGGTTTGCCGCCGGCACTTTTTCCAACGTCAATACCATCTTCTCCAAACAGGAATTGAACAATGTTATTCCAGTCATCTCGCACGCTCTTGTCGCGCACAACCTTAAGGTCTTGCAAGGAATTAACCAGTCTGCGCTGCAAATAACCGCTCTTTGGCGTTGCCATGCTCTTGTCCATAAGGCTTGCACGACCCGTGACCGCAACAAAGAAAAACTCGAATGGATCGAGCCCGTGAATAAAACCGTTTTCAATAAACCCATGACTTTTTGCACCAAGGTCTCCGCGCTCAAAGTGAGGAAGCACGCGTTCAAAATATCCTTTGCTGATTCGTGAACCGCGCAAACTTGTTTGTCCGTTAAACGCGTTCATCAAACCAATGTTGAGAAGTGAGCCTTTTGCACGTGTTTTAACCATAACCATGGTATCGTTTTCAAGCGTTTTAAAGACTTTTCCAATTTCATTGATTGCCTGGTTTCGTGCTTTGTTAAGCTCAGTTACGATGCGAAGCTCAAGAGTTTCTCTAAGAGTCCTGCCAGGAAATGCAACCAGTTTCTTTTGCTTGAAGTCAGTAATAAGATCCAAAACGCGTTTGATGCCATCCCGTTTGATTTGCTTAACTGTTTTTTCAAGGTCTTGGGGGATTCTAATATCTCGAAGCAGCATAGAAAACCCGTGCATTTGCAGGGTTTGCACTGCAATTGATGAGATTTGTTGGATAAACGTTGCCGCGCGTGCTGAGCCATGCTTATTTGCAATTGCTTGCACAAGCTTTCCGCCAGGACCCACGCTTGATGCGTCAATGGCACCATGCACAAGCTTTCCTGATTTAATCACCACAAGCGCATCATCTTTGATAAGCTCATCTTTACTTGCTTGTTTTTGTCCATACGCAGTTGGGCCTTCATAATCAAAATCGTCGGGCAAAAAAAGACTAAACACTTCTTTTCCCGTGTACTCTTCTTTTCGTTCAGGAAATTCTGTTTCAATGCCTGACTTGAAAAGAAGCTTGTACGCTTCTTTTGCGCTAAGCACCATGCCTTTTCGTGTGAGCACGTAACAACCACTAATCTGGTCTTCTACAGGTGCAATAATTGATGTACCATGTCGAGGAGAAATTATAAGTTCATTAACGCCCATGAGGATGCGTGCTTCTGCTTGCGCTTCTTCAGTTTGGGGAACGTGCAAGTTCATCTCGTCACCGTCAAAGTCTGCGTTGTACGGCTTTGTAACTGCTAAGTTGATTCTAAACGTTTTTCCAGGCAACACGCGCACGCGATGACCCATAATAGACATTTTGTGAAGTGAGGGTTGTCGATTGAAAAGTACAACATCATCATCAATGAGGTGGCGTTCAACAATGTATCCTGGCTCAAGTTCTTCAAGCAATACTTCTTTTGTTTGGT
>Ga0066640_10002977_pt1 | contig 10129 bp, 11 predicted proteins | sample CryGeyCG2114_020_2_FD_59505 | JGI IMG/M metagenome (GOLD analysis project Ga0066640, IMG submission 59505) | Groundwater microbial communities from aquifer - Crystal Geyser CG11_big_fil_rev_8/21/14_0.20 | ecosystem: Environmental > Aquatic > Deep subsurface > Groundwater | place: USA: Utah... | reverse complement strand
AAATGTATCAATTGCACTTTCGCGAATGCGGTAGACCCTGCCGATCTTGCTCGCTTTCAGCTTCTTCGCCTTTATGAGTTTCAGTACGGTGAGCGGATGCAGATGGAGTACCTTTGCCGCCTGCTCAACCGTGAGGATGGGGTCTTGCACATTCGGATGTTTAAGTGTGTTTTAAACAATCCTAGCAAATTTAACTATAGTTTCAAACTATTTAGTTAATTTTCATAAAAAATATAGATATTTAGAATGTTTAGCAAGTATTTTTATAGATTAAGAGTATTAAACATAGTTTAGACATATTTTAAACATATTAACTAGAGTTCGAGTTAATTCTATTTAATTCTAGTTAATTTTAGTCAACTTTATTTGGCGCTTCAACGGTAGATGCTGCAATTCATTCGACCCGTGGTAAAATCACCTCTTAACTTTTAATGTAACAATTTATGTCTACTTCAGAAATTTTCGAACGTACTCATGCTCCTGCCGATCCTGCCGAAACTATAATTGAAGAACAATCATCAATACTACATCCAGAGCCGGCAGCCGTGCGCGACTTTGTTCGCTGGCTTGCATCGAACGGTGTGATGCAAGATAAACGCCTCGGCCTGTATGGTGCCGAAGTTTTGGGCAGAACATGGGGAGCTTCCCTTGGACCAAATCATTTTTTTCCACGTGGTGAAGAGTTGTACATTCACTCTATGCGGCTTGCATCACTGCCAAATGGTGGCGGTGTTATCAAAATTAATGATCTTGGGGGATTCTATGACTCTGCTACCGGCGAAGCCCGTTTCCATCATGGAACACCTTTCCCTAATGAGCGTTTAGGTGAGGGCAGGCGAGTGACGCTTTGTGATGAAGAATTTCAATCAGTTGTTGCAGCTTTTCGTAGGAAAATGCTCGATACATTACGCAAGAGCACTGCCGTATATAATCAAAAAAATCCTATGCCGCGTGGAACAACATTTGATGTGGCAACTTGGAAAGAGAATTATCCAGTTACACGCCGCTTGGCGGAGTAGTCGTCTGTCCGTTATTTGCCACCATTTCCGGCGCTAATTGTAAGTCCATTGGCGGATCCGGCTCTTGCGGTTCGGTATCTGCCGCTTCACTGCCATTGCCGTTTGGCGCTGACATCTGAGTATTTTGCTGCTCCTGCGCTTCCATCTCTTGCACGCCTTTAGCCGCAAGTTCCTCAGCTTTTTGTGTATCTGTCTTGGTGTCGGCCTCGGTTTCAAGATGATAAATCGGATACGGTGCATCGATACCTTTTTGTGGCAATTGTTCATGCAGCATATGCATCATCTCGCTTTTAATTTGAAGCCAGCTCGCAGTGGAGCTTACCCAAAATCGCACCGATAAATTTATGCTCGAATCATCGAACTCTTGCGCAATTACTTTTGGCTCCGGCTTTTTTAAAACCATTGGGTGTTGCCGTGCAATTTCCAGTGCACACTTCATTGCGTATTTAATATTTGTTGAATAATAAATGTAGATTGGAATTTCGATGCGGCGCGTTGGATTTGTTGTATAGCTTGTAACGGCATTTTTAAAAATTTCAGCGTTCGGAACAATAACTTTTGTGCCGTCAAATGCGCGAATAATCGTGGCGCGCGTCTGAATCTCAACAACTTTTCCGGTTGTTTCGCCCACTTTAATGATGTCACCGATAGTAAATTGCCGGCTTACTAGAATCATCACACCGGCTAAAAAGTTCATGATTAAATCACGCAGGGCAAAACCGATACCAAAACCAACTGCAGCAAGCACCGCCGTTAAGTCGATGCCGGCAACTTTAAGTGCAACGGTAATACCGATTAAAATGGTTGTAAAATAACTTATGCGGCCCGAAAGAATAATAATTTCTTCATGCTCTTGGTCGACTTTTGCAGAGATGCGCGCCTCAACCGAGGCCTTTACAATTTTTGCCGCAACAAACGTAAGTAAAAAAAGTATGCCGCCGGCAATCCACGAGGGGATTTGTGCGAAAATATTCGTTATAAATTCAGCCAGCTTATCGGCAACGCCTCCGCGGATTTGATCACCCGATTCTAAGGCCCGATTTTGTATTTGAAGATAGGGAAACATATCTGGATATTATACCAGAAAAAAGGTGTTTTAGGTAGTGGCGTAATCCGCCTTCCTAGGAAGCCCTCCAACCTGTTAACTTGACTTATTAGATAGTTTATTGTTTTTTACGTTTGCCCGGGCAAAGTTTTCGTCGGTGCAAGTGCGCTCGGTTGTGTTTTTTTGTTACACTTCGGATATGAAAAGGTACTGCGTCATTGGCTGGCCGCTTGCCCATACTGATTCGCCCAAATTGCATACCGCTGCGTTTGCACAAGTTGGTATCGAGGCAGATTATGCTGCCCAGTCGGTTCCACCGGAAAAGTTAGCGGATTTTATCGAAGATTTTATGGCACATTTTGCAGGCGCCAATGTAACAATCCCTCACAAAATTGCTGTGATTGAATATGTAGATGGACTTAGTGAAGCGGCAAAAAAGATCGGTGCGGTGAATACGATTGTAAATGAGAAGGGAAAACTTGTCGGTCACAATACCGATTGGATCGGCGCGCGTGATGCTTTAGAAAAAGTTGGAGGAATTGAATTGCACGGTAAAAATATTCTAATTCTTGGTGCCGGCGGCGCAGCGCGTGCAGTGGTTTATGCAATGCGCGAAGCAGGTGCGCAGGTAAGTATTTGGAATCGTACCTACGAGCGGGCGCAAAAGCTTGCCGCTGAATTTGAGGTCCGGCCACTGCAAAGTATTTCCAATGAAAATTTCGATGTTATTATCAATACAACTTCTGTTGGTGCAGCTCCAAATGACTCAGATACCCCATTGCCAAATTACGGCTTCCCAGGAAGTCCAGCCGTCATGGATATCGTCTACACTCCGCGTATGACGCGTCTGCTCAAAGAGGCTCAAGCCGCCGGTTGTAAAATAATTATGGGCGATAGTATGCTCAAGCTTCAAGCTCAAGAATCCTTCCGATTGTGGACCGGGAAGGACGTGGGTTTTTTGAAATTTGAAATATAATTATTTTTCCTTCAGAAAGTCCGCGCCGGCTTGGTCCGGCGGCAGCTGCTCTTCTTCGTCTTCCTCTTTTTCGGCTTCGCCATAATCACCGCCTAAATCGGTTGCAACGCTTAGTACATCCGTGCCCCAAACAGAGTAGAACCAGCGATAGAGCATGTCGCCGATTACGTTCATTGCTCCCATTGCCGTCCAAATAGCCGGAAGTGTTATAAAGAGCAGAATCGTCTGTGTACCGCGGGTGAACTGAAAGAAAAAGGTGATTAACGTAAGCGCTATAAGCAGTCCAAAAACCACATTGTATACGCCAACGAGAGAGTACTTTGTATTCCCGACGATTTCCAAAATAATCAAACTTGCAAATGCAGAAACCGCGACATGCAGCAGCGCAGTTGCTCCCACTAATGTAATAAGATGTTGTGCATCCAGTACTAAATAAATCGGCGTGAGCAGTGCAAAAATACAGAGATTGATGAAAAATATCTGGTACATAATGGTGGCGCTGCGATTGTATTTGTCGTGACGTACAAAGCTAAAGAGCAGTGAGCCGACAATGTTGCTTATAAGTGACGCAAGAAATACCGTTGCAATAACGATGAAGATAAAGAGCGGATTTTGTGCGACGCTGTCGATGCCGCTGGCTACACCGGGTTCGGCAACCGGCTTGAGCGCAGTTGAGGCTCCCAAAAAAACTAAGAAGAGCACAATGGTACCGGCAACACCTCCGCCAAGTCCTGCAAATGTATTTAATACAAGCTGCAGAAAGCCTGGTGCGTGCGGTCCGAGTGCATTTTGATTCTCTTGATTTTGTGATTCACTCATCTCTCTATTCTACCATAATTCCATACTAGAAGGAAGCCGGCAATAACCAGATATGAGTCTGCCAAGTTGAAGCTTGGCCAAAACGAGAAGGCGATAAAATCCGTTACTCCGCCATGAATAATTCGGTCAATAAGGTTACTAAAGCCACCGGCCAACAATAGCGCAAGTATTATTTTTGTATGCCGTTTTTGTATATCGAAGTCCTTTATCACAATGCTGCAAATGATTGCGATCACGAGGGGAGTAATGAGAATCATGAGTGCATTTGGTACGGGAATACTAAATGCGATTCCCGGATTAAAACTGGAGCGAAGCACAAGGAAATCAGAAATCAGCACAAGCGGTTGCTCGGTAAAATTTGTTTGCGCGAGATACTTTGTTAGCTGATCGGCAAGAATTGCGACGATGCTGCCTATGCTAATGAGCATCCACATTTTGTGAAGTTTCATGTATGCAGTGTAGCAGCAATCGGGTATTCTTGCTCCGCTATGCATGAACGCTCTGGCCGCGTCGATATGGTATTGCTCTTAACCGTCTTCATTTTGCTCGTTTTGAGCATTGTAATGATTACGAGTATCGGTGTGCCCAAGAGTATTTCGCTTACAAAACCGCCGGATGTTTTGTTTCCCACATGCGGCCAGGACGGAGTGGACTGCTTCTTTTTGCTGAAACGTCACGTAGTTCGTATTGCGGTAGGGCTTGTTGCCTTCTTTCTGGGCTTTCGTATTCCAGTTCGCTTTTGGCGCAAAATAGCAATCCCGCTTTTTGGGTTTACATTTCTCTTGCTTATTTTTGTTTTGTTTGCCGGTTCAACAGTGGGGACAACTGCGCGCGCATGGCTTATTTTTGCCAATACTTCGGTGCAGCCTGCCGAATTTGCGAAGCTCGCACTTATTTTTTATTTGGGAACCTGGATGGAGCGAAAGGGGAAGGATATTGAAGATTTTAGAAATGGATTTCTCTCGTTCTGTGTGGTGACTGCTATAATTGTAATTCCCGTTATTTTGCAGCCCGACTTTGGTTCGAGCGTTGTCTTTGCTGCGATTGCTACCGGTATTTACTTTGTTGCCGGTGCACGGATCCGTCATTTGGCACTTGGCCTTACGATTATCTTTTTTATATCTGTTTTAATTGTTCCTAATGTCGGTTACTTAAAGTACCGTTTCGCTTCATTTGTCTCGCCGACCGTAGAAAATTGTCAGCCCGAGCCGGGTAAGGGAGAGATACGCCGTAACTACTGCTGGCAAACCGAACAGGCGAATATTGCAGTGGGAAGCGGGCGCATTTTTGGAAAGGGCCTGACGCAAGGAATTCAAAAAGCATATTGGCTGCCGCAAGCAACCGATGATTTTATCTTTGCAGCTTCAGCTGAGGAGCTTGGGTTTATTCGTACTTCACTGATTGTACTGGCCTATTTTGTTATTGCGTACCGGGGTTTTATTATTGCGCACTTTGCTGCGGATAAATATACGATGCTCGTTGCAACAGGCATTACGACCTGGCTTACGGTACAGGCATTTGTGAATATCGCCGTGAATACCGGATTAATGCCGGTAACCGGAATTACGCTGCCCTTTATGAGTTACGGTGGTACTTCGATGTTAACAACCTTAGCCGGCGTGGGCATTCTTTTACAAATTTCTAAATCAACCACTCCATACTATGCGAGTAATACTAACCGGCGGCGGAACGGGCGGTCACGTTCTGCCAAATATGGCCATTTGGCACGAGGTTAAGCGGAAGCATCCCCGTGCAGAAGTTTTCTATATCGGCCAGAGCGGCGATACTATAGAGGCGCGTTTGTGTGCGCACTATGGAATACCGTTCTGCGGAATTCAAGCCGGAAAGTTGCGCCGGTATGTTGATGTGAAGAATATTGTTGATGCATTTCGTGTGCCGGTTGGTATGTTTCAGGCGTTGCGAGTATTGCGCCGCGAGAGGCCAGATTTTGTTTTTGCAAAAGGTGGATATGTGAGCGTGCCGGTCGTTATTGCGGCACATATGCTTGGTATTCCGATTTATCTGCATGAATCTGACGTTACGCCGGGACTTGCAAATAAAATCTGCGCGCGCTTTGCAAAAAAAGTCTTCGTGAGCTTTGAAGAGACGCGGCAGTACTTTGCAGGTGAGGTTCAAGTGGTCGGTAATCCGGTGCGCAAAGAAATTTTCCATGGTAATAAAGAAAAAGGGTATGCGTTTACCGGTTTACAAAAAAATAGGCCCGTTTTATTGGTCTTGGGAGGCTCTACTGGTGCAGTGGCACTTAATAAAATTATTGAGCACAATTTGTCTAAACTTTTGGAGCATACACAGATCGTGCATGTTATGGGACCCGGCAAGAGTTTTAAACAGAGACCACGCCATACAGGATATGTTGCGTTTGAATATCTCCAAGATGAGCTGCCACATGTATATGCCATTGCAGATTTTGTGATAAGCCGTGCAGGCAGCGGAACTATTTTTGAGACGCTTGTCTGGAATAAGCCGATGCTGCTCGTGCCGCTGCCGGCAGAAGGAAGCCGCGGAGATCAGATAGAGAATGCCCAAGCCTTTGTTGCTCGTGGCTGGGCGGGGATGATAGAGCAAGAAAAAACTTCGGCGGCGGAGTTTGCATATATCATTAAAGATTTTTTGTCAGATCAAAAAGCGCTTGATGCAATGAAGGTGGCACAAAAAAAAACCGGAGTGCGCTTTGCGCGCGAGTCGGTTGAAAAAATCGCTATCGCGCTTGCATAATTCCAAATCCAGCAAAAAGCAGTAGCACCGTGCTTGTCTCTTCAAACGAGTGTGTAAAGAGGCCGGCTACACTGATTGCTACGAGTGCAAAAAACAGTCCGTGAGCCAACGGTTCACTCCGCTTTTTATAGAGCATTTCAAAAAACAAATAGAGCATAGTCAAAAAGAGCGCCAGACCCGGAATGCCCATCTCTCCGCTAATTTGCAGATACCAGTTTTCGGTTAACACTGGCTCGCCAAAGCGTGCCGTTGCTGGCCCGACTCGTCCTACGCCAATGCCGAGCGGATGCTCGCGCAGGCGCTCGATTCCTTCTTTAAAATACTGTGCATGAATGCTTGTTGAGAGGTCGCGGATAAATACCGAACGGAGTGTAGAGAATTTTGCACTGTGTTGGATTACGGTTGCGCTAAACAGCATCACAACAAAAGCAGCTGCAGCGCCCGCATATATTTTCTTTTTAAGATTATCGCTAAATTGAGGCCACGAGAGCACGCAGAGCGACAGCGCGCCAAAAGTTGCTCCAATCCAAATTGAGCGCGAGAGTGTGAGAACGATGTTGAGTACTGCAATGCAAAGCATGGCATATGCAAACTGCCGCGTTTTTTTTGCTGGCTTCGTCTTGGCGTTGGCAAACAGCGGCAAGAGCATGCCAACCACCAACAATACATACGTACCGTATCGCGTGGGCCCTCCAAAAGTCGAGGTAGCACGGCAGAATATCTCTGTGTATTCAAGATATTGGCATGCGGAGAGGGCGCGGCCGGGTGTAAAAAAATCTTGCGAGACTGAGTATCCAAACAAGGTCAGAAAATCTTGCGGCAAAATGAGTGCATGCAGAATTCCAAAAATCATTACAAGCACTGCACTGCCTAAAAAATAGCGATACAGCAGCTTTGTCTTCGGCCACGGGACTTGGCGCACAAGTACATAAAAAAGAAATGGCATCACGATAAAGCGGGCGCCTACTATCCACTGTAATAGCGGAGTATCTTGAAAGGGGAGCCACACGAGTGCTAGTCCGGCGAAGAGAATAATCGTCCAGTCGAGCATATCGAATTTCGGCCAGCGTTGGGCAACCGCCATTTCTACTGCAATTAATCCGCTTATCCCCACTACCACTGCCTCACGCCACATAGCAATAAAACCCGGCGCCCCCAAGCTCTGGAGCCATGTAATAAGAAATGCATGCAGGGGCGCACCAACAATGAGTATCAATACCAGCCAAAAGCGAATATCTGCGAGTGAGGTTTTTGCCTTTTTCATCAATATCTATTAGTATTTAAGATCTCTTAGACATCATTTTTTATGACTACACTCTGGATTATCTTTATATTCCTGCACGTCGTCTCTTTGCTGTTTGCAATCTTTGCTTTATGGAGGCTGTATGAATATATAAAGCGTTACCGCTTCGACGAGTCAAAATATACTATGCTTTTTGGCTTTGTGCATCTGCATTGGATTGCAGCGGCATATTTGGTGTACGCAGTGATATGGACAGTGGCAAGTACCATCCTTTTTATTACACTCAACCAATGATGAATACTGTCGATAATACGAATCGTAATTTTAAGGGGCAGCAGCCGCAAGAGGTCGTGCTCTGTTTTTGCCGGAAGCATTGGATCGTAATTTTTTACTATATGCTGAGCTTTATTGTTACGACTGCTCTTATTATTTTTATATTTTCTATTACAACCGCCCCAGGCGTGCGCGCATCCACTTCCCCACGAGTTTTGCAAGTTGTTGCACTGTTTTCGATTATTTTTTATACCTGGCACTTCCACTATGTCTTTGTGAAGATATTTAATTATTTTCTACGCACACTCATCATTACAAACATGCGCGTTGTAGATTTAGATAAGACGCTCTTTTTTCGCCACAATTTAGATTCAACCGATCTGCATGAAATGAAAGATGTGACTATGAGCCAGGAGGGAATTTTAAAGACGATTCTTAATTATGGAGAAATTACCGTCATTCGCGGAAACGAACTTGTCTTAAAAACGCACTACTGTATTCCGAATCCCAACTATCACTTCCGAAAAATTAATCAGGCAAAGCGCGAATATCTTTTGTGGCGCACACGTCAAAAGGGCGGATTGCGCGAAGAGGCGTTAGGCCAGCAGCAGGAATAATAGTGACCAATCTCGTGTTATACTCCTAACCGTGATTCTTCTCTGGTCGTTCATTATTATTTGTGTCCTTGCGCTTGTAACTGTTTTTTTTGTTTTGCGTATGCACGCACAGCGGATAGAGCGGCAGGCATACGCAATTGAAGAGGCATTATGGCAGCGCCGGAATAGGGTTCCTTTGCTCCTCGAGCTTGCACGCGAACAGATTGGTCAGAATCGTCAGACCATTATTGAACTGCGAGCGGATCTCCAAACATCAATAGAAACTCTTGAAGAGAAGATTGCGAAAGAAAAGGAGTTCACCACGATTATCCATCACATGCTAGAAGTTTTAAAAGGTGATGAGAAGCATCATGTTCTGCTTAATGCTATCCGGCATGAGTTTAAAGAGATTCATACTGAAATAGAGCGCGCAATTAACGATTATAACTTTTACGTGGAGCGGTGGGCTGCCCTTATGCGTTGGCCTTGGTTTAAATTTTTTGCCTTTTCCTTCTCTCAAATTCAAACTAAGCCTATCCCGTATGTCTGATCTATACGTTAAATGAGTTTTTCTGCAAGCGCCGGGTACTTGACAAAAAAGATATTTTACTCTATATTCCCTAATCTGTAAACGCCCCATTTCTATCTGATTCTCAGATAAGTATATAAGGTCACGTTTGCTAGCATCGTCAAATTCACCCGCTTGTCTTTATGAGATCACTCTATAAAATTCATATGATTTCATAGAAAGATCGTTTGCGTGTCAAATATCTTCCTTTATGGATAAAAACAAGGACTCCCTCCCACTTAAGATTAATGCACAGGCACGAACTCGCCGACATAAGCGAGTATTCCTGCGCTCTGCATCGGCACTCGATTTCATTCGTAATGTTATTGAGCTGTTGGTGCCCCGACGATTAGGACGCAACCGTGTGCGGGCGCATTTTGCACGTATCGAGGTAAAGGACTCTTTTAGCCGCTTTACCCGTCATAGCATGGCATTTATCGTTGCCTTGCTCGTTGTTACTTCTATTTCTCCATCGAGGGTTCTTGAAACTGGTTTTACCGCTAGCTTTATTGGTGATACTGATTTTATAGAAGGACATGAAGAGGAAGGTGAGCCGTTGCCGCCTCTGATGATTAATGAAGAGGGCTTTATATTAAAGACATCGCCGGTAAGTAAAGATGTAAGCCGTATTGGTTTTACCGATTCTGTAAAGCACTCTGTAGTTTCTGGCGAAACACTGAGCAGTATTGCCGAGCTTTATGGTGTACATGTACAGACGGTGATGTGGGAGAATAATTTAAACGACTATTCTATATTAAAGGTAGGTCAAGCACTTACTATTCCGCCTGTGGACGGTGTAAGCCATGTTGTTGAAACTGAGAAAGAGACACTCGGTGCGATTGCAAAAAAATACA
>Ga0066640_10002973_pt1 | contig 10134 bp, 7 predicted proteins | sample CryGeyCG2114_020_2_FD_59505 | JGI IMG/M metagenome (GOLD analysis project Ga0066640, IMG submission 59505) | Groundwater microbial communities from aquifer - Crystal Geyser CG11_big_fil_rev_8/21/14_0.20 | ecosystem: Environmental > Aquatic > Deep subsurface > Groundwater | place: USA: Utah... | reverse complement strand
GTTAAGTCCATACCCACTTTTTTTAAAGATAAGGTCTACACCTTTTTGATTTGGACTTCAGTTTTTTTGGTGTTCCTATTGATGTTAGCGTTTAATCTATCTGGCTTTTCTATTGTAAAAAATATGGTGCTATTTATCTTTACCGGCTTTTTGGTTTACCAGTATCGTGAGCTGTCGCGCCATGGCAATGCAGTAGGTCTTAAGTTATTTACACAGAACGTTTGGATGGGCTTTCTAATTTTGCTAGGCGTGCTATTTTAAATTGATGGTATTTTTATTGATGATGCACCGACCCTACAAAATGCTCACCCATCAAGCGGTCATTAAGGTGATCCTGCAACGGGTCACTAAAAAACAGGTACCAAATCAGCACTAACAATACTGTTTTTAAGATCAAAACACCCGTAATTTCAAGTTTGAAAGTATGGCGTTTTTTCCATTTAGTCATCCAAGCGGGATACTGCATAGACTCCAACTCCTACAGCGATAAAAGCGGCAATAAGCCAAACAATATAAAACATTTTCTGCTCCTAGTATAACACTTTTGATTCAGCTTCGACACGCTCGACTGACATTTTCTCACCCCGGCCCCAGAGTTTTTTGTAAACGAATAGGGTGTAAATTAAAATGATTGGCACCATTAAAACCCCACAAATAATAATGCCCGTTAATGAGCGTGCCGAACTGCTGGCATTCCAAATTAATAAACTTTGTGCCGGATGGTTGCTGGAAGGTATGATAAACGGAAATAAAGCGATTCCCATGGTTGCAATCACGCCAATCAGGGAAATAGAGCTGGCAACAAAACAAGCCAGCATTCTTTGGGTTTTGGCATATCCAATGACAGCAAATGCACCCACTAAGCCTAAACCAGGTACAAGATACAGTACAGATTCGTTCTTATAGTTATTCAGCCAGCCACTGGTCACAAGCGTAACAGTGTTGCTGAGGGGGTGCTCGAGCGGATCAGCCATTGGAGTCCAAACATAACCTGGCATGTGATGAATCCAAAAACCGCCAGCAATGAAAAGCACAATCAACAAGGATGCTGAAACTTTTAAAACAGGCAGAAGTCTTTGATAGACAGTTCCTGAGGTGCGCATGCCAAGGTAGGCTGCACCCTGCATAATCATCATGACAACTGAGACGACTCCACAAAATAATGCAAATGGACGTAGTAGGCCAAATAAATCGATTAGGGCGTTAGTATCATGCATAACATTTCCATAAAAGAAACGTAGTGTGATTGGGTCATATTGAAAGGGGAGCCCTAAAAAGAAATTTCCAATTGCCACGCCGATGAGAAGAGCCGGCAATAGACTACCTGCAAACAAGGCCCAGTCCCAAAAATTACGCCATTTTTTATGGGTCAGTTTAGAGCGGTACTCAAAAGAAACCGGACGGAAAAATAAAGCCCATAATACGAGTAGAAAGGCAAAATATAAACCTGAGAATGAAGCAGCATACACGCGGGGCCAAATTGCAAAAATTGCACCTCCTGCAGTGATTAACCAGACTTGATTTCCATCCCAAGTGGGTCCGACCGTATTGACGATGACGCGTCTTTCACTATCTGTTTTTCCGATAAAGGGGAGGTGGATGCCTGCACCAAAATCAAAACCGCCTGTTAAGGCAAATAGAATCATGACAAGGCCAACCACTGCCCACCCTAGAAATTGTAAAGTTGCTAATGAATCCATGGAGCTCTCCTTAAGCCTGTTTTTCTAAATCGTATTGACCTGTTCCAAGTGCGCTAGGTCCAAGACGTGCATATTTAAACATTAAGTACATTTCTACAATAAATAGGCCAGTATAGAAGAAGATGAACATAAAAAAGCTTAAGCCAATGTCTGTTGCGCTGATAGCCGAAGAGCTAATGTGAGTTGGTAATACACCATAAATGGTCCAGGGCTGACGGCCGTGCTCTGTAACAAACCAGCCAACAATACACGCGATCCACGGTAATGGAATGCTGTATAAAACAGCCCTTAAAAACCAACGTCTGTTCCAAATGCCTTGATTGCGCATGACGCCAATAAAGGCAAACAAGAAGCCAAAAATCAGTAAAAAGCCAATGCCTACCATAATGCGGAAAGCCCAAAAAATTGCCCAGACTGTAGGGATAGTGTCTTCTGCAGCAGCCTGAATTTGTTGAGGGGTGGCATCAGTCACAGTTTCGGTATATTTTTTTAGAAGCAAGCCATAGCCTAAATCGCCTTGGTATTTTTGAAATGTTGCGAGTGCTGTTTTATCTCCTGAGCGAAGCTTAACTAAGGCGCCATAAGCTAGCATACCATTTTGAATACGCGTGACATTTTCTTTTTCAATTGTATTCACCCCGGGAATAACATCATTCATGGAGTGTGTCACGATTAAGCCTAGAATATCAGGGATTTGAATCGCCATTAAATTGTGATGCTCGCTATCGCTAGGCAGGGCAATTAGGTTAAATGCTGCAGGAGCAGGTTGAGTGGTCCACTCTGCTTCAATGGCTGCAAGTTTCATGGGCTGTTCTTTGGCAACCAACACGCCTAAGCCATCACCCATAAATGCAACCATTAAGCTTGCTACGAGACCAAACCCTGCTGCGATCGCAAAAGAACGCTTTGCAAAATCTACATCTTGTTTTTTCAAAAGGTAGTAGGCACTGATTCCTAATACAAAAACTGCGCCGGTCACAAACCCTGCAATTACAGTATGCACAAAACCAAGCTGTGCAAATGGATTAACAAATAAGGCGGCTAAACTTTGCGTTTCCATCCGCATGGTTGCAAAGTTGAATGCAGAACCGGCTGGATGCTGCATGTAGCCATTAGCAACCAAAATCAATAATGCGGATAAGCTAGACCCTAAGGCGAGGCAAAAGGTCGCAAATAAATGTTGCCCCTTTGAAAATTTATTCCAACCAAAGAAGAATGCGCCTAAAAAAGTTGATTCCAGCATAAAAGCAACCAAGCCTTCAATTGCCAGGGGCGTACCAAAAATATCACCTACATATTGAGAGTAATAAGCCCAGTTGGTCCCAAATTGAAATTCTAATGTGAGCCCTGTTAATACACCCATCGCAAAATTGATTCCAAACAGCTTTCCCCAAAAACGAGTCATATCTTTATAAACACTTTTGCCACTAATCACATAAGCCAGCTCCATCGCGAATAAAATCCAGGCCATGCCCAGCGTGAGCGGGACAAATAAAAAATGGTAAGAAGCAGCCACGCCAAATTGTAAACGGGCTAAGGTAACAGAGGCTATGCTGGGATCCATGGGTACTCCAAAATCAATAGGCTAAAAACGAGTGGCCAAATTATAAAGGAGTTTTAGGTAAAAAAATTAAGTTTAAATCAAAATGAGAATCATTAGCTATAGTAAATAATTATCATTATCAAAGTGTGCGCTCTTGCTTCAAGGCTTTATAATCGTTAAGATTTATAAGTTTTTATAATTTTTATTTTGAATAGGCAATGCGTTTTTTAAAAAGTTTTTTGGGGGTTATCGCTTTTGTCTTATGCAGTACTTCACTGCACGCTAGTCTATCCTCACAAATTAATAGTTTGTTGAAGCAGCAAAGCCACAATATGCAGGTGGGCGTGTACATTGAAAATGCTGATACAGGGCGTGTTTTGTATAACGATGATGGCTCCCACCCGATGACTCCTGCAAGTAATACCAAGGTAATGACTGCGACAGCTGCAATGTTGTATTTAGGTCCCAATTATCATTTTGTAACGAGTCTTAGCACTAGTGGCAGTGTTTCAAAAGGCGTAATTAACGGAAATTTATACGTTAAATTTAGTGGCGATCCTACTTTAAAAACAAAAGAGGTATACGCTTTATTTAAGGCTTTGCATGCTAAAGGAATTAGAAGTATCCATGGGAAGGTGGTTTTAGACGAGACAGTTTTTTCAGGTCCGTATTATGGTTTAGGCTGGCCACAAGATGATTTGGCCTATTGTTATGCTGCTCCTGTTGCGGGGTCAATCATCAATGAAAACTGCATGGCGATTCAAGTGAAACGTAGCAGGCAGGGCAAACCGCAGGTGAGGCAATTCACTACGAACTTTCCAGTGGTGAATCAACTCAAGCTGGTTGGGCGTAGAGCCTTAAGGACTTGCGTATTTCAACCTACGATCACAAGTAATAATGCAATTCTATTGAAAGGTTGCTTGCCTTCGCGAGCGAACTGGGGCTTTTCGTTTGCCATTAAAAATCCAGATGCCTATGCAAGACAAGTTGTACAGGTTGATTTGTCCAAGGTAGGTATTGCCGTACGGGGTAAGTTTATATTTGGTAAAACTCCTGGAAAATCCACAGTTTTAGTCAGTCATACCTCTGATAATCTACAATCTATTTTATCCTACATGCTTAAGCATTCTGATAATGTTTACGCAGGTGCAATTACCAAATTGCTTGGTGCGCAATATTATGGGGTTGGTACTTATAAAGGTGGATCTAATGCCATTGGTGCAATTTTAAGTTCGCGTTTAGGTAAACCCTTTAAGTCGCCTTATTTAGAGGATGGTTCGGGCTTGTCGGTGTATAACTTGATTTCACCTTTTCAACTTGCGCAAGTGTACAAGTATATGTACCACCAACCACAGTTGATCCAGTATTTTATGAAGAGTTTGGCTATTTCAGGTCAAAAGGGTACTTTGGTCTATCGTATGACCAAAAATGGTTTGGCAGGGCATGTGCATGGCAAAACAGGTACAATTAGTGGCGTGTCTACTTTGTCGGGATATTTAGACCTGCCACGTAAGCCAACCATTATTTTTGCAATCATGATGAATGGCATTGAGGGTTCTCCCGCGCATGCCCGTTATTTGCAAGATAAAATTGTACAGCTTATTGCACGTAATGTGTGAGTAACAGCCGTTTTTTTGCCCAGCAGGTTGTGTTAGAATTAACGTTTTAAATTAGGAGTAATTACGTGGACGAACAAAAGAAAAAAGCCTTAAGTGCAGCCTTATCACAAATTGACAAACAATTTGGTAAGGGTTCTGTCATGGTGATGGGTGAAGGACAAATTGAAAAAGATATTGAAGCAATTTCAACAGGCTCGCTTGGGTTAGATTTAGCTTTAGGAATTGGCGGTTTGCCGCGTGGACGGATTGTCGAAATTTATGGTCCTGAATCTTCCGGTAAAACAACATTAACGCTAGAAGTGATCGCCCAATGCCAAAAAAATGGCGGTACTGCAGCTTTCGTTGATGCAGAGCATGCATTGGATTTAGGCTATGGACGTAAAATTGGTGTGAATGTTGAAGATTTATTAGTGTCACAGCCAGACACGGGTGAACAAGCACTTGAAATTGCCGATATGTTGGTTCGCTCTGGTGCCGTAGATATTTTGGTTGTAGACTCGGTTGCAGCACTAACCCCAAAAGCAGAGATTGAAGGTGATATGGGCGACTCACATATGGGCCTGCAAGCACGTTTAATGTCTCAAGCATTGCGTAAACTCACCGCCAACATTAAACGCTCCAATACATTGGTCATCTTTATCAACCAAATTCGTATGAAAATTGGTGTGATGTTTGGTAATCCTGAAACTACAACTGGTGGAAATGCTTTAAAGTTTTATGCTTCCGTTAGGCTAGATATTCGCAGAACGGGTGCGATTAAAAATGGTGATGAAGTAGTTGGAAGTGAGACTCGCGTGAAGGTTGTTAAAAACAAAGTTGCGCCTCCTTTCAAACAAGCAGAATTTGATATCCTGTATGGTGAAGGGATTAGCCGAGAAGGTGAAATCATCGACTGGGGTGTAAAGTTTGAGATTATTGAAAAGTCAGGCGCTTGGTATGCTTATAAAGGCAGTAAAATTGGCCAAGGTAAAGAAAATGTACGCCTTTACTTAAAAGACAATCCAGAGATTGCTGCAGAAATTGATGCACAGGTTCGACAAAAAGCGAACTCAAGCAAGGTTGATTTAGTCGCTGAGCTAGAAGGTTCATCAGAAAGCTAAATGGTGTGGTGTTGTTGGTTTTCCATATCATTGAAGGCCAACGCGACACAAAATTGAGGCTCAGAGCTAAAAACTATTGTCTCAACCTTCAAATACAGTTATAATGCTCGGCCTTGAGGGTTGGGTAGCAAAATGGTTATGCAGAGGCCTGCAAAGCCTTAGACGCCGGTTCGATTCCGGCCCCAACCTCCAAAAAGGCACTGATGCCCGGGTGGTGAAATTGGTAGACACAAGGGACTTAAAATCCCTCGGCTGGTGACAGCCGTGCCGGTTCGATTCCGGCCCCGGGCACCATTTGCTTTTAATTGCTTAGTCATTAGGGGTCTATAAAGCTTTTGCCGTCTTATGATATAGTAGCTTAGCGGCTAATGAAAAAAATCAGCGATGTTTTTTTACATTGGGTCGAGAAGGTGAGCTTGCTCAACTTTTAGAGCATAACCCTATTTAATTATTTACCTTTTTTGTATACTATCCTTAGTCTACAACTCGTATATAGTAAAAGGGCAAATGGATAGCATTGAACAAGATTTTCTTAAGGAGTTGGACGATAAGCTTTGGAAGTCAGCAGATAAGCTCCGCTCCAGCATGGATGCTGCAAACTACAAGCACGTGGTGCTTGGCCTTATTTTTCTAAAATATGTCTCAGATGCATTTGAAGAGCGCCAAGAAGAGCTAATTGGGCTTTTTAACGATAATCGTGATGACAACATCTATTTTCTGCCCCGTGCCGATTATGACAGTGAGGAAGAATATAAGACTGCCATTGACGCAGAACTAGAACTAACCGATTACTATAAAGAAAAGAACGTCGTGTGGGTTCCTCCACATGCCCGTTGGGTATACCTTCGCGAAACTGCAACATTGCCCATTGGTACAGTGCTTTGGCAAGATGGCAAAACAGATATTAAGTTCCGCTCGGTCTCATGGCTGATTGATAATGCGCTTGAGGAAATTGAAAAAACCAACCCTAAGCTAAAAGGCATTCTAAACCGCATCAGTCAGTATCAGTTAGAAAACGAAACGCTCATTGGGCTCATCAATGCGTTCTCTGACACGAGCTTTATCCGTCCAGAATATAAGGGCGAGAAGCTTAATCTACATAGTAAAGACATCCTCGGCCATGTATACGAATATTTTCTCGGTCAATTCGCATTGGCCGAAGGCAAACAAGGCGGGCAATATTACACGCCAAAAAGCATCGTCACCCTGATTGTCGAAATGCTAGAGCCTTACAATGGCCGTGTTTATGACCCAGCAATGGGTTCGGGTGGTTTTTTTGTTTCTACCGATCGCTTTATTGAAGCGCATTCACAAGAGAAACATTACAAAGCCTCTGAGCAGAAAAAGAAAGTCTCTGTTTATGGACAGGAAGCTAATCCCACCACGTGGAGACTGGCTGCCATGAATATGGTGATTCGCGGCATTGATTTTAACTTCGGCAAAAAGAATGCTGACACCTTTCTTGATAGTCAACACCCCGACCTGCGCGCTGATTATGTGATGGCCAATCCGCCATTTAACATCAAAGAATGGTGGCATCCTAAATTAGAGGGCGATGCCCGTTGGAAATATGGCACACCTCCGCAAGGCAATGCTAACTTCGCCTGGATGCAGCACATGCTCTACCATCTTTCGCCCAAGGGGTCGATGGCGTTGCTGCTTGCCAATGGTTCGATGAGCTCCAATACCAACAATGAAGGTGAAATCCGCAAAACCCTGGTTGAGGCCGATTTGGTAGAGTGCATGGTAGCTTTACCCGGGCAGCTTTTTACCAACACGCAAATCCCAGCTTGCATCTGGTTTTTAACCAAAGACAAAGCCAATGGTTTGAGGCTCAATGAAAAGAAACGTAACCGTTCGGGTGAAATATTGTTTATTGATGCTCGCAATATGGGCTTTATGAAAGACCGCGTTCTGCGTGACTTTACGATTGATGACATCGCCAAAATCGCCCGTACTTTCCATGCCTGGCAAATGGGCGAAGGCTATGAGGATGAAAAAGGCTTTTGTTTCTCAGCCAAATTAGTCGATATCAAAAAGCATGATTTTGTACTCACCCCCGGGCGCTATGTGGGTGCAGCTGATCAAGAGGAAGACCTTGAGCCTTTTGCAGATAAGATGGTGCGACTGACAGCTCAGCTGAAAGTGCAATTTGCTGAGAGCGATCGCTTGGAAGGCGAAATTAAAAAGAATCTGGCAGGATTGGGATATGAACTCTAAGCACAATGAAATAGCCTTAGCTGCCACACAAACACCATTCATTCTCTATGATGGTGATGATGATTCTGTACATGTGCGAGTATTGGTTGAGCATGAGACGCTATGGCTTAGTCAAAATGAACTGACTGAACTTTTTAATACGACTAAGCCTAATATCAGCATGCATCTTAAAAATATCTTTGAAGAAGGTGAGCTAGAAGAAAAAGCAACTGTTAAGGATTTCTTAACAGTTCAGAATGAAGGTGGCCGCAGTGTTCAGCGTACCGTGAAATTTTATAATCTTGATGCGATCATTGCCCTAGGCTATCGCGTCAATTCCAAGCGAGCAACACAATTCCGTATCTGGGCAACACAAATACTCAAAGAGTTCATTAAAAAAGGCTTCGTGCTCGATGATGAACGCTTGAAACAAGGCGAAACCACTTTTGGCCAAGATTACTTCCAAGAGCTGTTGGAACGCATTCGCTCTATCCGCACCAGTGAGCGCCGTATTTATCAGCAGATTACCGATATTTTTGCAGAAATCAGCGTCGATTATGACTCAAAATCAGAGATCACCCAGAATTTCTATGCCATGATTCAAAACAAGTTTCATTATGCCATCACCGGGCACACGGCAGCTGAAATCATTCACAGCAAATCAGACCGCAACGCGCCCCATGCTGGCTTGCTTTCCTGGAAAAATGGCCCAAAAGGCCGAGTGCTGGCATCTGATGTAGTTGTCGCTAAAAATTACCTCGATGAAAAGCAAATCAAACGCCTGGAGCGTACCATTTCCAGCTTTTTTGATTATATCGAAAACGTCATTGAAAACCGTGTAATGATGACCATGGCTGATATGGCCGAAAGCGTTGATAAGTTTCTAAGTTTCAATGAGTATGATGTGCTTCAAGATAAAGGCCGAATTAGCAAGAAACAAGCAGATGAAAAGGCGCTGGAGGAATATAAGCATTTTAACAAAACTCAGAAAATTCGTTCGGATTTTGATGTGCTGGTGGAAAAGACGAAGGGTAAGAAGTAATGAGCGTTTTCAGCTATATTATGTTTTTTCTGAACGTCAGAATGGCAGATATGCTTCATATTGGAGGGTAGTGTGATGAGTTTTGCAGATGAGATAAAAAACTATATCCCTGAAAATTGGCACTGTTTAACGTTAGAGGAATGCACCACCGAGGGAAATATCTCCTATGGGATTGTTCAGCCAGGCCGATCACTGAATGAGGGCGTACCAATTATAAGAGTACAGAATGTGAATAATGGCACATTGATTCTCAATGATGTTATGAAAGTTTTGCCCGAAATATCTAATAAGTACAAACGCACCATGCTCAATGGTGGTGAAGTGCTTCTAACGCTTGTTGGTTCTACAGGGCAAAGCGTTGTTGTTCCTCAGGCATTGGCAGGTTGGAATGTTGCTCGTGCCATAGCTGTAATTAAACCAAAGCCAGAAATTGGAGCGAATTGGATTAATATTTTTTTGCAGTCCAGTTTTGTTCGGCATTATTTGGAGGTGAGAGCTAATACAACTGTGCAGAAGACGCTTAACCTTAAAGATGTACGGTCTGTGCCAATTCCAATCCCGCCTGATTATATTAAGCAAACAATCGAATCTATAGCAATGTCTATTTCAGACAAAATTGCCATCAACCAACAAATCAACCAAACGCTAGAAGCAATGGCGCAGGCAATATTCAAAAGCTGGTTCGTAGATTTTGAACCCACCCGCGCTAAGGTAGCAGCACTGGAAGCAGGTGGCAGTGAAGAGGACGCGAATCTCGCTGCTATGATGGCCATTAGTGGCAAGTCTTTTGATGACCTTGCCAAACTCAAAACTGCCGATCCCGAAGTCTACGCAGAACTCCATGCCACCGCTTCTCTTTTTCCTTCTGGTTTTATTGATAGTGAGCTTGGGGAAATTCCGGAGGGGTGGAAAGGTGGAAAAATTGGCGATG
>Ga0066640_10002971_pt1 | contig 10136 bp, 13 predicted proteins | sample CryGeyCG2114_020_2_FD_59505 | JGI IMG/M metagenome (GOLD analysis project Ga0066640, IMG submission 59505) | Groundwater microbial communities from aquifer - Crystal Geyser CG11_big_fil_rev_8/21/14_0.20 | ecosystem: Environmental > Aquatic > Deep subsurface > Groundwater | place: USA: Utah... | reverse complement strand
CCTGCATAAGCGCAATCGCTACATCAGTAAGACGCGCTTCGGTATAACGCATCGCAGCGGCATTATCACCATCTATCGAGCCGAAATTCCCCTGACCTTCAACCAGCGGATAGCGAACAGCGAAGCTTTGCGCTAAGCGAACCATAGTGTCATAAACCGCCGTGTCGCCATGCGGGTGATATTTACCGATTACATCACCTACCACACGCGCACATTTCTTATATCCCGATTTAGGGTCAAGCTTTAACAGCATCATAGCATATAGCAAGCGGCGGTGAACAGGCTTTAAGCCGTCACGCACATCAGGCAGCGAGCGCGATGTAATGGTAGAAAGCGCATATGCCAGATAACGCTCACCCAGCGCATCGGAAAAATCTATATTTACTATGTTTTCGTCGGTCATAATTAGTTATTAGTTGTTGGTTGTTGGTTAACGGTTGCTAATAACAAATAACTAACAACTAATAACCATTTCCCTAAGCCGCAATCTCGTCAGCGGCAAAGCGGCATTATGCGGCTTTAAAACGTATTTTTCAAGGAAATAGGCACAAATATCAAGTCCATTTAGCGCATTACCCTCAGTTTTTTCATTAATTTCACCTGTTATGAAATATTCAGGCAGTAAAAACAGCTTGGATTTGTATGGCTCTCCGGCCTTGCGGCTAACTGCCCTGCCTGATTTCGGTGACAGGTAAACAAGATCCTCAGTTGCTCCGGTTGCAGCGCATTCGCTTAAATCAAGCCCGAAGCCAAGATGAGTTAGCAACTCAAGCTCAAGAATAACATATTCATATTGCCAGCTATCACTTTGGCACATAATTTCTATAAAATTATATAGCCTGTCATAAATATCAGGGCACTGGTCGCGCTCGGGCAATGTCATTTCAAGCAAAGAGCATATAGCGCCCAAAGCGGTAAGTTTAACAGAATCACTAAGAAGCAACGCGGCATTGGGCTTTGTAAGCTCCGCTGAAAAATTACCTAAATGCTCAGGCAAGCGCCCACTCCACTTAGCATCAATAAAATTACCTGTCTGAAATATTCCGCGTGCGGCCTTGCCGTTCATACTGCGCACCAGCCCTTTATATAGGCCGTGGCTTTGGGTAAGCAAGCACACTACCGCAGCCGATTCGCCATATTTTTTAGAGCCCAGTACTATAGCAGGATCATTCCAGTGCATAAAAAGTTTTAAGTTTTAAGTTATATGTTGTAAGTACCTATCGTTTTAAATTATAATTTACAACTTACAACTAGCAACTATCCATATGACCTATCAAAAATACGCCTCTGAAATTTATTATATCACGAAAAAAGCCGGTGAAATCATTATGGGCTTTTATACAAACAAAGTAGAGGTTATGATAAAAGATGACAAGTCACCCGTTACCGCCGCCGATCTGGCCGCTAATAAATATATAATGCAAGAGCTAAAAGCCCTCACGCCCGATATTGCCATTGTATCGGAAGAAAATTCTGAAGAAGACAATAAACGCGCAAGAGATACAGGTGTTTTCTGGCTGGTAGACCCGCTAGACGGCACAAAAAGCTATATTAAAAAAACCGGAGAATTCACGGTTAATATCGCACTAATTGAAAATTGCAAGCCATCGGGCGGCGCAATTTATGTTCCTGCGCAGGATGTAGGCTATTTTACAGCAGAAGACGGCAACGCCTATAAGCAAGAGGGCAATAACCTGCCGATAGAGATTCGAACTCGCCCACTGCCCGAATCCGGCCATACGGTCGTAGCAAGCCTATCGCACCGCACGCCTGAGACTGACGAATATATAAAAACTCTTGATAAAGTGGATCAGATTGTCTCCGCCTCAAGCTCTATAAAACTATGCTTAATAGCAGAAGGCAAGGCCGATATTTATCCACGCTTCGGCCGCACTATGGAATGGGACATAGCCGCAGGCCATGCCATATTAAATGCCGCAGGCGGCAAGGTAGAAAACACCGACGGCTTAGATTTTGTCTACGCCAAGGAAGATTTCGCCAATCCGTTTTTTATTGCAAAGAGTTAATAATAAAGTAATTTCCTGACAGAATATCGTCATCATGCGGCCTGACCGCATGATCCATACAAGTGGTCAGGTCTCCATAATTGGATACTTCATCTGCGTCGAAGTATGACGGGTAATTAATTTAAACGATAGGCTTTGTTTTTTTATAACCCCTTCCAATTTAGCTTGTTTTGGTATATAATTGGCGCGAAATCTAACTGATATTGGAAATTACAAATGTTTAAAGGTGCAATAACGGCTTTAGTTACGCCGTTTAAAGATGGAAAAGTTGACGAACAGGCATTCCAGGATTTTGTGCAATGGCAAATAGAACAGGGCATTCACGGCCTTGTGCCATGCGGCACAACAGGTGAATCTCCAACTTTAACCCACGATGAGCATAATAGAGTGATCGCGCTTTGTATTGAAGTAGCACATGGGCGCACCCCAATCATAGCAGGTGCAGGCTCAAACGCCACTCATGAAGCAATAAGCCTTGCAAAACATGCGGAAGAAGCAGGCGCGGATGCAATTTTAGTTGCCACTCCATATTACAACAAGCCTAATCAGGAAGGTTTATATCAACATTACAAAGCAATAAACGACTCGGTGGATACTCCTATAATTCTTTATAATATTCCGGGGCGTTCGGTTATAGATATGCAGGATGCTACAACCGCGCGCCTTGCAAAACTTGCAAATGTGGTTGGAATTAAAGATGCGACGGGCGATTTATCGCGCGTAACATCCCTAAAGAAAGAGTTAGGCGAAGATGCCGAGAATTTCTGCATATTATCGGGCGATGACGAAACAGCCGTAGCATTTGACACGCAAGGTGGCGTGGGCTGCATTTCAGTAACTTCTAATATTTTCCCCGATAAGGTAGCAAAAATCCAGCAATTATGTATAGATGGCCACCATACCGCCGCTGCCGAGCTTCAGGATGAGTTGATGAATGTGCATATGGCTATGTTTTGTGATTCTTCTCCTGCACCTGCCAAATATGCTGCAAGCCTTATGGGCAAAATGAATAACGAGCTGCGCCTACCGCTTGTGGCACTTGCTGCCGACAAAGAAGAAATAGTCAAACATGCGCTAAAGGAGCAGGGGCTGGATGTCTGATAAGAAGCTTCTTGCAAAGAAAATAATTGCCAATAACAAAAAGGCAAGACACGAATATTTTATCGAAGAGACTTTTGAGGCAGGCATAGTGCTGCTTGGCAGCGAGGTAAAATCCTTGCGTGAAAGAAACGCCAGTATACAAGATGCTTATGCCGATAATAGGGGCGGCCAGATATATCTTCTGCAATCTTATATAGCCGAATATAAAGGCGCAAACCAGTTTAATCATGAGCCGCGCCGTCCGAGAAAATTATTGCTGCATAACCGCGAGATCAAACGCCTGTTCGGTAAATTAAAGATAAAAGGCCATACGATTGTCCCGCTTTCTTTATATTTTAACGAGAAAAACAAGGTCAAGGTCGAGCTTGGTGTGGCCAAGGGTAAAAAACAGCACGACAAACGCGCTACCGAGAAAGACCGCGACTGGCAGAGACAAAAAGCAAGGGTTTTAAGTAGTAGTTAGTAACTAGTGTGAGTGGCTAGTAATAGAAAAACAGCTCACACTAACTACTAGCACTAACCACTCATATTCCCCTTGAAAAAAAACATATTTGTAGTATAATTGTACCGTGTGTAAAAATTAAAATGATGTTGTAAAATGCCGAAAGATCCTAACGATCCAAAATTTGCAAAGCTAAAAGCAATGGCTGCGGCAAAACAAAATGGAACATTTGTTCCAACTAATCCCACCTCTCAAGAAGAAAGCCCAAATAAAGTAACAAAAACAACATTTGGACCTGTACAAGATGGGGCTGAAGATAAAGTTACTAAAGAAGTTTCAGAGAATAAATACCAGGAACACAAAAAACAGTATGCACAATATGGTCGTATTTCTGAATTAGAAGAAAAATTACTTCAGCTTACAGAAGCTGGTAAGGGGCGAGATAAAGTAATAAATACCATTGATTCTGACAAAAATAAACTAGAACAAGAAAAACAAGCCCTTGAACAGCGAATCAGAGATCTTAACGATGAGCTACTTCGTGCCCAACAGCCGCAAGTCGAAAACGCCGCATTACAAGAACGGCTTGCTCAAGAACAGGAAAGAAATCGGAATCTTCAAGATTTATTGAATAACACACAAAAGGATTTAAATGCGGCCCGAGATGCTTTTACTGCCGCTCAAGATCAAATTGCGAAGCTAGAAAAACAAGGCTCATCCCCAGAAGAGCAAGAGAAAGTTTTAGAAAGCTTCATAACAGAACAAAATAAGAATTTCCCTGAAGACCCTGCTGAAGAACCAGTTGCGCCTATCAAACCTGACGAGCTAAAATCTAAAACAGATGAGACAGCAAAAAAATTAAACGACAAAATTGAAGAAGTAAATAAGGCAATCGACAAAGCGCCCCCAGAGCAAAAGAAAAGCCTAAGAGATAAAAACGCTCGATTAGATCAAGCAAAGAAAAAATTAGAAAACAATCTTAGTGCTTTTGACAAGCAATATGACGATGAACTGCATAACCATGCAAATAAATTCCTCGGCAAATTACTAAAACGCGTCGATGCATGCGTTGAAGCCATAAATGTTGACAGTGCCGCAGGTACTATGAATATGGTTTATACTGATCTTGCTAACGCCATAGGGCTTATAGGTGACTTAATAGAACTTGCCGTTGATTTGAAAATCGCCTCTAATAATATTACAAATCAGAAAGAAGCGGCAAAAGAGGGTTATGCACAGCAAGTTAAGAATTTACGCTCAAAGCTTAAAGAAAGCGGAATATCCGCTGATACTAAAGAAGAAAATAATATTAAACCATCTCACGTAAAAAAACTTATGCAAGAACAAAAAACATCTCTTTCGAAAAATTTAAGTCAAAGCCATTAATGCGACTAGCCCTTTATCAGCCTGATATCGCACAAAATATGGGAACTTCGCTTCGCACGGCAGCTTGCCTTGGTGTTGATGTAGATATTATTCTGCCTTGCGGTTTTCCCTTTGATGATAGAAAAATACGCCGCGCGGGAATGGATTATATCGAGCATGTAAACTACCAAACCCACGACTCTTGGGAAGACTTTATAAAATTTGCTAAAGATAACAAAAAACGCATAATCTTACTCTCCTCCAAAGCCAAAAAAATATATACCGATTTTTCCTATACAAATGACGATATTTTAATGGTGGGGCGAGAATCTGCCGGAGTTCCGGAATATATAAGCGATTATTGTGGGCAAAACGCCGTCACCATCCCCATGAAGAACAACATGCGCTCGCTAAATGTCGCGGTCTCCGCCGCTATGGTGCTCGGTGAGGCAATAAGAGTTAAAAACCTTTAGTGGGAGTGTTTAATATCTATATATACTGAAAAATGCATTAAAAAACACTATATTGAACTTTATAAGTAATTATCTATAATAGCAATATGAGCAGATTCTGGAAATTTATTATTACCTCGGCAATAACGATAATGAGTATATACTCATTAATCTCTTATTTTGGTATAGATGGTGTAACTAGTGCCCAGCATAAACTCGGCAATTTTGCTAATAAAACCACTAATGATATAACCAGCACTATAACCGATTCTCCTATCATCTCAGCTTTTTTATATTTCGGCTCTGCTGTTGTGATGATCTTTGTGTGCATCATGATTATATTTTTTCTGTTTATGATGCTAAAGAAACGCTAAAAATAATCCATCAAATCATCAAGAGTCTCAACAATAAGCCCAATATCATCAGGCTCTGACATGCGGTGATCGCCTTTTTGTACAAGATTAATACACATATTATCGGTTGTAAGCTGCTGCCCTAGCATGATCGAAAATGAGCTTGGCACATCGTCATCTAACATGCCGTGCAATAATCTTACCGGACAATCAATCTTGATATTATCGTTTAGTATAAGATGTTTGCGCCCCTCTTTGATAAGATTGTCAGTTATAGGATACGGATCGTCACCAAAATCGGATTTTAGATTATAAACACCGTTTTCTTTTAGCTGTTTTCTGGCGTCTTTATCCATCTTTTTCCAGATAAGTTCTTCAGTAAAATCAGGAGCAGACGCAATGCCCAAAAGTGCTGCCACCCTTTCTTTACGCTCTAATGCGGCAAGCATCATTAGCCATCCGCCCATGCTTGAGCCTACGAGAAGCAGCTTTCCGGTAGTTAAGTTGTCAATTACATCCAAGGCATTTTGTTTCCACTTGCCGATAGTGCCATCGGTAAACTTGCCGCTCGATTGCCCATGACCGAAATAATCAAAGCGAATGAAGCTGTAATTCTTGTTTTTGCAGTGTTTTTCTAGCTCCGTGGCCTTAGTGCCCGACATATCGGACATAAATCCACCTAAAAAAATAATTGTAGGTTTATTTTCCTTGCCTTCTATTTTGTGATAGGCAATATACTCATCTTCGGTTATTTTTAATTTTAAAGGCTTTTTATTCATAATCTTTTCCTGTTCTTATGCCAAAAAATACTAGTAGTAAATCAGATAAAAAGAAACCGGTAATTTTACAGGTTTTGCCGGAATTAAATGCAGGTGGCGTGGAAAGAGGGACTATTGAGCTGGCAAAGGCTTTGCAGATAAGTGATTTTACCCCTCTTGTAGCATCAGCCGGCGGCAATATGGTAAAACAGCTAACCTCTGCCCATGTTGAGCATATAACATTGCCGCTTGCCAGCAAAAATCCTTTTACTATATGGAAAAACGGCAAACGTCTGGCAAAAGTTATCAAAGAAAAAAACGTAGATATAATTCACGCGCGTTCGCGCGCTCCTGCGTGGAGCTGCTATTTTGCCGCTAAAAAAACCGGGTGTAAATTTATAACTACTTTCCACGGTGTTTATTCGCGTGGAAGTGAGCTTAAAAACGACTATAACTCGATAATGACCAAGGGTGCTCATGTTATTGCTATATCTGAGTTTATCGAAAAACATATAAAGAAATATTACGGCGTTAAGGCCAATAATATAACTGTAATACACAGGGGCGCGGATCTGGCGCAGTTTGATAGGAAGTTAGTTCCTGAACGCAGAATATTGCAGATGGATAAGGCTTTGCGTATTGAGCATGACAAGCCGATAATATTATTGCCGGGGCGTATAACACGTTGGAAAGGGCATGAGTTTTTGATAGATGCCTTGTCAAAAATTGATAAATATTCATTCCGCTGCCTTATAGTAGGTGATTTAAACAAGCATCCTAAATACGTACAGCAGCTAGATAAGAAAATAGAAAACGCAGGTCTTTCATCAATTGTGCGTATTGTGCATAACGTAACCGATATGCCTGCGCTATATAGTCTTGTTGATATTGTGGTTTCGGCATCACTGAGGCCGGAGGCGTTTGGGCGAATATCAATTGAGGCGCAGGCCATGGAGAGAATGACTGTCGCCACTAATCACGGCGGTTCATGTGAGACTATAATAGATGGTAAAACAGGATGGTTAGTAGAGCCGGGCGATGCAGATGGTCTTGCCAAAATTTTAGAGAAATTACTAAAAATATCACCAAGAAGGCGCAAAACTATAACAAGTGCTGCAAAAGAGCATGTAAAAAATAATTTTTCGCTGGAAAGCATGACGAAAGCTACTATAGAACTATATAAGAAATTATTAAAAATTAAGTAAGGTTATGCCGCATGATGGTAACGGATGCAAAATGGCTGGGAAGTATCCTGCCTAAATTTTCTAATGAGGAGTTATCTCCTATAATAAATATAGGTAGCTCTACAAGAAAATTTCGTGAGCATGACCAGCCCCATATCCATGAATATGTATTTAAACCTTTGCAAGAACGTGGTGTGAAGGTTATCCATACCGATCTTAAAGACGCAGAAGGAGTGGATATATCAGCAGATATATTCGATGACGAAGCTCTGGAAAAATTAAAGGCATGTAATGCCAAGGCAATTATATGCACTCATATGTTTGAGCATATTGAAGATAAAGAAGGTTTAGTAAAGCGTCTTATGAGCATTTTGCCCGAAGACGGCTTGTTTTTTATTACAGTTCCCAATAGTTATCATCAGCATGATGACCCGATAGATACTATGTATCGTCCGACACCTGATGAGCTTGCCGAGTTGTTTTGTGGACAGAATGTTATTACAAAGGAAATACTCGTTGACGGCACATATTGGGATAAAATAAGAAAACGCCCGATAACGCTGTTTTTCCGCCATTTCTTTAGGTTTTTCATTCCGTTTGTAAGCTTTAAAAAATGGAAGCGTTCAATGAGAAAATTATACTGGCTGTTTAATCATTATAAAGTATCAGCCATTGCAGGACGAAAAGTTACTTTATGAAAAAAATCCCCGTATCAGTATTTATCATAGCCAAAGATGAGGCTGACCGTATTGAAAAGCCGATCAATAGCGTTATAAAATGGGTTGATGAGGTTGTTGTAATAGATAGCGGCAGTAGTGATGATACTGTCGGTGTTGCAACAAAGCTGGGCGCTAAGGTTACCTTTCGCAAGTGGGAGGGCTATGGGCCGCAGAAAGTATATGGCGAAACTTTATGTAAAAATAAGTGGCTGTTAAATATTGATGCCGATGAGGAGATAACTCCTGCCTTGCGTGATGAAATAATTGCTATGTTTGAAAATGGTGAGCCTGGGCCCGGTGGTTATAAAATGAAGATTAAGGCATTGAGCCGTTTTGCCGAAAAGCCTCCGATATTTGCTCCGCATCATAATCCTATACGCTTTTATCATATTGACTATGCCGGGTTTAAGGATAGTACCGTGCATGATTCCGTTGTTTTAAAAGATTCGGCAAAAGGCATAACAGGACAACTGAAAAATGATGTGCTGCACAGAAGTTTCCGCTCTTATAGCCATGCTATCGCTAAAATTAACCGCTATTCTTCGATGCAGGCAGAAGATATGATAAGAAGGGGAAGAATCCCTTCTGTTATGCGAATAATATTTGAGCCTTTTATCGGGTTTATTAAGGGGTATTTTATCAAGCGGCATTTTCTAATGGGCATTGACGGGTTTATCGAAGGAGTTATTTATTCTTTCGGACGCACTTTGCGTCTTGCAAAGGCCAGAGAGATGATGAAAGAAAAGGCAGCAAAAGAAAAGTAACTATTAAGGAGTAGATATTACAAATGAGATCAGAAACTAGTTTTGAAAATAATATTTATCACATAAAGCTTCTCGGGCATTTTACTAATCAGGATAGGGATCTGTTAAGAGAGATTGATAATGCTGTTAAAAATAATCATATAGAAACAATAAAGTTTGATTTTTCCGAATTGAAATTCATAGATACCGGAGCTGTGGGTATATTGCTTTTGATACGCGATATGGCGCAAGAGCGCGACATCGCAGTTGAGGTGTCAAACATTCAAGGTGAAGTGAAAACCATTTTCGAAAAATCCGAGCTTCTCAGAATGTTTAATGTTATAGCCGATTAGTTGTAACTTTTCTTTTTTGTATACGAATAACATTATAGAACTATATAATGGAGGTTTGTATGGCAAATCGCAGGCAATTTATCTCTTTACTACTGGTGGGCAGTGCATGTACTGTGGCATCAAAATTTGCTTTTGCAAGCCATGGGGAGATAAAAAAAATGCACAAAGATGATAAATACTGGCGTGAAAAGTTAACCGATGCGCAATATGACGTATTGCGAGACGAGGGAACCGAGCGAGCCTTTTCAAGCCCGTTAAATGATGAAAAACGAGAAGGTGTATTTGCCTGCGCGGCCTGTGGTCTTGAGCTTTTTAACTCAGATGCCAAATATGAAAGCGGCACCGGATGGCCAAGCTTTTTTAGACCGATAGAAGGTCATGTGGAGACCAAAAAGGACTTTAAACTTATCTGGCCAAGGACTGAATATCATTGCGCAAGATGCGGTGGGCATCAGGGACATGTATTTGATGATGGGCCTGAGCCTACCGGGCAAAGATGGTGTAATAACGGAGTCGCCTTGACATTCATACCCGATGGAGAGAAAAAATAATGCGTATTATATTTTGTATATTATCAATTTTATTTGTGAGCAATGCTATGGCCAGTAAATATAATTCTTCCGATACTGCTATTTTTGC
>Ga0066640_10002970_pt1 | contig 10137 bp, 10 predicted proteins | sample CryGeyCG2114_020_2_FD_59505 | JGI IMG/M metagenome (GOLD analysis project Ga0066640, IMG submission 59505) | Groundwater microbial communities from aquifer - Crystal Geyser CG11_big_fil_rev_8/21/14_0.20 | ecosystem: Environmental > Aquatic > Deep subsurface > Groundwater | place: USA: Utah... | reverse complement strand
GGGAGAACATTTAGGTGTTCGTATTGATTTGGAAAAAGTACCGTTAAAGTATGATGGTTTGAAATATATGGAGATTTGGATTTCAGAATCTCAGGAGCGAATGGTGTTGTCTGTTCCACCAAAGAAGATTAAACAGTTTTTGGCTATGTTTGAGTCGGAAAATGTCAACGCGACGGTTATTGGAAAATTTACCGGCAGTAAACGGTTAGAATTATTTTACAATGATGTTCAGGTATGTGATTTGGACATGGAATTTCTTTATGATGGCATGGTTAGAGTCACAAAAGAAGCAAGTTGGTCGTTGCCCAAAATTAAGGATCCAAAATTACCCACAAAAGATCATTTTACCGCTTCGCTTCTGACATGTTTATCGCATTACAATGTTTGTTCGAAAGAGTGGGTTGTCCGTCAATACGATCATGAGGTGCAAGGCGCAAGCGTTATTAAACCATTTGTTGGTATTCATTGCGATGGGCCTTCGGATGCTAGTGTGATTGCGCCGAAATTAGGCAATCCAAAAGGGATTGCCGTTTCCAATGGGATTAACGTTCGTTTTGGTATGATTGATCCATTCTGGATGGCGGCGTCATGTATTGATGAAGCTATTCGTCAGATTATTTCAGTCGGCGGGGATATGGAGAAAATTGCTATTTTGGATAATTTCTGCTGGGGTAATCCGGATAAGCCTGATCGATTGGGAAGTATGGTGCGCGCGGCCGAAGGATGTTACACAGCGGCGGTTGGGTTTCAAGTGCCGTTTATTTCTGGCAAGGACAGTTTGTACAATGAATATACCGAGGGAAAAAAGTCAATCGCTATTCCCGGAACGCTTTTAATTTCCGCAATTGGTATTGTTGAAGATATTAATAAGACAGTGACAATGGATTTAAAAGAAGAGGGTAATTTGATTTACTGTGTTGGTGATACATATGATGAATTAGGCGGATCCATTTATTTAGATACATTAGGATTTTTGGGAGCTGATGTTCCAAAAGTTGATTTGAAGAAAGCAACCAAGACATTTAAACAACTTTCGAAAGCTATTGCAAAAGGTTTGGTTCGTTCCGTCCACGATTGTTCGGAGGGAGGCATTGGTGTGGCTCTGGCGGAGATGGCCTTTAGCGGTGGACTAGGTGTGGAAGCTAACCTTGCTAAGGTGCCTTATAAAGGTAAAGATAAAAAAGATAATAAAATTTTATTTTCCGAATCAAACAGCCGGTTTTTAGTTGAAGTCACTAATAAAAATCATAAGAAATTTGAGAAACAATTGGAAGGTGTTTCTTTTGGAATCATCGGGATTGTTCGTGAGACGCCGCATTTTGTCGTCCACGGATTAAATAATAATGTCGCTATTGAAACAACACTTAACGAATTAAAAGAGGCTTGGCAAAAGCCATTAAGGTGGTAACTATGGTTAAAAGGCAAAAATTAATTGAAAATTTAGAAGCGGAAGATCCAAAGTCAGAAGATCCATGGCGTGTATTTAGAATCATGGCTGAATTTGTCGATGGGTTTCATGAGCTGTCCGAAATTGGTCCGGCAGTCAGTATTTTTGGTTCAGCACGCACAGATCCAAAGAATAAATATTACAAAGACGCTGTTAAAACAGCCGAATTGCTGGTTAAAGAAAAATTTGCGGTTATTACAGGCGGCGGGCCGGGAATTATGGAGGCTGGTAATAAAGGTGCCGCTCAGGCAAAGGGTAAATCAATTGGATTGAGCATTGATTTGCCGATGGAAACAAAAACAAATCCTTTTGTGAATCATCCGATCAACTTTCATTATTTCTTTTGTCGTAAGGTCATGTTTGTTAAGTATGCTAAAGCGTTTGTGATTTTTCCAGGAGGTTTTGGAACGCTTGACGAATTATTTGAAAGTTTGACGTTGATTCAAACGCACCGTATGCATAAATTTCCGGTTATTCTCTACGGAAGTCAATTTTGGAACGGAATCGTTGACTGGATTAGAACAAAGGTTATTGAAGAAGGCAATATTGACAAATCTGATCTTGACTTGTTCCGCGTTGTTGACAAACCTGAAGAGGTTGTTAAGAAGATAAGAGATTTTTATAAGAAGAAAAAATACAAACGTTAATGAGCGCTAAACCACAAGTTATTATATTAAGAACAGCCGGAACCAACTGTGATCAGGAAACAGCATTTGCTTTTAAAGATTGCGGCGCCAGCGTTGATTGTGTGCATATTAATCGGATTTTTGAAGGCACGGTTAAATTAACAGATTATCATATTCTTGCGATTCCCGGCGGATTTACTTACGGAGATGATATTGAGTCGGGCCGTATTTTGGCCAACGAACTTGTTATCCGTTTAGGGAACGATCTTCGTGAATTTATCGCGGCTGGAAAATTGATTATTGGTATTTGTAATGGTTTTCAAGTTTTAGTTAAAGCGGGGATATTGCCCGGTCAATTAGCTGATCAGGAGAGCAAAGCGCGCGGCAGTGCTCAAAAATCAACGCTGACATCTAATGATTCAGGCAAATTTGAGGCGCGATGGGTTCATTTAAAAGTGGCAGGCAAAAGTGTTTGGACCGAAGGATTGAATGATCTTGTGTATTATCCTGTAGCGCACGCCGAAGGAAAATTTATTCCCCAAGACGCGCAAGTCTTAAAAAAGCTGATTCAAAATGGCCAGGTGGCTTTTCGGTATTGTACTGTTGATGGTGAAACGCCCGGTTATCCGGATAATCCCAATGGATCGCGCGATCATATTGCGGGAATTACAGATAAGACAGGACGCGTGCTAGGGTTGATGCCTCATCCGGAAAGACATTTTCTCTTTACAAACCATCCTTATTGGACACGGTTAGAGCGTAATGGGAAATATGGTGATGGCGCGCAGATTTTTAAGAATGGCGTGGAGTATGTAAAGAAAAATTTTTGTTATGAAAAATAATATCACATATAAAACAGCAGGCGTTGATATTGCTAAAGCCAATATTTTTGTAAAAGCGATTGGTGCTTATGTGCAATCAACTATGAATGCTAATGTTTTAAAACGCAAAGGATCGTTTGGGGGGTTATTCTCATTAGATAAAGCTAAATATAAAAATCCAGTTCTTGTTTCGTCAACAGACGGGGTTGGGACGAAATTATTGGTCGCGCAGTCCTTGAATAAACATGATACGGTTGGAATTGATTTGGTGGGTATGAATGTAAATGATATTTTATGTGTTGGGGCAAAACCATTATTCTTTTTGGATTATATTGCTTGTGGAAAATTAAAACCAAAAGTTTTAAAAGACGTTGTTAAGGGGATTGCGGCTGGTTGTAAACAGTCAGGCTGCGCTCTCGTTGGCGGCGAAACGGCTGAAATGCCAGGCATGTACAAGCCGGATGAATATGATTTGGCAGGTTTTGCCGTTGGTGTTGTTGAAAAAAGTAAAATTATTGATGGTTCGGCGATTAAAGTAGGTGATCAAGTAATCGGACTGCCTTCTAGCGGGCTTCATTCTAATGGGTTTTCATTAGTTCGTAAGGTATTTTCCAAAGCGCAGCAAAAAGCTTTCGCAAAAGAACTGTTGGCACCTACCAAGATTTATATTAAAGAAGTATTGCCCCTGCTTGATCAATTTAAAATTAAAGGGATGGCTCATATTACAGGCGGGGCGTTTTATGAGAAATTGACCAAAATTCTTCCTAAAGGCAAATGTTTTGCGGTTGATACTCAAAGTTGGAAGCCAGCGAAAATCTTCCAAAATATTCAAAAAAGAGGTAAAATAAAAACTTCTGAGATGTATCGGACATTCAATATGGGTATTGGATTAGCTATTGTTGTGGCAGCCAAAGACTTGAAAAAAATACGAGCAAATTTAAAGAAACGTGGGATTAAGCATTATCATATTGGGGAAGTGATTAGTGACCCAAAGAGGAAGATTATCATATGAAAGTGTTAATTATTGGTTCCGGCGGACGTGAGCACGTTTTAGCATGGAAGATCAAACAAAGTCCTTTAGTGGATCATATTTATTGCGCTCCCGGAAACGGCGGAACAGAAAAAGTGGCCGAGTCTGTTGATATTGCTGTGGATAATTATGCCGGATTATTGAAGTTTGCCAAAGATAAGAGAATCGGATTAACGGTTGTAGGTCCTGAGGTTCCATTAGTTGGTGGTATTGTTAATCTCTTTGAAGAAGAAGGATTAAAAATATTCGGTCCGACCAAAGAGGCTGCCCAGCTGGAAGGTAGTAAAGTTTTCGCTAAAGAATTTATGCGTCATTGTAATATTCCAACAGCCGCATTTGAAACATTCCGAGACATAAATCAAGCTAAAGATTTTTTACAGCAGGCGCAATATCCTCTTGTTGTTAAGGCCGATGGTTTAGCGGCAGGTAAGGGTGTCATTATTTGCAAAGACCAAGAAAAAGCCGTCGATGCCGTAACGCAGATTATGCAGGAAAAAATTTTTAAAGAAGCTGGAAATACTATTATTATTGAAGAATGTTTGGAAGGTGAAGAGGTTTCTATTCTGGCTGTCAGTGATGGCGATCATTATGTTATTTTGGATTCAGCACAGGATCATAAACGAATTTTTGATGATGATATGGGGCCGAATACAGGAGGGATGGGGGCGTACTCTCCTGCACCGATTGCAAATGTTGACTTGCTTAAAAAAATTGCGACACGCGTTATTGATCCAACTGTTCGCGGTATGCGTCGGGAAAATATTCCATTTAAAGGAATTCTTTATGTCGGCATCATGGTTACTAAAGAAGGTCCGATGGTTTTAGAATTTAATGTTCGTTTTGGTGATCCGGAAGCGCAAGCTATGATCCCTCGATTAAAAAATGATTTAATGGATATTTTATTAGCCACATGTAAGGGAGAGTTGGATAAAATTCATTTGGATTGGAGTAAGAAAAGCTGTGTTTGTGTTGTTATGAGTGCTGGTGGTTATCCAGGAAAATATAAGACAGGCGATGAAATCAAAGGCATTGATGCCGCTGAAAAAATTGAAGGTGTTGAGGTATTTCATGCAGGGACAAAAAATATTGATGGAAAAACTGTAACAGCTGGAGGGCGTGTTCTTGGTGTAACAGGAATAGGCGACACGGTTGATGCAGCCATTAAAACAGCGTATAAAGGTGTTGAGGCGATTGAATTTGAGAAATGTTTTTTCCGGCGGGATATTGGGGCTAAAGCATTAGCGAGCCTGATAGGATCAAATCGACAAACAACGACTCGTAATTAAGCACAGGAGAATATGTATGGCAGATGCTCAAGTAGCAATTATGATGGGAAGTAAATCAGACCTTCCAATTTTAGAAGCCGCAGCCGAAACATTAAAAGAATTCGGCATCAGTTATGATATTAAAGTTTTATCAGCTCACCGCACGCCTAAAGAATGTTGCGCTTACGCTGAGGCGTTTCGATCAAAAGGCGGAAAAATTTTTATTTGCGGCGCGGGCGTTTCGGCGGCGTTGTCAGGGGTTGTCGCAGCGCACACGACATTGCCTGTTATTGGAGTACCGATAGACGCGTCGCCGCTTGGTGGGATGGATGCGCTATTATCTACAGTTCAAATGCCACCTGGTGTTCCAGTAGGTGCTGTTGCTATAGGAAAACCTGGCGCAAAAAATGCGGCTCTTCTTGCGGTAAGAATTTTGAGTTTATCCGATCCTTCTTTGGAGAAGAAGCTGGATAATTTCCGCGAAGAACAGCGGCAGAAAATTCTAAATACGGATCTTAATTGAAAACTAAAGTCATTGAAGTCCATCCGCAATATCCTGAGTTAGACACGATTGCCGAATGTTCCAAGATCATTCGTGATGGCGGGTTGGTTATTTTTCCGACAGAAACAGTTTATGGGATTGCGTGTGATTACAATAATCCCAAAGCAATGGCGCGTTTACGCAAAGTTAAACAGCGCTCTGATGATAAACCATTTTCTGTACTGCTCTCCCAAAAAGGGTTAATTCCGAATTATACAACACTAGCTGATCCGCGGCTTTATAAATTGATCAATCGGTTTTGGCCGGGGCCGTTAACAGTGGTTGTTCCTGAAAAAAGCGGTCAAGGGACTATTGGAGTGCGCGTTCCTAATCATCCGGTTGCGATTCGTTTGGTGGGCGATGTGAAAAGCCGTGTCGCGGCACCATCAGCTAACATTGAAGGGCGACCAGCACCGACAACATGTGCTGAGGCGTTAAAAGATTTAAATGGTTTGGTGGATATTGCCATTGATAGCGGAGCTTCAACGGTGAAATTAGGTTCGACAGTTGTTGATTTTACTGGTATGAGTCCAAAAGTTTTACGTGAGGGACCCATTACGCAGGCGGAAATTGATCGGGAAACAAAAAAGAAGACAATTCTTTTTGTGTGCACAGGTAATAGCTGCCGTTCCGTTATGGCGGAATACGTTCTAAAAAGCAAAGTTAGCGGCCGCATGGATGTGGAGGTCGTTTCGGCAGGTACAGGTGTCTTTATTCAATCACGCGCTAGTGCTGAGACAATTTCCGTTTTGAAAGATGAAGGTATTAATTGTCTGGAGCATATATCCCAGCCTGTGAGCGCGATTCTTTTGAAGCAGGCTGATTTGATATTTGTCATGACTCGAGGACATCGCATGCAGGTATTAGAGCGCGTGCCCGAGGTGGAAAAACGGGTTTATCTTTTGAAGGAATTTAGTAATACCAAAGAAACTTTACAAGGAGATTTGGATGTGCCTGATCCGATTGGCCGATCCAATCAGGATTACAAAGAATGCCTAAACGTTATTAAGGAAGCTGTTAATAAAATCGTTGAACTTATTTAAAAGGGAGTGGTTTTGAAAGTTTATATTGGAGCAGATCATAGAGGGGTTAATTACAAGAAAAAAATTTCTGATATATTAGCCAAACTTGAATACGATGTTATTGATGTAGGGGCGTTTAATTCTTCAGAAAGTTGTGACTATCCAAAAGTTGCTAAGAAAGTAGCTAAAGCAGTCGCAAAATCAACTGAGGATCGGGGAATTTTGGTATGCATGTCGGGTGTGGGACAAGCTATTGCAGCGAATAAGGTGAAGGGTGTTTATGCCGCGCTTTGTTATAATGTTCAAGTGGCAAAGCTTTCCCGTCAGCATAATAATTCAAACGTTCTTGTATTAAGTTCAAAATTTACAAAGCAAAAAGATCTGCCTAAAATTATTAAAACGTGGTTAACAACGGATTTCGAAGGTGGTCGACACCTAAGACGTTTAAACCAGATCAAAGCGTTAGAGAAGGGAAAATGATGAAGCATTTAGAACAGACTGATCCAGAAATTTATAAAGCTATTGGTGAAGAATTAGCGCGCCAGCAGAATAATTTGGAACTGATTGCCTCTGAAAATATTGTCTCACAAGCGGTTCTCGAAGCTCAAGGGAGTGTGTTGACAAATAAATATGCCGAAGGTTATCCGTCAGCGCGTTGGTATGGCGGGTGTGAGTATGTGGATGTTGCTGAGAATTTAGCCATTTCACGCGCGAAAGAATTGTTTGGCGCCGAGCATGTGAATGTTCAGCCGCATTCCGGCTCGCAAGCTAATGCCGCGGTATATTTAGCGGCATTAAAATATGGCGATACAGTTTTGGCTTTAGATTTAGCTTGCGGAGGACATTTGACGCACGGATTGAAAATGAATTTTTCCGGCATATCGTACAATTTTATTTCTTATAAAGTGGACAAAAAGACAGAAATGTTTGATTACGATGAGATCGAGCGATTAGCTGTTGAGCACAAACCAAAGATGATTGTTGCCGGCGCGTCAGCGTATTCGCGCATTATTGATTTTAAACGGTTTCGTGAAATCTGCGACAAAGTGGGCGCAATGTTTTTTGTCGATATGGCGCATATTGCCGGGTTGGTGGCGGCTGGTGTACATCCAAATCCAGTTCCCTACGCGGAGTTTGTCACAACAACAACTCACAAGACTTTGCGTGGACCGCGGGGAGGTATGATTCTTTGCCGGGAAGAATTTGCTAAAAAGATAAATTCACGCATATTTCCAGGTATTCAAGGTGGACCATTGATGCATGTGATTGCAGCTAAGGCTGTCGCGTTTAAAGAAGCTTTGAGTCCAGAATTCAAAGCATATCAAAAACAAATTGTGGCTAATGCAGTCGCGTTTGCAGAAGAGTTGACTAAGCTCGGATTTCGTATTGTCTCCGGTGGAACAGATAATCATTTATTTATGGTGGATCTTCGTTCAAAAAATATTTCCGGGAAGGAAACGTCCGCTGTCTTGGATAAGGTTAATATTACGGTTAACAAAAATTTGATTCCATTTGATACGGAAAATCCGACAATCACTAGTGGAATTCGTATTGGAACACCTGCGGTGACAACGCGGGGAATGAAAGAAGCGCAAATGAAGCAGATTGCTCAGTTGATTGATAAAGCTATTTTAAATAAAGAAAATGATACCGAGTTGGCCAAGATTAAAGCTGAAGTTCTAAAGTTAACCAAGGAATTTCCTTTGTACACGGATCTATGATCTTTAAATTATGAAATGTCCCGGATGTCAATATAATGAAACAAAGGTTGTGGATTCTCGCTTAAGTGGCGATGGTTCTTCTATTCGCCGAAGACGCGAATGTTTGAAATGTGAACATCGTTTTACAACCTATGAATATGTTGAACAGGTTCCATTGATGGTTGTTAAACGTGACGGCCGTCGTCAACCATTTGACCGTAAACGGATTATCGCCGGACTCGTTAAAGCATGTGAGAAGCGCCCCGTTAGTATTGACCGAATGGAAGAGTTGACTGAAGAGATGGAGCGCATTATTCAAAAAAAATTTGATCGCGAAGTTAATTCACGGGATATCGGTGAAATTATTATGGAAAAGTTGGCGGATTTGGATGAAGTGGCGTATGTGCGCTTTGCTTCCGTTTACCGTCAGTTTCGAGATGTAAATCAATTTATGTCAGAACTTAAAGGAATGCTCAATAAGAGTGAAAAGGAAAATAAATGATACAAGTTGAGCTTAGTAAAATTATTATTGATGAAAAACGTCAGGATCAGATTATTGTCTTAAAAGAAAAAGGCGGCGATCGCCAATTTCCTATTGTGATAGGATTTCTGGAAGCATCGAGCATTAAGATGAAGCTTTCGAAAGTAGAAGTGCCGCGGCCGATGACGCATGATTTGCTTTTAAATGTCATTGAACATTTGGATGCCAAGATGGATAAACTTATTATTGATGAAATGATTAATGGTACGTTTCATTCTAAGATTGAGCTCAAGCTTAAAGGAAATAAAAAGCGGATTATTGACGCACGCCCATCCGATGGGGTTGCCTTAGCTGTTAGGGCGGGAGCGGATATTTTTGTTGAAGAGTCTGTTCTTGAGCAAGCCGCGATTTTCAAAGCAGAGTAGTTTAAAAAAATCCGAAATCAGAAAAACGAAAATCAAAACAATATCGAAATCAGAAATTCTAAATTAGAAATAGTTTATGATTTAGAGAACGCGAATTTCAAATTTGTTTCGTATTTCGAGTTTCGTGTTTCGGATTTTAATCATCATGTTTATATTAAATGAATATCCCCAATTAAAAATTGTTCAGGATTTAGCTAAAAAACGTAAGACATCTGTTTATCTCGTCGGCGGATTTCTACGCGATTATCTTCTTAAGCGCAATAAATGTGATTTCGATTTTGCTGTTGAGAAAGACGCGCTCAAATTTGCGCAAGCGTTTGCCAACGAAGTGAAGGGCGCGTATGTTTTATTGGATGATGACTGCCAATGCGCGCGCGTTGTGAAGAAGAAAAAAGGTGAACCTATCACATTTGATTTTGCAGCTTATCGCGCTAAAACGTTTGAAGAGGATCTTGCTCATCGGGATTTTACTATTAATACGCTTTCGGTTGATATGCTGGCACTTAAAGATGATGTTGAGTTAAAAGATGTTATTGTTGATAAGAAGCGCGCTCTAAAAGATCTTAAATCCAAACGGATTAAACGCACATCGGTAAAAGCTTTTAAAGAAGATCCGCTTAGAATGCTTCGCGCGTTTAGTTTGAAAGCGATGCTGGATTTTCGTATCGAACTTTCCACATTAAATCAGGTCAAAAAAGATAAAGACTTAATCAAAGATGTTTCCTACGAAAGGATCCGCGATGAGTTGTTTAAAATTTTTGATACAGGATTTTCCGCTA
>Ga0066640_10002968_pt1 | contig 10141 bp, 10 predicted proteins | sample CryGeyCG2114_020_2_FD_59505 | JGI IMG/M metagenome (GOLD analysis project Ga0066640, IMG submission 59505) | Groundwater microbial communities from aquifer - Crystal Geyser CG11_big_fil_rev_8/21/14_0.20 | ecosystem: Environmental > Aquatic > Deep subsurface > Groundwater | place: USA: Utah... | reverse complement strand
TCCGATTGCGATTGTTGAGCAGTTTCAGACACAGAATGGTGGAGTGGAGTGGCCGAAAGTGTTGAGAAAGTATATGTAAGCTTGCTACAATGTTTATACAATGGGAACACTGATCTGACGGATTGAACGGATTTAAACAGATTAAATCCGTTATAATCTGTTAGATCTGTTTAATCCGTGTTTCTATTGCATTAGCTGTTTAGTATGAAATGGTATTTTGCCTCACGAACAAAACACGCACCAGCACTTTCTCAAGTAAAAAATGAATTGAGAAAGCAAGGACACACGATTCTGTATGACTGGACAGTGCTAGGTACGCTCAAACCGTATAAAGCAAATACCCAAGCTGCAGGGGAGGTAGCGAGACAGATTATCGAAGTATTGAACGACGTGGACGTGTTCGTCCTCCTTATCGATGAAGGTGGCACGGATATGTTTGTAGAATTAGGAGCAGCACTTCATACGTGGCATACGAGGCAGAAACACATGCGGATATATGCAGTTGGACAATACACTGATCGATCACTCATGCACTGTCACCCTGCAATTCAAACATGTGAAACAGTCGAGCAAGTATTTGTAAAAGAGGACACGTCAATTCTCACGCCTGATATGATAAAGACAGTATCACAATTGGTGTTATGAACAAATCCACTCTCATCATCCTCCCAGGCTGGGGCGGCTCGCATGAAACATGGGAGGATTTTGTAGAGCTTGCCAAACCGCATTTTCAGGATGTGATTGTGATAGATTTGCCATGCTTTGGAAATGAACCATGTCCCACAGAAGTGTGGGGAGTAGAGGAATATGCTAATTTTGTCAAAAAACGCATCACCTCATCACCTCATCACCGTATTGTCCTCCTCGGTCATTCCTTTGGAGGAGCGGTGGCCATACATCTTGTGGCGTACAATCCGGAACTTGTGGAGACATTGATACTCAGCGGTGCAGCAGTCTACAGACCAAAGAAATATCTGAAACGTGCATTATTTGTCATGCTCGCAAAGATTGGGAAACGTTTTGTCCTGCTACTTCCATCAAGCAGGTTGCATGATCGTGCAAAGAGAGTACTATACAAAGTGGCAGGCTCTCCTGATTTTGATAATACAAGAGGAACAGAGCGAGCCATTTTTAAAAAAAATGTGAGACAAGATCAGAGACATCTGTTGTCCACTATCTCTATACCTACTTGCGTGATACATGGAACAGCGGATAGGTATGTTCCATTTCGTTTTGGAAAACGCACAGCAGACCATATTCCATTCGCGTCATTCGTGGCAGTGGATCACGGAGGACATGGACTCCATCAGCAAAGAACACAGGAACTTTTAGGTGCAATACTGACATATATACAAAAGACAACATAGACACTATGCACATCTCACCCATAACAATGGTTGTCGGGACACTCTGGGCAATAAGTGCGATTCTTGATTATGCTTTTTTTACGTATTACGCGCAACTAAAAGAGTATCGCTTTGATAGATTCAAAGAATTTCTCTCTACACTGGCTGGAAAAGATTTTCTCTTTAATTATCGAATATTGTGGCGAGCTCTATGTAGTATTGTTTTATTTGTCTTCTTGCGTGGAACAGTTGAGGATATATATATAATGTTGATTCTTCTCTGCATCGACATGATTCCAAAAATATACTACATCTCAAAAAGAAATGTCCGTCGTCCGGTGGTAACAAAAAAAGCAATGTTTATTATCAGTACAGGACTTGTATTTGAAATGGTTGTGTTCTGGCTCGTTGATTTGGTAAATGTCCTGCTTCTTATCTTCGTTTTGAGGTTTATTATAGCGGGAGTATTGATCCCTGTTCTCTTTTTTCCTACGGCAATATTAAAGAAAGTCTACATTCGTCGTGCAACAAAAAAACTACACGCATACACGCAACTTATTGTGGTTGGTATTACAGGTAGTTATGGCAAGAGCAGTACAAAAGAGTTTCTTTCTCAAATACTCGCGACATCACATACTGTCGTAAAAACACCAAAAAATGTAAATACTGAAATTGGTATTGCGAAATGTATTCTCCAAACAAATTTTCAGAATGCAGATGTGTTTGTGGTGGAAATGGGAGCATATAGAATAGGAGAAATACAAAAAATATGTACCATGGTACAGCCGAAGATTGGTATTCTCACAGCCATAGCACCCCAACACCTGGCACTGTTTGGGTCTATGAAAAATATACAACAAGCCAAGTACGAGCTATTGCGTTCACTTCCACAGGATGGACTTGCCATCACAAATGTAGACAATACATATTGTCGTGAATTGCTTGGTACACTGGAATGTCGAGTAAAGACGTTTGGTTCTGATACTGATTTTCATCCCAATATTCTTATAGAAAATGTAAAGAATACAGAGAGTGGCATATCGTACAAAGTCCTAACAAGTGACGGCATACGAAATGTCGGGCTTCCTATATTCGGAAAACATAATGTATTTAATATCATTCCCGCGGCAATCGCGGCACGGGAAATTGGAATGAGAAACGATCAGATAGACGCGTCATTGCAATTTCTCAAACCTGGACATGGGTCAATCCATACCCTCTTGTACGGAACAGCTACTATTATCAATGATAGCTATAATTCAAATCCCGAAGGATTTAAGGCTGCTCTTGATATGCTCAATACATTCCCATCTTCAAAAAAACGTATTGTGATCACGCGCGGGATGAGAGAACTCGGTGATCAGGCAGAAGAACTCCATAAACAGATTGGTGGCGAAATTTCATTTGTTGCTGACGAACTTATCATTACTGAAAAAGACTATGCTGAGCCACTTTCTCTCGGTGTTGTAAAAAAATATAATACTGAAGTCAGACAGATATACGCGCCAGAAAAACTGCTTGAATATGTTCAAGCACTACATAACACAGAGTCGGTTGTGTTAATAGAGAATAAGATCCACATCATGATCCAAAAGGAACTTGGGATATAATTTGTTACCATGAGCCAAACCATATTCACAGGCTTTAGCCCGAACACAACGATGAAAGATGTACGGATTGCCCTTTCATTTTTGGTATTGCCATGGAAATGGGGCGGGTGGAAAAATGGGATACATCTGCACAACGCAGAGGAGATGCTGTGCGCTTATTTTGATGGTAGACCTGTGAAACTATTTGATAGTGGCAGATCAGCACTTCTTATCGCACTTCGTGCTCTTGGTGTTGGAACGGGGGATGAAGTACTTGTACAAGCGTTTACTTGCGTTGTTGTGGTTAATGCTATCAAGTGGGTGGGTGCGTCGCCAGTGTATGTGGACATACAAAAGGAAACGTTGAATATGGATGTTGCTGATGCAAAGAAAAAGATAACAACAAAAACAAAAGCAATTATCATACAACACACATTTGGACTTCCAGCCAATATTGATGTACTTCTATCTTTTGCCAGAGCACACAATCTAAGGACTATTGAAGATTGCGCCCATTCACTTGGTGCGAGGTACGAAGGAACGCTCACAGGTACATTTGCTGATATTGGAATGCTTAGTTTTGGGGGAGAAAAAATTATTTCTTGCGTACGTGGGGGTGCTTTGATCGTAAATAACCAAGCATTCCTTCCCGCTGTCATAACAATGAAAAAACAGCTTCCGAACATGTCTACAAAACGTATATTTCAACATCTTGTTCACGTCGTTGTCTTTCCACTTGGAAAGAGATGGTACCATATTTTTTTTGGGAAACTTTTTTTATACTGTATAAAAAAACTTCACCTTGCAAATAAAATCATTACTAACAATGAAAAAAAGGGGATCTATGACAGTGGCTATCCGGCAACACTGCCTCATGCGCTCGCGACCCTTCTCGTTTCACAGATTCCATATATAGATGAGAGAAACAGGCATAGAAAGATGATCGCAAATATGTATACTCGTATGTTGGAAGGAAGTGGGTTTGAACTACAGGCATATTCGCCTGAACACATATATCTTCGATATACAGTATTTGTTCGCGCACCGGAAACAATCAGAAAAAAGACAAAAGAGCTCGGTATCTTGCTCGGTGACTGGTACTCGACTGTTGTAGGGCCACGCGACACGGATGTTGAAAACACAGGATACATTGTGGGTTCCTGTCCAGTGGCTGAAGAACGTTCAAATATGGTGCTTAACCTCCCCACAGGTATACATACCACAAAGAAAGATGTTGAGAAAATAATAACCAGTATCACTGAATAAAATATGTACTCAGTCAGAATTGTTACAGATAGACAGCAATGGGAACAATGTATCTACGCGAGATTGTATTCTCCGTTTGTCCAGTCATACAAATATGGTGAATTTTATGTTTCCCTTGGTGAAACATACTGGATGGTTGGTGTATTTGACGAGGATGACATGCTCGTAGGAGGGAGCCTTGTTGTGACCACACATGCAAAGAGAGGAAACTTTTTTTATCTTCCGTATGGACCACACATAGATCCGATGAATATGGAAATGGTCCAGATGTTTCTTTCATTTCTAACTGATTTTGCAAAAAAAGAAGGTATGGATTTTATCCGCGTGAGTCCATTGATAGAAAATTCAGATGCAATAAAAAAAACGTTTGCACAGGCAGGATTGAGGCCGGCACCTATGCATGTTTTAGCCGAAAACACATGGATGCTTGACCTTTCCCCAGATACGGATGTACTCTTGTCAGGAATGAAAAAAAATCACAGGAATTTAATTCGTCGTTGTGAAAAAGAAGGGGTGACTGTTCGAATGAGTACTAATCTTCCCTCACTAAACATACTGCATGACATGTTGGATGAGACTGGAAAGCGACTGCACTTTACACGTTTTTCTCGAAAATATATCAATGCTGAGTTTGAGCAATTTGCAAAAGATAATCAAGCAAGTCTATTTATCAGTTATCTGCCTGACGGTAGACCGGACGCGGCAGCCATCATCGTATTTTACGGGAATACCGCCGTGTACCGACACAGCGCATCATTGCATTTGGATAAAAAAATTCCTACATCGTATCTTATACAGTGGTCCGTTATTCAGGAGGCAAAGAGGAGAGGAATGACCTGGTACAACTTTTGGGGTGTTGAGCCTATGGGTGCAGGGGACACACATCCGTTTGCTGGAATTGGGCATTTCAAAAGAGGTTTTGGTGGATTTCAGGAAGATGTATTGCATTGTCATGATTTGCCCTTAACAAAGAGATATTGGATCAACTGGATTGTTGAAACACTCAGAAAAATAAAACGTGGGTTTTAAGTATGTTGAACAGACATAAGATAAAACGACAATTGAAACGGAAGAGACATGTTGAAAGAGTTAAAAAGAATACTGCGTATTATGGACTGAAAAGGAAAGATTTTGCGTGGAAGGGGAAGAGTGGTAATCCCATTACATCACCATCCACATCCACGCTACTCTTTCGCACGAAGGTAGAGATTTCACTCCTGTTCATAGTGTTCCTCTCCTTCCTTGGTGTATTGATATATCATCCTTTTTTTCATTTTTCCAACATCATTATTTCTGGAACAGAACGTTTAGCGCCTAATGATATTGCTGACGCGGTAAAAGGATCTATGGAGTACAAGAAATTGATGATATTCCCTGCAAACAATTATTTTTTTGTGGACACAGATGAGATACAGAGCATTCTCAATGACCGATTTCCGCTCAACAGTGTAACCATACAAAAGACGTTTCCGCATACTCTCGATATCCATGTAGATGAGCGTCTCTCAACCATTATTTTTGATAATGGACATACATACTACTTTATGGGGCTTACTGGAAAGATCGTTGAGCCGATCAGAAATGTCACACCTGCTGAATGGGTGATTGAGACAGAGTATGTTACGAGTACAAATGAATTGGGCGAAGAAATACAGGATGTACGAGAAATTGCAAGATACCACACGCCGGATACAGCAGGATTGTTTAAGGATGTTGGTGTGTATCCCCTCATGTTTAGAGATGTCCCTACTGCGATTGAATCATTTGATATAACAACAGAAATTGTTCCCGAAAGTTACATAGCTTCGCTCATTGAGTGGTATGATCATCTACAAAACAAATCTCAATTTTCACCACAGTACATGGATATTACATCACCACACGAAACGGTATACTACACACGTGGGCTTGATGTATATATGAGTATAGTGGGGGAGAGTGGTGAACAAATTGAGCGTTTTGAAACGGCGCTCCGGCAAATCGAAAATCCATCTCTCATATCGTACATCGATGTACGATATGTTGGACGAGCATATTGGAAATAAAATTCTATCTGCGCCATATTCTTGTGGCGCAAAGTCAATGTAATCTTCATCCCGACTCAGGTTTTGAACAAGTTTCTGATACTGTTATATTGGGGGAGGAAAGGGGTTACGTGTAGAGGAGAAACGAGTAAAAGAAGTATGTATAGTGTCGCACAATGTATATTATACGACATTACGTAGTATAAAAGTATGTACCCTGGAAACTACTTGTATACTTTTAATGGGATCAAATAGATGCCCCAACACGTATGTACCTTGGCTGTTTCCTCATGCAAGGATTTTTTGGTACGACTACGGGCACTCTATTTTGGGCACCAAGATGGTGTACATTGAAAACATGATTCATGTCAACACGGATATGCAACTGCAATCCAGTATCATCAACAAGTAGGTCATCGCAATGCTTTCTAAAATTCGATGTCAATTTTTGGTATATATCCGCAATCTCACTTTTTCTTGAATCATTTGCGTCTACCATCAAATCCTCTGATTGTATTCTTGCCAATGGTGGCAGCACTAAGTGCTCTAGCAGATACATCCTCAGCATACACATCTCTCAATTGTTCAAAAAAAGAATCAAGTTGGCTATTGGAAACAGTAACTCCATCGAGTACTTTTTTGAGATCTTCCCTTATTGCTTCATGTAGATGATCATACACTTTTTTGTCTACGTCTAAAATTCTCCTGACATCAAGGCCGGAATAGCATTTCCCTTGTTCTTCGATTGGTGTCTTATTACGTTCTACCATATATACTCATACTTTTCTCGGTTTTTCGAATTGTACTGTCGATGTGAGTGAATTCTATAGAGCCTTTGCTTCAATAATCCTTAACAAGGTAATTCAACGGATTCACAGGTATACCATTTTTTCTGACTTCAAAATGGAGATGGGGGCCTGTGACAAATGGGCCGGCACCAACTGTGCCTGGTGTGGCTCCGGAATATCCAATAATATCACCTTTTGTGACGAACTGGTCTGATGTGACAAGTATCTTACTGAGGTGTCCATAGACCGTTGAAATTCCTCCTGAATGAATGATCATGACGTACGCATAGCAACTGGATGTTTTGCAGAATCGTGCTTGTCCAATATATCCACTGCCGGCCGCACGAATTGGTGTCCCCTGACTCGCTCTAATATCAATCGCATTGTGCTCAAACACATATCTATACGGATATGATGGATCACGAAAGTATGCTGTGACATACCTACTCTGTGTCGGCCATGCAAGCGTGCCGTCAAAGGGTAGTGTGCTCCCATCTAATTTATCCTGCGCCTCTAGTGTTGCGCGTACACGTTGCTCTATACTGGTAATTTCATTTTCAATTTGTTGGTACTGAGATTTGAGATTTGTCAGTAATGTAGTATATGTTGCTTGAGAAGATTTTGTTTCTGAAAGAAGCTGCTGTTTTGCGAATGACTGCTCGCTCAAATCTTCCTTTTTATTTTCTAATTCTTTTTTGAGAACATCGTATGTCTTTTTTCTTTCTTCAGTCTTCTGTTTTTTATCCTCCAATTCTTCTTTTGCGATTCGAAGCCCGCGAGCACTTTTTCCTAAATCTGCTTCGATGGATCGTGCGTATTGAATTTTATTAAAAAAATCAGAAAAATTCTCATACGAGGCGATCACTTCTATCATACTCTTGTCTCCCTCTTGATGAAGTGTCTTTACAAATTCAGAAATAATTGCTTTCTGTTTTGTAATTGTATCTTTTTTGTCTGCAATACCAAGCTGAAACGCGGTAATCTCGAGTTCAAGGGTATCAAGTTTTTGCTCTGTTGCCTCAATATCAAGCTCAACATGCGCCGTATGGTTACTCAGTATTGCCATCTGATTTGAAAGCGATGTGGATTCCAGTTTCGTTTGTTCAATTTTCTTTTTGTAGGCATCGATACTTTGCTCGAGCTGTTTTACCTTTTCTTTTCGAGCCTGTATTTCCTGATTGAGTGAGTCTATTTCCGCTTTGTTACCCCCTGTCTGAGAATGCACAAACAATGGTACACAAAGAACCATCATCATGATAACAACCGAAAGAATAAATCGTTTTTTTTGCTGAATAATCGCCATAGCATTTGCTCGTGCGAGTATACCATATTTTACTGTGAAACCCTATGGAGACAGTTTTTCCAATGCCTCCTCTATTCGTTCAAGTGTTTTTTCCTTCCCAAGGACAGTCATAATTTCAAATGGTCCGGGAGAGTGTTCAAGGCCGGAGAGTGCGACTCTGGTCGGCCAGAGGACGTTCCCATTGCCATAGTCGTTCTCTTTGATCCATGGCATGATGATTTCTCCTATCCCCTCCTCTGTCCAGGCTGATTCGTCAATTTTTGCAAGTTTTTCGCTTATTTTAGCCAATTTATCTGATGCATCGGGTGCGTCTGCCTTTTTCCATACAAGCAGTCCGGCCTCATAGTCTGGCATGTGAAGAATAAATGCAATATTTTCCGGAATGTCAGCAAGTGTGGTCACTCTCTCGCGTCCTAGTCCAACCAAATCTTGTAATTTCCAATCTCCAGTCTTTAGGTTTTTTTCTTCGAAAAAAGGACGCGCTCGCTCAGTTAATTCTTCCACAGAAAGCCGCTTTATCCATTCTCGATTATACCAATCCAATTTTTCATAATTAAATACTGCAGCCGCTTTGTGAACCTTCTTAAAATCAAACGCATCGACAAGTTCGTCGAGTGTAAAGATTTCTTGATCAGTGCCCGGATTCCAGCCAAGAAATGCCACAAAGTTCACCATTGCTTCAGCAAGATATCCTTTTTGACGAAAGTCCATGAGAGCAACATCACCCTGACGCTTCCCAAGCTTTTTTCCATCGCTGCTAGTGAGGAGCGACAAATGTGCATATTCAGGTACATCCCAGCCAAACATGTTGTACAGTACAATATGCTTTGGTGTAGAGCTCACCCACTCCTCTCCTCTGAAGATGTGTGTGATCTTCATCAAATAATCATCAACAACCACGGCTAGATGATATGTCGGGAATCCATCTGTCTTCATCAGCACTTGGTCGTCAATCAAAGCATTTTCAAATGACACTTCTCCGCGCACCATGTCGTTCCATGATGTGTTTCCTTCATCAGGCATATTGAGACGAACGACGTGTGGCGTACCTGCGTCAATCTTGCTTTGAACATCTTTTTTACTCAGTGCTTTGCAATACCCGTCGTATCCTGGTGGTTGCTTATTGAGTTGTTGCATTGTGCGAAGTTCATCGAGTCGTTCTTTGCCACAAAAACAGTAGAAGGCATCGCCTTGCTCCAGTAGTTGCGCAGCGTATTTTTTGTAGATATCAAGACGCTCGGATTGAACATACGGACCTCGCTCCCCTATTTGAGTAATTTTGTTGTTCGACATAGTCACTCCCTCATCAGGTGGAATGTTTGCCCAAAAAAGCGACTCAACAATATTTTCTGTTGCGCCCTCGACAAGCCTCTCGCGATCTGTGTCTTCTATGCGGAGCAAAAAGTCGCCTCCATGCTTTTTTGCATACAAGTAATCAAACAAGGCAGTGCGTAAAGAACCGACATGGAACATGCCGGTAGGGCTTGGTGGAATTCTGGTTCTCACTTTTTTCATATTCATTTTACAATGTAATAGAACGTGGATCGAACAGATCTAACTGGTAAAAACTGATCCGTTCAAATTCGTTTAATCCGTTTGATCTGTGTTCTATTGTAATGATGTGATATAGAGAGCAATTGCTACCGATACTGCTAAATTTAATGATTCAGCTCCACCTTTGCCCGGTATTGTATACGTTTCATCGACAAGAGATTTCAATGCATCAGATACTCCATGAGATTCTGAACCAAATATCAAGGCCTGCTTCTTTGTTTTTTTGCTTTTTTGTATATTTGTCCCAGCAAGATCCAATGCCGCTATACTG
>Ga0066640_10002967_pt1 | contig 10141 bp, 10 predicted proteins | sample CryGeyCG2114_020_2_FD_59505 | JGI IMG/M metagenome (GOLD analysis project Ga0066640, IMG submission 59505) | Groundwater microbial communities from aquifer - Crystal Geyser CG11_big_fil_rev_8/21/14_0.20 | ecosystem: Environmental > Aquatic > Deep subsurface > Groundwater | place: USA: Utah... | reverse complement strand
CTGATATTGTTCGACATGCGATGCGTGATGTAGAAATAGTTTTCCATCTTGCCGCATTAATTGGTATTCCGTATTCTTATCATTCTCCTGAAGCTTATGTTAGTACTAATATTAAAGGTACTTTGAACATTCTGCAGTCAGCACTCGATTTTGGGGTTAAGAAGGTTGTGCTAACCTCTACTAGTGAAATATATGGCACTGCCCAGTTTGTTCCTATAACAGAACAGCATCCTGTGAGCCCTCAGTCTCCTTATGCCGCTTCAAAAGCAGCAGCAGATTTTATCGCTTTTTCATTTTACAGTTCTTTTGGCACGCCGGTAAGCATAGTACGGCCTTTTAATACTTACGGCCCAAGGCAGTCAGCAAGGGCAATAATTCCGACAATTATTACGCAAATTTTGAATGGTTCAAAGAGGATAAAACTTGGTTTTGTAAGTTCAACCAGGGATTTTACTTTTATAAATGATATTGTCAAGGGATTTATCGCTGCTGGTGAATCCAATAGTACTATAGGGGAGGTAGTTAATATTGGGTCAAATAGCGAAATAAAGATTAAAAATTTAGTGGAGCTAATTGCTAAATTATTGGGTAAGAAAGTTACTATTGTTACTGAAAACCTGAGGAAGAGGCCTAATAAAAGCGAGGTGAAAAGGTTATTGGCAGATACCTCTAAAGCACAAAAATTATTGAATTGGGCCCCTAGGTATACGCTGGAATCGGGTTTGAGTCAGACAGTTAAATGGTTTAGTAATTCGAAGAATTTAGCTAAATATAAAACGGAGATTTATAATGTATAGAAGAGCTGTAATATTAGCCGGTGGCTTGGGCACAAGATTAAATCCCTATACTATTATTTTGCCGAAACCTTTAATGCCTGTAGGGGAATATCCCGTGCTTGAGATAGTTATTAGGCAGTTGGCGTATCATAAATTTAAACAGATCACTATGGCGGTAAATCATCAGGCTGATCTTATTCAGGCATTTTTTGGGGATGGTAGCAAGTGGAATATTCACATAGATTATTCTGTTGAAGATATACCCTTAAGCACAATGGGCCCTTTGAAATTGATAAAGAATTTACCGGAAGATTTTTTAGTTATGAACGGTGACATTCTAACTGATTTAGATTATGGTGAATTATTTGATGAACATATAAAAAAAGGCAGTATCTTTACGATTGCTTCATCAATTCGAGAGCAGATATCAGAGTTTGGGATATTAGAAGTAGATGAGAAAGATTTTCTAACGGGATTTAAAGAAAAACCAGTAGTGAAATTTCAGGTTAGCACGGGTATTTATATGCTAAATAAAAAGGTATTACATTATCTGCCTAATGGTAGGCCTTGTGGGTTTGATAAGCTAATGTTAGATTTATTAAAATCAAAAGAAAAAATAAAAGTAAAAAAACATTTAGGTTATTGGCTGGATATTGGGCGGGCCGATGATTATGTTCAAGCTAATAAAGAGTTTGATGGAATCAGGAATAAATTATTAAAATAATCACATGCTTAGTGCTAATATCCCCATAAATAAAGGAAATTATTCTTTCGATATTAAGGCCAGAGAGGAGCTTTTTCATAGAAAGCTAGGAAAGGGTTGGGAAAGAAAATATAAACTATACAGAAAACGTTGGCAAGAATATCCTAAGAGACAATTTGTATCGGAGTATCCTTTATTGATAGATTTGGAGCTTTCTACAGTTTGTAATTTAAGATGTCTGATGTGTTATACCACTACAGATGAATTTAAACGTAAATCAAAGGCAAGATTCATGGATTATGGCTTGTTTTGTAAGATAATAGATGAAATATCAGGTAATGTTCCGGCTATCAGGCTTAGCTTAAGGGGGGAGCCAACTTTACATCCTCGGTTCCTAGATTGTATTACCTATGCAAAGAAAAAGGGGATTGGAGAAGTTTCTGCGCTTACTAATGGTACTAAACTGACTAAAGATTTTTCTAAACAAATTATGCGCGCTGGAATGGATTGGCTTACTATTTCAGTTGATGGCTTAGGTAAGACTTATGAAAGCATTAGGAAGCCGGCCAAGTTCAAAGATATATTACAAAAGATTAAATATTTTAAGTCTTTAAAAAAGAGAGATAAAACTGACAAACCGGTTATTAAGATTCAATCTGTGTGGCCTGCGATCAGCCATGATCCGGAGAGATTTTACAATACTTTTTTTAAATATGTAGATTTAATCGCTTTTAATCCGCTTATCGACTATTTAGGTAAAGATAAGAATATAACTTATGAACCTAATTTTATTTGTCCGCAACTTTATCAGAGGCTGGTAGTAGGAAGCGATGGTAAAGCTTTAATGTGTTCGAATGATGAACATGGGAACAATATTGTCGGGGATACTAAGAAAGAGAGAATTTACGAAATTTGGCATGGGAAAAGAATAAATAAAATTCGGGCTATCCATAAGCGTAGAAACAGTTTTGTACCTATTCCTGTATGTAGAAAATGTTATTTACCGAGGGCAGCTGAAAGAACAGAGAAAACAAAAGTGAATGGCAGAGAGCTTATTATTAGAAATTATATTGGAAGGGAGCAACGCATTGGGGAATAGGGATTATCATTCTTTTTTTGAAGAACTCTTAAGTGTTTACTGGCTAAGGCCTGAAACAGCGTTATGGAGGAGTATTGATATTCAAACGACGAGTACTTTTAATTTTAATGCCCCATCTTTAGAAATCGGGTGTGGAGATGGTATCTTCTCTTTTATTCGAGGGGGCGGGCGATTTGATATATCTTTCGATGCTTTCCAAAGTATTAAAAATCCGGATTTAGATTATTATTTTAAAGGCAAAGATATTTTTGATAGTTTCACTAAACACTCAAACCCAATAGTTATAAGGAAGCCGGAATATTTTATAGATTGTGGGTTGGATTATAAAAAAAACTTATTAAAAAAAGCTAGATCATTAGGTCTCTATAAAAAACTTGTTTTAGGAGATGCTAATAAAGTGCTTCCTTTTGAAGATAATTATTTTAAGAGTATTTTTTCAAATATTATTTATTGGCTGAATAGTCCAGCGGATGTTTTTCGAGAGATAAATAGAATATTGTATCCGGGCGGTAGATGTTTAGTAGTGTTGCCAAATTCAAATTTTCTCGAGTATTCCTTTTATTACCAACACTATCTAAAGAAAAATAATTCTAGATTTAACTTTTTAGAGAAGTTAGATAGAGGAAGAATAAAAGATAATCTAAAGCATGCGAAAAGTGGGAGGGAATGGGAAAAAATAATAAAAAGTTCAGGTTTAAAGATCTTGAGCCATGAAGCATATTTATCAAAGACTGTTATCCAGATATGGGATATTGGGTTGCGCCCGATTTTCCCTTTATTGTATAGAATGGTGCAAAATATTAAAAGGGAAGAATTGCTTAAGATTAAAAAAGAGTGGATCAAAACATTTAAGATGTTTCTTGAGCCAATATTTTTAGCTGACAAAATATTGAATAATAATGAGGAGCCCGCTTTTCATTGTTTTATTTTGACAAAGTAAAGAATGAATAGTTGAAGATTGTAATAATCGGGGAATGTTGTTGATGAATAAAAAAAGAATTATGGTTACCGGGTCGGATGGTTTTATTGGCAGGCATTTAGTCGAAGCGTTGAAAAATAATAATTTCTCGGTTTATTCTTTTGATAAAACTGAAGGCTATAATGTCAGCAGAAAAAAATCTTTTGCGGATTTTTTAAATAAAAAAATAGAGACAGTTTTTCATTTGGCCGGTCAAACTTACGTGCCAGATAGCTGGGCTAAAGCAGATACTTTTTATAAGACCAATATATTAGGCACGCAAAATGTATTAGAATTCTGCAGATATACAGGAGCCGAATTAATTTATTCAAGCGCTTATGTTTATGGTCCCCCAAAATATTTACCGATAGATGAGAAACACCCGGTTTTGCCGAATAATCCCTATGCCCATTCCAAATGGCTAGGAGAGGAATTATGCAGGTTTTACGCGCGCGAATACCAAAATAGAATACTTATCGTCAGGCCTTTTAATATCTATGGACCAGGACAAAAAGAACAGTTCTTGATACCTCTTTTATTCAAACAGATAAGAGAGAGGGGTAGTATAAAAGTAAAAGACGATACACCCAAAAGAGATTATCTTTATATCTCTGATTTGATTGAAGCGTATCTCGGATTTATAGATTATGAAGGAGAGAATAGAATTTTTAACGTTGGATTTGGTGTTTCTTTTTCAGTACGGGAAATAATTGAAATGATGATTGAAGCATCTGGTAGGCCTATAAAATGGTCATCTCAAGGAGAAAAAAGGTCGTACGAGATTCCCGATACTGTTGCAGATAACCGGTTATTAAGAACATCTTTGGGATGGGAACCAAAGGTCGCTTTCAGGGAAGGTATAAAAAGGATTCTAGATAATGCCAAATAGGGTGTTTTTCCTTTATCCTAATACAGCGAACAGTCCGAATATATGCAATGCTATTTCTATTTTTGCCGGAATAGCGAAGAAATTTTCTTGGCAGGCGGAATATTTTGATACCTATCTTTATGAGAAAGACCAAGATAGCATGCAAGACAGGGAATCTAGCGGTGAATTCAGGTTTTCTGAGAGAATTACGAAATCAAAATTTAAACCAAAGAATAGCTTGGTACCTGAATTACAAAACAGGATTGATATTTTTAAGCCCGATATCATAGTAATTTCTTGTATTTCATTTGAATACGAATTTCTTTTAAGTTTTTTTAGTCGCATCCATATTCCCAGTCAATCTATTGTAGTAATAGGGGGAATACATTCGACATTAGAGCCTGACAGAGTAATAGGCACCGGCTTATTTGATCTGGTTTGCGCAGGAGAAGGAGAAGCGGCTTTTGCTGAAATTTTGAAAAAATTCGAAAAAAAAGAGAGCCTGAGAAATATAAGTAATACTTATTTTTTTGAGAAGTTAAACGGCAGGGTTATAAAAAATCCGAGAATGAAATTGCTTAATGAAAAAGATCTCTGGAAGAATACTCCTGAATACTCTTTTTTCAAAAATGATTATTATCTCTATCCGTTTGACGGCAAGCTCTACCGGCGTTTGAATTTTGAGTTTGCCCGGGGTTGTCCTTATAGTTGTGCCTATTGCGGAAATACGGCCTTAAGGAAGGCTAATGAAGGTTTAGGAAAATTTGTGCGCACCAGGCCAATTAAATCAATCAAGCGGGATTTAAAAAAAGTTGTTGCCGATTATAACATAGAGCTATTATATTTTCAGGACGAATGTTTTCTCTCGCATTCCACTGATTGGTTGCTAAAATTAGCGCAGTGGTATGGGAGAGAGATTAAAAAACCATTTATTGCTCAAACGAGGCCAGAATCAGTAGATAGAGAAAAAATAGACATCCTAAAGAAGATGAATTCGCCTTTTTTCCAAATCAGTATTGGCGTAGAATCAGGCTCAGAGAAAATATTATTTAATATCTGCAATAGAAAAACCAAGATTAAAAGAATCGTAGAAGCCTTTGAATTATTAAATAAAAATAAAATCAGGAATTGCGCCTTTTTTATGATCGGCTTCCCCTTTGAAACAAGAGAGGATATTTTCAAAACTATCCAGCTTTGCCGCTTAATTCAGCCAACGGTGTTCGTTGTTAGTATATTTCAACCTTTACCCGGACAGACTTTACGGCAGGAGTGCATTAAAAAAGGATATATTAAAGGAGATGAGGCCTTGCCGACTTTTACTGACGGCTCAATTTTAAAGATGCCGCAGATTTCTCAAGAAGAAATTCTTAATCTAAGGAGATGTTTTCCGCTTTATGCCATATTGCCGGAAAGCTATTATCCGCAGATTGAACAATGCGAGAAGAAGTATACTAAAAACTCAAAGCTTTATAAGAAACTTGTTGCCTTAAGATGGAATATTAAACAATGAATCTCGAAGAGTTATTTTCAAGAAAAAACAAGCTGCACGTTTATATCATTGCTGAAATAGGAGGTAATTTTACTACCTACGAAGAGGCCAAAAACCTGATTGATGCTGCAAAAGAAGCAGGGGTTGATTGTATTAAGCTGCAGACTTATCGAGCGGAAACTTTATCTACTAAAAAAGCAATGTTTGATATGGAGAATACCGGGAAGATTTCACAGTATGAATTCTTTAAGAAACACGAGCTTTCAAAGGAGCTTCACCGGATGATTTTTGATTACGCGCAAAATAAAGGATTAGATTGGTTTTCTACTCCAGCGCATCAGACTGATGTGGATATGCTGGAGGCTTTGGGGGTTAAGGCATTTAAAATCGGTGCTGATGACGCGGTAAATATCCCCTTTTTAAAATACATAGGAAAAAAAGATTTGCCTATCTATCTTTCTACCGGTATGTGTACTTTAGAGGAAATAAAAGCTTCTGTGGCCACTATTTTGGGTACGGGAAACAATAAAATCGTCATTTTTCATACCATTTCCGGGTATCCCACTTATCCTGAACATGTTAACTTAAAGGTAATAAAAACTTTGCAAATAGAGTTTCCGGAATTTCTTATTGGGTTTTCAGACCATACCCTGTCTGCTTTAGCATCGATTTGCGCTGTAGTAATGGGGGCTAAAGTAATTGAAAGGCACTTCACTTTAAATAAAAACGCAACCGGCCCCGACCATATGCTTTCATCTGATCCTAAAGAAATGAAGTATTTGGTAGAAAGTATCCGTACGGTTGAAAAAATGTTAGGTAGCGCAGTTAAGGCGCCGATTGGTCCTGAAATTAAAAATATAATTAATAACCGAAAGAGCATTGTGACTACCAGGAATATCAAAAAGGGCGAAGTTTTTAATAACGGCAACATCTCGATAAAAAGACCTGGAGGCGGAATCCAGCCTAAATTTTTTGAGGAGATTATCGGTCGTAAAGTCAGCAGGGACATGAAAGAAGATACCCTGATTGCTTGGGAAGATATTAGTTAAATATGGGGCAAGGAAAACCTGATTGGACAGATTTGGGGATTATTTTACAGGCGAGGATGGGATCTTTACGCTTGCCAGGCAAGATTCTCAAGAAAATAGGTAATAAAACGCTTTTGGACCATATAATCTTTAGGATTAGTTTTCTAAAACATCAGGCGGTTATTGTATTAGCAACGACCTGTTCGCCTAAAGACGATGTGGTTAGGCAGTATTGTAAATCTAAAAAAATTTATTGTTTCCGAGGCAACGAAGAAAATGTGCTAGAGCGATATTATTTTTGCGCCAAAGAGTATGGTTTTAAAAATATTGTCAGGCTTACGGCAGATAACCCTTTTGTCGACACTGAGGAATTAGATAATTTGATTGAATTGTATTATCAGAATGGCCTAGATTACGCGAGTTCTTACCGGTCATTACCTGTTGGGGTTGGCGCTGAAATATTTACTTTTGACGCGCTTGAAAAAAGCTATTTAAACGGCAAGGCCGCGCATCATCTTGAACATGTGGATGAATATATCCTAGAGAATATTGATCAATTCCACATTGATAGCTTAAAGATCAGTGGCGATAAAAATAGGCCTGATATTCGATTGACTGTTGATACCGAGGCAGATTATAAAGCAGCTTGTTATATTGTCAAGAATGCTCCCGGTGAATACGTAACCACACAAGATGCTATCAGGTTAGTTAGTGATTTCTCTTAAATAATATTTATGAAAAAGTTTGGTATTTGTATTGAATCTTCTCATCAGAAAGGCCTGGGGCACCTTATCAGGGCTTTGAATTTAGTTGAGTTTTTGAATAAAAAACAGCAGGATTATATGCTTATCATAAATAATGATCAGTCTTCGGTTGCATTTTTAAAAGCTCTTAGAGTAAATTTTGAAGTAGCCCAAGTAAATAATTTGACTGGTAATTGGGAAACGGCGTTGATTAAGAAACATAAAATTGATATTTGGATAAATGATAGGCTAGATACGGAAATTGAGCATACCAGAAATGTAAAGCTTAATGAAATTATGCTTGTTTCTATAGATGATAAGGGGAGTGGCTCGGAGTTAGTGGATATTAATTTTGGCAGTTTACCATTGAGTTTTAATTTTGATTTAAAAGGAAAGAAAGTCTTTAAGGGCCTGCGATTTTTAATTTTGGACAAAGTAATTGATAGATATAAGAGAGTTAGAAAAGAAATTAATCGTATTTTAGTTGTATTAGGCGGTAGCGATACCTATGGCGCTACTATAAAGGTAGCAAAAATATTAAAGGAATTAGGGTTCTCGGCTACGATTGTAACCGGGCCTTTATTTAAGGGCCAAAAAGAATTAAGTAAAGTTATTGATGAAAGATTTATTGTTAAACAAGCGGTGCCATCTTTGATTAAAGAATTTGCTGGTTATGATTTAGCAATTACAGGGGGCGGGGTTACGCCTTTTGAAGCTAATGCCTCGGGCCTGCCTTGTATAATTATCGCAAACGAATCATTTGAGATTCCTAATGGGGAATTCTTAAGCGGGATAGGCTCGTCTATTTACGCGGGGTACCACCATGCGATCAAAAGAGAAGTTTTTACTCGGAATCTTGATATTGAAAAAATGAGTATGTTAGGCATGGATCAGATAAAGACCAGTGGAGTAGATAATGTATATGAGGAGATCAGTTTGTTATGGGAAAAATCGCAGTAATTCATCAGCCTGATTTTTTACCATATTTAGGTTTTTTTCATAGGTTCCTTCAAGCCGATCTTTGGGTTATTTTAGACAATGTGCAGTTTATCCACAAAGGAAGCGGTTGGCAGCATCGCGATAAGATTAAGACTCCTATCGGAGAAAAGTGGATTACAATCTCTGTACAAAAGCCTAAATTAGGCACCCCAATAAAAGAAGTAATCTTATCAAAAGATGTTGACTGGAGAAGTAACCATTTAAATTTAATCAAACAGAATTACAGGAAAGCAGAATTTTTTAATGAAATCTTTCCTTATATTGAAGAATTGTATAGATTTGATTGCTTTAAAATGGTTGATTTTAATTTAAAATCCATTAAATTATTGAAGAACATTTTTGATATTAAAATTGAATCTGTCATGGCAAGTTCTTTAGGGGGAGAAGGGAAAAATAACGAACTTTTGGCGGATATTTTACTAAAAGCGGGAGCAGCTATCTATCTTTCCGGTATAGGCGCGAAAGATTATTTTAAACAAGAGCCTTTTGATAAAGCAAAGATTAAAGTTATGTGGCAAGAGTTTGAACATCCGGTATACCCACAGTTATTCGGTAAGTTTATCCCGTATTTAAGCTCAATTGATTTACTTTTCAATTGTGGGATTAAGAAATCACGGGAAATCTTAAGGAGAAGTTAATATGAATATTCTAGCGATCGGAGCGCATTTTGATGATGTAGAATTAGGATGCGGGGGGGCTTTAGCAAAACATGCCCGACAAAATGATAAGGTGATTATCTATGTAGCTACTGTTTCTGGATATTCTAACCATGATAAGGAGTTAGTCCGAAAAAGCAAAATTGCTTATGAAGAAGGTAATAAGGCAGCAAGAATATTGGGAGCTAAACTAATATGTGGTAAGTTTGAAACCTTAAGATTGGAATTTACGGAAGAACTCAATGTGGAATTATTAAAGATTATTAAAAGTAATAATATTGACCTGATATATACTCATTGGTTAGGAGATGTCCACCATGACCATTCTGCTTTAGCTCATTCAACTTGTCACGCAGGGAGACATGTGAAAAAATTGTTGATGTACAGAAGTAATTGGTATCATACATCGCAGGAATTTAGGTGCAATTTTTATGTTGATATTACACGCACCTGGGAAATAAAAGAAAAGGCGATTTTAGTGTATAGGTCAGAATATGAGCGTGTAGGTAGAAAATGGATAAAGTTTTTTAAGAAAGAGGCGGAAAATGCTGGCCAAAGAATAGGCGTGCCTTTAGCTGAAGCGTTTGAATTGGTAAAGTGGATCGAGTAGCCTTTCTATGGTACATAACTTTAATATAGAGCAATTATAATACCCGCATATTTTATTTTCCGCCGCACGCACTGGAGTTAAAAAGGTATCATGTCAAAAGCGAGAACAATAGGAAAAAACATAAGTTTCATAGTTTTGGGTCGCATTGTGACTGTGATCGTATCCTTTGCGCTCTTTCCGTTTATAGTATCGCATGTAGGTAAAGAAATATA
>Ga0066640_10002964_pt1 | contig 10151 bp, 8 predicted proteins | sample CryGeyCG2114_020_2_FD_59505 | JGI IMG/M metagenome (GOLD analysis project Ga0066640, IMG submission 59505) | Groundwater microbial communities from aquifer - Crystal Geyser CG11_big_fil_rev_8/21/14_0.20 | ecosystem: Environmental > Aquatic > Deep subsurface > Groundwater | place: USA: Utah... | reverse complement strand
TATTTAGCAGTGGTTCAGAAGGCAAGCCAAAAGGGGTGGAGTTGACACATCGCAACATTGTAGGCAATGCCCGTCAGTCTGCAGATGCCATGGAAGCGAAAACGAATGACGTTTTGCTGGGAATTTTACCTATTTTTCATGCGATGGGTTTAACTGCAACGACCTTGCTTCCTGTCATTGAAGGCATTACGGTTGTGTGTCATCCAGATCCAACCGATACAGCAACGATCGGTGAGCTGGCAAAGCAATATAAAGCAACTATTTTGGTGGGTACGTCCACTTTTTTCCGTCTTTATGCGCGTGCGCGGAACATTTCACCAGAAATGTTTGACAGTCTGCGCTTAGTAGTTGCAGGGGCAGAACGATTAAGCCCTGAGGTGAGAACACTCTTTGAAGAAAAGTTTAAAAAGACTATTTTTGAAGGCTATGGCACCACAGAGTTAAGCCCAGTTGCCAACGTCAACCGTCCAGATACGGTTTCTGAGATTCGCCATCATATTGGCACGGTTGGGCGTCCTATTTCAGGTTGTATGGTCAGAATCCTCGATCCTGAAACAGGGGATGATTTACCCACCGGTGAAGCTGGCATGATTGCAATTGGTGGTGTAAATGTAATGAAGGGTTACTTAAATGACCCACATAAAACTAATGAGGTTCTAATTTATCAGCATGGTATCCGCTGGTATCGCACTGGAGACAAGGGGCGTTTAGATAAACACGGTTTTTTAACAATTTTAGACCGCTATTCACGCTTTGCCAAATTAGGGGGTGAAATGGTCAGTCTCGGTGCTGTAGAGAATCAGGTCAACTTGATTGTTAATCACGATGATGTCGAAATTCTAGCAGTTGCGGTTCCTGATCCTAAGAAAGGTGAGGTCGTTATTTTGTTACATGCAGGCCCTTTAAAGTCAGCAGAAATTTCTGAATCCATTCAAAAATCAGCAATGCCTAATTTAATGAAGCCCGCTAAATACTTTCCAGTTGATGCGATTCCAAAGTTAGGAAGTGGTAAAACGGATTTTGCTGCAGCAAAAGCTTTAGCCTTGAAGCTTTTGACAGCTTAATCTGGGTACTGAATGTGGATTTATATGGGTTTTATTTTTCTATAAAAAATTAATTTATTTTTAATAATTGTGGAATAATTTGCTGTTAATTCCATTAAATGTTACAATAAATAAATTTTAGCTATACATTTTATTTAATGCGTCACTGGCGTATAGGAAGTGAAAAATGTCTCGTTCTGGAAGGCGTGGAAAATCGAGAAGAACTGCAAGAAGAAAGGCGATGCGAGCAGCACAAGCAGAAAAAATGGCTTCAGCAGCTTTCGGGTCTGGCTCTTCACCGGATGACTCAGGTGCCCCATTATTGGGTGAGCCTCGCACAAAACAGGCAGGGTATTGTAGCTATATTGTTGATGCACTTTTGCATGTTGTTAATGTCGCTGGAACGGGCGTTCCCTACACATGGATGAATGCAGCAGGTGCTGCTCAAATGGCCAAGGGGTTGATAGGAGCAGTTGCTATATTGCTTACAGCAGGCTATGCAAGTATTAGGGTCAATTTAACACTTAACTATAGAGCAATGAAAAAAATCCCAGCTATTTTGGCTGATATGAGCAAAACGTTTGGCAGAGTTTCAGCAACAGGAGCTTCTGCGGATGTGGTAGGGTACGTTTCATCAATGCTCGTTACGGTGCTGGGGGCTATCTATGTGAGCGTTCCAGGTGCAGGAGCCCAAGTAGAAGGAATTTATGAAGGCTTCAATGTGACGCTGCATGGTATTTCTGGGCCTGATAATACCACAACCCCCATTTTTTTTGATGTGAAGGATGCAGAGTATGGTGTTGATAGTGTTGGAACATGGTTAGGCTCGGGTCCGGCATGGGCTTATATTGTCCAAAATGCAGTTGCCTTATTTGCGCTTTCAGTGATCATGATTGTACATGACTCTATTTCAAAACAATTTATGAAAGCAGAAGACTTTAAAGCCAAGGCAGAGCTGGAAGGTGCAAAAGCAGCGTTGGATGACTTAAGGTCAAGAGTTGCAACAGCAGATGAAACTGAGCTGAGAGAAATTTTTTCTAGTGTGAGGGAGTTTTTTGGCGGAGAGTTCAAGGGCCTTGATTCTCTTGAAACCAGCATAACTGGAGCAGCAGCATCCATAGGAAGAATCCCGTTGGGTGAAGAGCCGCCTTCTGCTGCTAGCCTTGCACATAGGGCGGTTGTTGGTTCTGCTAGTGTTGTTGATGCTGAAGCAACTGAAAGTGGAATAATATATACGGCAGAAACAGTAGAGCAGCTTGTTACAGAACTGAAGGAAGATTTGGGTGTTGCAATACCAGTCACTTCGCCCGGTTATGCTGCTTTATCTGCAGTGGGAGCATGGTGCTACTTTAATGCAACGACGCCTGGAATTTTGGTTGCAACAGAAAATGAAAAATTAGGGGTAATTGCAAAGTGGCTGCAGATGAATGGGGCGGGAAACGAATGGATTGCAGCGATGTTTAATCTTAGCAATGGTTTATTTTGCTTTGTATATGGAAATGAAGGAATTACAAAAATTGCAGACTCTCTGGCGACATTTATTTCTAAACGCAAGCTGACGAACCCTGTAGCCATTACCAAGGCCTTATCTCTAACGTATGCGATTTTAACACTTGTACCCTCTCTTGTACAGGCAACCGAAGGTGGGGGCAGACTTACGCCCGAGAAGGCTGTGGGAATACTTGGCTCATCATTCGGTGTAAATAGTGCTGTTACCGATATTATTGCAGAGCAAGATGTGGGATTTTTCCTAAGTTGTCAAAGAGATGGCATAATGTACGCTACAGGCTTGCATCACGTAGCCAGTGTCTTTGGTTATGAGCGAGCCCGACCTTCACCCTTGACACGTGTTCAGGAGACGCTGATCAGCTTAATCGAGCATATACAAGGTGTGGTTGACAGCATACCATTTGATGCCAGTATGGCACCCCGTCAGCTTGATGAGGCATTAAGCGGGGTAAAAGATTCTGCTTCATATAAAATGTTTACAGAAGCGCAAGATGAATATATTAGTTCGTTATCCAGAGAACCCTTTCGGGATTTATAGCTTAATCTAAGGATATATTTTTTATTGATAAGTAGGGTGTATGCTTTATAATTAAGTGCTAATACCTATTGATTGGTTCTATTATGGCAGCGGGAATAGACGTAAACTCTCCCATCCCTCGTGAAGAAATTAAAGTTGACTCTAAACAGTGTTTTGAATATGAAGGTCGGCGCTATTATTTAAAAGAAGAACCCTCAATGCGTGCAAGTGGTGGAGTGGATCCGGATGCGTGTTTGAAAGAGGTTTTAGCCTCAAAGTTATTTCGTTATTTGTTGGGTGATCGTTCTCCTGTATGTCGCTTGGTTGTTTTGAATGAAAAACCCTATTCTGTTGCAAGTGAATTTATTGAGGCTACGAAAGAGTTTGGCGAAGGGGTATATGGCGCTGCATTGAAGCCTTTATTACCAGAGCTTGCTGAAGTGTTCGCGGCGGCTTACCTGCTTGGTGAAACAGATCTCAATACTCAAAGTATTCAGATTAAAGAAAAACGGGTACATAAAATTGATCATGATCGAGCTCTACAATTTGAGCACTTTCCTTTGGAGCCTGGCTCACCGATCTCGGTCTTTACCTTTCCAGCATCTTTCGATGAAATAATCAGTTGGTGTGGCTTTAGTGCCGGTACGCGAGGAGATGTACCTAGTTTCAAAGGGCAATTAGAGGCATGTAATGGGGCAGAGCTAGATGAAGTCAATGCAGCAGCAAGAAGAGTTTTTGAAAAGATGCAAGGTTTATCAGATGCTGAAATAGCAGGTATGGTAGCTGATGTTGGTTTTACAGAAGCGGCAGCAACGGTTTGGATGGATACGCTCATAGCACGAAGAGATGCATGCTGCGCTTTTATGGAAGCTGGCTCTTCAGTCTCTGGTATAACACCTGAACTTCTGGCAGCAAAAAGCCCGAGAGTGTGCAGCTCTCTATCAATACCCACGACCCCTATGGCAGTATCTCCTGAAGTTTCGGAAGCTTCAACAACGCCCATGAGCGATTTTGTTTTAGGTGCAGCACCATCAGCTGCTGTTGCTGCAGAAAAAGAACCCGGAGATTGTGCTTCGCCCTAAAAAGAAAAGAAATTTTTTACATAGGAAAGGTGTAGTTCACACCAACACTAAATACGTTTAAAGAGTTTGCATGGGATGGGGCAGATGAAGTTGTTGCGTTTTCCCAGTTATCACCAAATGTACGTTCATACTGGCCGTAAACATTTAAGTTTTGTAGAAACTCATAACCCATACCTGCTGCGGCAGCCGGAAGCCAGGAGTTTTTACCGTTGGTATCGCCATTGAGGGTTAAGCTGCTTTGTTCATGTGCTGTACCCAATTTGACGAAGGTATTAAAGCCACTGTCCATGAGATAGGTGCCTGTTAAGAGCAATTGCAGCGCAGAGTTTTGAAAGCTGCCACTGCCTGTGCTATTTGAATAGTCCGTTTTACCAAAATCGGAATAATTTGCTTCTACACCAGCTGCAACATTTTTATTTAAAGCATAGTTGTACCCTAGACTTGCACCTGCAGTATAATTGCGATCTTTAGTGCTGTAACCCGCAAGAGATGGCTTGCTGCTGGGTGAGGCCCAGCCTCCATTTGCACCAACAAAAATACCAGATTGCTCAGTTACACCAAAAGCCGAAAGGCTAAAAATACTGGCTAAGCTTAAAATGGCAATACTGGCAAGTTTTTTCATGTTGGACCTAGAGAATATGCTTAATTAATTTAGCGTATTTTCTCATAAAAAAAAGGGAAACGCAATGAGGCGGTTTTTTAAGCATCAACCAGTAGGCCGAATAGATTTTTCGGGTCTTTGATTCCTGTTGGAATGAGATCGACGTCAAGGCCAACATGATGTTCTTTTGCCAAGGTATATACGTAGCGCAAAATGCTGTAATCTTCTGTTGCAAACCCTACGGCATCAAACACGGTGATTTCAGTATTATTGTCGCGTGCCTGTTTTTGGCCACAGCACACTTCCCAAACTTCAGCAAATACAAAATCTTTTGCCCGTTCACCCAGGTTTTGAATTTCGCCTTCATGGTGGGTTTGTGGGAAATATTCAACCATAACTTTATTACGTTCTAGAATAGTGGGATCAAGCTCAGTTTTACCAGGGGAGTCTCCTCCTACAGCTGAGACATGTTGCCCTGGCTTGAGCCATTCGTTAAGCAGCACTTGGTTTTTTGCACGTGCAGCGGTTGCTGTGATAATGATATCAGCATTTTGAATCGCGCTTTGCGCATCTGTGCCACGTACCAGCTTAAAGGATTCATTTTCCAAATGTTTGGCAAAACGGTCCATCGCTTTGGCGTCAAGATCAAAGTAGGTCACTTCGGTTAAATCAAACAAAGCATGATGTGCTAACACTTGAAACTCGCTTTGAGCGCCACAGCCAATAATGGTAAGTTTTTTACTGTCTTTGCGTGCCATGAGTTTTGAGCCCAACGCAGAGACTGCAGCCGTACGTAAAGCCGTTAACAGCGTCATTTCACTAATGAGTAAAGGGTAGCCGGTTTTCACATCTGCAAGCATACCTAAGCCTACAATGTTCAAAAGATTATGTTTGGGGTTATTAGGGTGGCCATTCACATATTTAAAACTAAAGAATGATTTACTACAGGTAGGCATCAGCTCAACAACACCATTTTCAACGTAGGCGGCATAGCGAGATGACTTATCAAACTCTTGCCAGTTACGGAAGTCTTCTTCTAAATATTCGACTAAGGTTTTAAAAAAAGGCTTGATGCCCACGGTTTGTATTAACGTGCGGATATCTTGAATTCTTAATAGCATGATGAAAGTCCTTGTATGAAATATAAGTTAGAAAACCTATGATACAAGGACTAAGCAGTTTCAACAAGTATGTCCAATAATGAGAGTCTATAGAAGTACTATTTAGTCATCTAGAGCGGCGTGTAATAACCACCATGTGCTGCTCCACTATCACTCCCCATGGCCAAACCCCTTGCCGGTCTGCTGCAACAGCGCCACCAGGAGGTAGCAGAGGCTGCTCCTTCACCTTCACCTGCAGCATCAAGCTCTGCCAGTGCATCAGCATGCGCAGGATGTAAACGTCCTGCTTCTTTCTCAGCTTCCAATTTTTTTGCAAGACCCAGGGCTGCATTTGCAAGCTTAATGACTCTGTCAATACCTAGGCTTGGAATATCTAGTTTTTCCCCACTGGCATAGAAGTTTATTCTTCCTGCGCGATCTACTCTAACTTCTAAAACTTCTGCGGGGGTTTCAGTGGCTTCAGCGCTTGGAGGGGGTGGTGCACTGGCTTCGCTGGAGCCTATAGTCGCAACTCTTGCTACGTGGCCTGTTGCACCATATGTAGCCAAATCATCTTCGTCTAAATGTTCTACAGCTTCTCCAGAAGCTTCAATGTCATCCATTGCACCATAGACGCCTCCTTCCCTGCGTGAGCCTCCTGAGTGTAAGGTAGAACTTGCAGCTGCAGCTATGCCTGGTTCAAGGTCTACTGCTGCACTAGTTTCAGGTTCTGTTGTTTGCACTTTTTCAAAATGTGCAAACATACGTTCGATTAGCATTTCTAAAAAATCGACAGGATCTACCACGCCCCAAGTCCTAAGTAATTTTTCCCCGCCGGCCAAAAGGGGTTCAATAATAGCACGCAAATTTGCAAAGAAAGCAGAGGCAATAACGGTATCCATTCCTAAAACCGCTGCAGTACTTGGTGCTGCTGATCCATCACTACCAGCACCTTGTTGGCTAATAACTGTAGACACACTTAAATATCCCGCGACAATGCTTGCAGCAGATACCACGGTAGTGACCCCAAGGCCAGCAATTTGGAGGTCTTTGGTTTGATTCCAAGCGCGTACTCCTAGATCAACACCGCTATCTAAAACGCCTCGGATCATGCTTAGGGCCAAAAAATAGGACTCTGACCCCATCATGGCAATACCAACGGCATCTGGGGGATACCAGCCACTGACATCACGGACACCTTCATTGGTTGAAGGGCCCAGTAAAACCATGCCTGAGATCAAAGTAACAAGAGCCGAGGCTTTTAATACAACATCACCAGAAGCAAAAACTGTGTGAAGAATAGGATTCATGCCCTTTTGTTCTGCAAAAATTCCCATATCTACAAGTAAGGGCTGGCCGCAAATGAAAAAAGTTTTAATAGCAGAAGGTGCAAGATAGTGTAAATGTGGATATTTTTCTGCCCTGTGCGTATACTCATCGATTAATGAAGCTCTTAGTCCTGCTTGAGACCTGTAGTCAAGAGTTGCCATAAATTTAAATACTTCGAGCGTTGCTTCGCGATCTTTTCTAAATAGGGCTTTCTTTTTGCAAGTTTTGAGCCAGTCTTGGACTAACAGAAGCTCGGGGTCTTTATCCATAAATCTAAAAAACATCGAAGCAAGTGGACCCGTATATAAGCCCATGAGTACAACGCTACCTGTAGCATTTAAAGCTTTTGCAAGACCTTGTAAAGACTCGGGGAGTAAGGGAATGTTCTGTTCTGTACCTGCATATGCCAGGGCAGCAGGACCTGTAGAGAGAAGGCCACTGAAACCAACAGCAAAAACCTTTAAAATAGTAGAGCAAAATTGTTCGCGGGTGATTTTTTCTCCGCCACAGCAGCTTGCCACCAGAGCAGATACACCTTTAATTAAACTTTTTAAGAATTGCATTACAAGAGGAGGGACGTCTCGCCCATTTAATGCAACGTTAATCAAAACGCTATTCACTGCACGTAAGGCGTCTTCCATATTGGTGACGCAGTAAGTGCCAACTGTTCCTGCAGTTGTGGCTAATGCAATAAAAATTTTTCCAATTAACTCAGCAACCGCAGCCCCTGAAATTTCTTTACGTGGTTCTAGTCTGGGGCCTCGTGCAGCAGACCTTCCTCTACGACGACGGCCCCTGCCAGCAGGCACTTCTACGTAGAGTGCGTCTATCAGCTCTTTTATGGTTCTTCTTAGAGTATCATCTAGGTTTTGAAATAGGTATGCTGCTTCTGCGGAAACCAGTAGTGGCTTGTCGGCAACAACTCTTCCTCTTGCATTGAGGTGGCGCATTGGAATGGTGGGCCTTGCAGCGAGGCCTGCACGCCCCAGTTCTTCAGGCGTTGCAGTTTCACTTAAGAGGAGTGCGGTTAGTCCTGCTCCAGATGCCATTATTTCATCCTTGAAAATTATTTATCCAATGTATTATATTATTTTGTAAGCATAAAAGCAATTTTTTAAATAATTATGATTTTTAAGGTATATTTTAGCGTAAAGAATTTTTTTCAGCCTTCAGCAGGTGTGAAAAAAGGGTTATTCTTCTAATTTTGGAGGCTCAAGTAAGTTGAGCAAAGCTTCACGCAGAGGTTGGTTACGATGTACAATGGCGTGGACTTGGTCGGTGATGGGCATGCGAACGTTAAGCTTTTGAGAAAGCTGATAGACTAAATCAGAAGTATGAATACTTTCAACCACTTGACCAATTTGCTTGCAGGCTTCGTCAACTGAAATACCTTGACCCAGCATCATGCCAAAACGAAGATTGCGTGACTGTGTGTCAGAGCAGGTGAGAATTAAGTCTCCTAAGCCTGATAAGCCAACGAGGGTTTCGCGCTTAGCACCGAGTGCTTCGCCTAAACGCATCATTTCCGCTAAACCACGCGTCATGAGTGCAGCTTTGGTATTAGTGTGAAAGCCTAAGCCTTCAGAAATTCCAACAGCGAGGGCAAGTATATTTTTAACAGCACCGCCAATTTCAGCGCCCAAAATGTCATCGCTTAAATACACGCGAAAATGTTGCGATTGAAATAAGGCCTGAATGCGCTTGCCAAATTCAAGTTCTGTGTGCGCGACCACTACAGCAGTAGGGAGGCTATTTGCCACTTCTTTAGCAAATGATGGGCCTGTTAATAAAGCCATAGGGCGATTAGGTGCTAAATCTTCAACGACTTCATGTAGAAAATGGGCGTGACGGTCTAGTCCTTTGGTTGCCCAGGCAATGCCTTGGTCTGGTCGGAGATGAGGTAAAATTTTGCTTAGCACTTCGGAAAACGCGTGACTTGGAACGACAATCAACACTTCATCAGTATTCTGAATTGCAGCTTCAAGGGAAGGTTCAATATTGATATTGTCCGGCAGGTTGATACCGGGCAAGTAGCGTACATTTTCACGCTTGGCTTTCATGATAGTAAGGCTATCTTGATCTTTGGCCCACAGATGTACGGTATGTCCGTTGCGGGCTAAAACCAATGATAATGCAGTGCCCCAGGAGCCTGCACCAATCACAGCAATGTTGAGCGCCATAGTTGCTCCAGGTTACTGAATCGTTGTTCCTTCAGGTGCGCTTTGATTCATGGCTTCAAAGTTGACAGCAGACAAGTTTAACTGTGGAAAGCCAGCACGCAAGACCATGTCACCAACTGTTTCGCGAACAAAGGGATATAAAATATTAGGGCAAATCACACCAAAAGCTTGTTTCATGCCTGTCTCGTCGATGTTTTCGATTTTGAACAAGCCTGCTTGAACCAAATCAACAGTGAAAGCAACTTTACCGCTACAGGTATTGGTGCATTTTAGATGGATGCTCACTTCATAGTGGTCTTTTTCACTCAAGCTTTTTGCCTGGGTGTTAATATCAAAATTAAGTTCAGGTTTCCACTCAAGTTGAAACGCTTTTGCACCTTCTGGAATTTCCAGGCTTAAGTCTTTCACATATAAACGCAACAGTTCAATGGCAGGGGCTCCTGCGGTGTTTGTTTCGGCTTCTTGCTTTGGTGCTGCTTTTTTCTTTGTCATGTGTTGGATCCTTATTTTAATAGTTCGTCTAATTTGCCAGCGTGCTCGAGTGCGTAGAGGTCGTCACTGCCTCCAATATGCTGGTCGTTAATGAAAATTTGAGGCACAGTACGTTTCCCACCTGCTTTTTCAACCATCTTGATGCGTAAAGCGTCATCTCCTTCAACGGAAATTTCAGCAAACTCAACGCCTTTGCGTTTTAGCAAGTCTTTTGCTCTTACGCAGTATGGACAGTATGTGGTTGTGTAAACTTCAATTTTTGCCATGATAGCGCCTCCTAATTTAAGTTAATCTTTTT
>Ga0066640_10002951_pt1 | contig 10172 bp, 11 predicted proteins | sample CryGeyCG2114_020_2_FD_59505 | JGI IMG/M metagenome (GOLD analysis project Ga0066640, IMG submission 59505) | Groundwater microbial communities from aquifer - Crystal Geyser CG11_big_fil_rev_8/21/14_0.20 | ecosystem: Environmental > Aquatic > Deep subsurface > Groundwater | place: USA: Utah... | reverse complement strand
ACACACCTGCACCCAACTCCTTGCGAGGACTGTCCCTACCCGGAGCGTCCCCGATTTCCCCTTGCGAGGACTGTCCCCACCCGGAGCGTCCCCGATTTCCCAAGCAGATCAGGGCCAGAACCCGGGTGGCAGGCCTGTTCCCGAACAAGGCCTCCTGCCTCCGGCTGGTCTCAGCGGTGCTTCAGGAGATCCACGAGGAGTGGATCACGGGCAGGCGACACCTGGATATGTCGCAATTGGACGGGGAGAGTGTTGACCGAATTTACAGAAAAAGAGTTGCGTAACCCTCTTCTTGGACCGTTCTCCATATCTCATCCAAATCAACCTCGAAATAGCCATGGATGAGCCGGTTCCGCATCCCAACAACCTGCGGCCAGGGTATGCCTGGATAAGATTCCCGGCCTGGTTCAGAAACTTTTCCAGCGGCCTCTCCAATGACCTCCAGCAATCTGGTTAGGGAAAGGGCCAACTGTTCATCAGAGTCCAAATCACCTCGGTTCCGACCTTGAACAAAATCAACAGCTTTTTGAGCTGCGTTCAACATGTGTCGAAGCCGGGTGAAATCGTCAGGCAGCGACATCGTATCTTACTTCCGCAGACTCGATCACCCTTTGCCGAAAATAACGGCTGAGCTCAGCCGGGGTCCTCATGTCCGCTTTTCGGCCCATGATTTCCGAGAGCTCAATCTCCATTCCAGCCAATCGAATCAGGCCCGGCACACGCCCCGATTCGAACTCGACCAAGACATCCACATCGCTGTCCGGCCGAAAATCATCCCGGAGCACCGACCCGAAAAGAGCCAGCTTCCGAATATGATGCCGCCGGCAGAATTCAGTCATCCTCATCTGATCAAGCTGTATTTTTGATCTCATCTGATTCCAGAATATCCGATTATTGATTGCCAGAAGCAACCTGCGCGCAAACGGCTATGACAACTCCTCCCCCGCCAGGACTCGGCGCCCTCCGTTCAGCCGAGATGGAGGAGGGAGTCCTTTGCCTCGGCCTCACTTCGGGTCGGCCACTCGCCCCGACGCGGAGAGGGTCGGCCCTCAACGGTTCGGGCCGACCTGGATGTCCGCGCCGCGGAGGTCGGGGCTCTCTTCGAGCCCTGGCTCCTCCGCGTTTTTTCTGTAAAAAGATTCGAAGGAAAACGCTCCCCGTACTGGACGAGTTTCGCAACTGCTTCCTGTACGAGAATACCCTCGAAACCAATCCCCACTTTCAAGCACTTGAGCTTGCCCTGGCTAGCTTATAACACCCTCCCGCCGCTTCGGGTAACCCCTTGGTATCATGAGCGGCGATGTTGTTTCTTGCCTCTAGTCTTAGCATGGCGCTCCGCCCGTTCTAAAATTTCTCCCAGCACCGCGAGGGCGCTTTGTCGCTTAGCATATGGGGTCTCTGTCATTTTCTCGGTCTGTCGCGCAATCTTCCCATCCCCATCCAACGCGTAAAGAAATCCGTTGCCTTTCGAATATACATAGAATCTGAGGTTAAACCGACACCCGGTTTGAGCTATTCGCATCGGCAACTTTTTGACAAATGTCGCGTGATTCATCGCAACCTCCAATCCAGCAATCCCAGAAACGCTGATAGCACCCCGTTCAACCCCGAAAGAAATGTCGCACGCCGCGAGCAATCCGAACAGCGTATGCACCTGGCAACTGGGCAAAAAGCCCGCAAAAGAAAGCGATAATTACTCTTCGCTAAAGTAATCTGTATCAATTCGCTTGATGTGGTAGGTATCTACGACATTTACTCCGAGGTCGTGTCGAATCATCAACCTGATCAATTCCTTCCCGCTGATAAGAACGATTTTGCTGTCAATGTTCGCGGCATAAGTCTTGGCATCGGGGGAGAAATCTGCCGTTGTAATGAATATCCCCTTCTTAGCTCGGTGTCCCTGCAATGCCCCGGCGAATTTCTGTATCTCCGGCCTGCCAACGTTACCCTCCCAACGCTTCGCCTGGATGTAGACCACATCCAACCCCAGCGGGTCTTCTTTGATAATCCCGTCAATGCCGCCATCGCCCGATTTTCCGATAGCTTGCCCCGCATCTTTCCGGCTCCCGCCGTATCCCATCTTTACGATGAGGTCAACCACCAACCTTTCAAAAAACTCTGGTGTGCAGGAACGAACCTGTTGGAGCAAATCGCCTTCAAGACCCAGCCGCAAGCTTTCAACGGCGGCCTCCAATACTTCCTCAGGCGTATCTTCATGCACATCGCTAAGATCACCCAGATCAATCCCGTTCGTCTTTTCCTTTTTGTCAGCCCCCCCATCAAGAAACTCCGGGAATTGCTTGAGGTACTTCGCGTCAATCCTTGTAAGGTTCTGGCCGAGAACATCTTTGCCACGATTTGTGATCTGCCACAACCCTCGTCGGGGTGTTTCCAGCAAGCCCGCTTTCTTCAAGTAGCTTCTGGCCCAACCTACCCGATTCGCAAAAACTTCCTGCTTGCCGCTCGGCAAGAGCTTCCCGCGCTCTTCCTCGGTTAGCTGGAACCGATCCCCCAAGAGCGGAGCGGCTTCCCGCGCCTCCATCTCTCCTTTTTCGTCCAGCAACTTTAGAAGCGGGAGCATCAACGTTTGAAAATCAGGTATGGGCATCTATCTACTTCCCCTTTCTACTCATTAGAGCCAACCTGAATAACTATTTGGGTATTCCTGGTCAAGATTTTGATTCCGTGGTGAGGAAATGCCCAAAGGGTCGGATAAACGCCCTCGACCTGGCGACCGCGCTCAACCAGATATTGCTTTATCTCTTCGGCATATTGAAGCGCCTCGCTGTTACCAAGTAGAGCTTCGATCACTACCGGATTATTCGCACCTTCCGGCACATTGATCTCTCGATCCAAATCCACGCGTAGTTCATCTGTCAAATGACGAGCAGGTACGCTAGGCACAACCACCGTATGAGCTGTTACACCGCCTGACTGATTGAAGCTTTGCACGTTATGAGTTTCAGAAGAGGCAGAGCTTGTTTTTGCACGCAAGGCGCGATAGGCCGGAATTGCGGCCAGGGCCGCAAGCAAGATTGTAACGAGTAAACCGATTACCCACCTTTTGTTTTCAGTCAGCCAAAAGCGAGACTTGTTCTGCATTTCGTATAGAAACTTATGACCATTCGGGGTTACTGCGATTTCCTGCAAGCGTTCAACGTTTTCTGCATCTCTAAAAACCTTTGCGGTTACATCTCCTAACGAAAGAAGCCGTTTGATGTCCTGAATCAGCGCGGACTCTAGAATAGCTCGTCCTTCTTCGGAATAAGCTCTTTGGACTTCAACGGCGTTGACAGGGCGCCCTTCCGGAATCTGGGCTTTGTTTACTGCGCGAAGTGCGTTATATCGCCTGCGCTCATCCATTGCCGAATACCCGTTCCTTTATGTGGCCTTTCACGCTATATTATGTTTAAAAGTGCCTCAAGCCAAGCAAAAGGTCTGTTGAGATGCCGCGCGTACCCATCTATGAGCGAAGCCCATTCCCTGAGCACACCAAATGCCAGTGGGTACTGGATGCCCTTATCCAGGCGACTGAAAACCCTGGGGCGTCAAGGATCGTCCTTCCGATAACTGATGAAAACCACCTACGTCAACTCTTCCGGCATGAGATTATCTCGACGCTGGAGAAAATCAGGCGGGAGAATGGAGCGCCATTTCTCGTGGATACAACGCCTTACCTAAAGATGACGGAGACCTGGAAGTCCGGCGACGAGGTGCTTTCCAAGCGCACATTGTCGACAGAAGACATACCGATCAAGCTTACGATTTTTGAGGGGTTCAAAAACTGGCGAAGCGCCTTTCTCCATAGCCAAAGGATCAAGCTGTCTGATCTCACTCCCAAAAACAGGCAGAGAATCCGCGAGGTCGTTTCGGACATTGACGAAAAGTTTCAGCTTAGCTCGTCCCCCATCATCAAAATAGACTGGATTCCCGCCAGTTCAACGAGAGATGCCGACGCTCGAAGGGGTGCGCTCGACTTCATGAAGAGCAAGGGCGCGGTCAAGAAATACGAGTTTCATCATTTCGGTTTTGGCGGTGGCTACATCGAGGTCGAAATAAACGTTGAACAATTCCAACTATTCAAGACCGAGCTTCTGAAACTACCCCAAGATCAACCCAGCTCCGACACCCCGGAACCGAAAACAACCGCGTCAGAACAGAAAAAAGAAGCGCCCAGGCCATTCCAGCATTTACGGTGGGAAGCCCTCACCATTCAATTCCTGGATGGCAATAACGCAAGAATCTCTGCCGAAAACATCAAGACGCCCGCAACCGTTCACTACAAGGAGATGGGCTTCGAGGATGCCAGAGACCGCAAACCCAACCAACAATGGGAGTTTCTAAAGCTTCTCGCCATGAGAGGCGGGGAGTTCTCCTGGGATGACTCCGAAGCGAAAGACATCCTGAAAAAGAAGAAACAGCTTCTCTCGAAAACCCTGCGAAACCACTTCGGCATCAAAGGCGATCCGTTCTATCCCTACAAAGAAAACAACTCCTACCACATCAAGATCAACCTGACCCCCGAATCTGATTCTCGGTGATTTTTCGCCGCTCTGGGTGAATATTCACCCGCGTTGGTGATTTTTCACGGACTTTTTTTAGCCCTGCCCCTCATCTCACAGCTCCGTTTTCCCTAAAGAAATCGGCTCTGGTTGGTGATTTTTCGCCATTAGTCATAAAGGGCATTGCGCGGCACCTTATGGCTGAGTTTAGCGAAGAGTTCCTTCAACGGACGATCAAGTTCTGGCAACCCCGCTACCCGTACCCCCTCACTCTTGAGGATGCGCGGGAGATCGCCGAGAACATGACAGGGCTTTTTCGGCTCCTGGATGAACTGGACAACCACGATGCGGACGAAAAAGAAGCAGACGCATAACGGACGGCTCTTCAAGGCCAAGCGGGCTTACTCCTTTGCCGAAATCGCCGAGAAGCTGGAAACCCATGAGCGGACGGTTCAGAGATGGCACAGAGAGGGGTTGAAGACCCTGGAAGACCACGCCAGGCCGTTCTTGGTCATGGGACAAGCCCTGCGAGATTTCATGAAAATGCGCCGCCAAAGCCGAAAGAAGCCCCTCAAGATCGGGGAGTTTTACTGCCCCAGGTGCCGAAAACCCCGCAGGAGCCGCTCCGACCGGCTGATTGCCCAAGCAACCCAGCGGCGGCTTGGGAAGACCCATCAACAAGTCCTGCTCCGGGGCGTCTGCGAGGTCTGCGGCCAGCCGCTTCTTCTCTTTTCCTCCGACCAAAAGGCGGCGGAATGGCCGAAAAACGGCCTGATCTTCACGGAACCAGCAGAAAGAATAAACGGTAGTGAAACTGGCTCCATGAATGTTGACATCCTGAAAGGACGAAAAGATGGCAAAAGTAAACGCCAAGAATGAGCGGGTGAAGAGGTCGTTTTTCAGGTGGTTGAAGGAGGCCGACGGCTGTTGCGATTCGACCGTCAACAACATCGAGAACGCCATCCTGCTTTGGCAGGAGTTCTCCAAGAATGAGGATTTCGCCCTCTATGGCTCCGATAAGGCGATTGACTTCAAAAAGTGGCTCGGAAAGCGGGCGTTCCGGGAGAAGCCGATCTCCCTTGTTACCTACCATGCCTATCTGCGCTACCTGCGGAAATTTTTCGGCTGGCTCGTTCGGGAAACGGGCTACCGAAGCAGAATCAAGCCCAACGCGGTGGACTACCTCAAGACCACCGAGAAGGAGGAGCGGATCGCCACTCAATCCACCCCGCGCAATTACCCCTCTCTGGATTACGTCAGGAAGCTCGTTGATTCCATCGAGCCGAAGACGGAAGTTACCCAGCGAGACAGGGCGTTGATTTCCTTCACGCTTTTGAGCGGGATGCGGGATAAGGCCATCGCTACCCTCCCGCTTGGGTGCTTCGACAAAGAAAAGCTGACCATCCTCCAAAACCCGCGAAAGGGGGTCGAAACCAAGTTTTCTAAGCTGATCCCGACCACCCTTTTTCCTTTTGACGAGAAGATGGTGAGCTTCATCCTCGGCTGGGTCGGGTGCCTTGAGAAGAAGGGGTTCGGTTCTCAAGCTCCATTGTTTCCCCGCTCCAAGTTAGACCAGGGCGTGGACAATCTCGCCTTCGAGGTCTCTTCGGAGGTTGAACCCGTTTCTTGGCAAGGAACGGGCAGAATCCGGGAGATTTTCAAGAGGCGATCCCAAGCCGCGAATCTGCCGTACTTTCCACCGCACACATTCCGGCACCTTGCCATCAATCTGGCGTTCAAAGCGTGCAGGAATGGCGAGGAAATCAAGGCCATCAGCCAGAACTTCGGCCATGAGCATATCGCCACAACCGTATCCGTGTACGGCAACTACACCCCCTTCCGGCTCACGGAGATCATCAAGGGTTTGGACTTCTCAGGCAAAGAGCGCATCACATCGGACGACACGCTGGAAAAGATCAAGAAACTGCTTGCCGGCAAAGATAAGGTGCTATAAAATGCTAAACACAATGGATACGATAGACCGCCTCGAACATTACCGCCTCGAACACAAAATCACTCAGCAAGAGCTTGCCAGAAAACTCGGCGTCGCCTTCACTACCGTTAACCGCTGGCTAAACCGCCGAATCAAACCCAGCAAGATACAGAGCTTCCACATCGAAAAACTCTTAAAAACAAAGACACGAAAATGAAAGTTATTAAAACGCCTGTCGTCAAAAACACCACGCCCGATCAACTCATTGTTCGTAGGGAAAACGGGAAAATCTGGAGCCACATTCGCAGGAAGTATTTGGAAGAAACGCCCGAAGAAATGGTTAGGCAGGAATATCTCTGCACCCTCATTAATGAGTATGGTTTCCAAATTGACCAAATGGACGAGGAGCGTGAAATCACCGGACGCGGTTCAGGTCATGCTCGTGCGGACTTTGTTATCTGGCGAAGCGTTCAAGAAAAGCGCGATGGAAAGAATCCCCTCATCATCGTTGAATGCAAATCCGACAATATCACTATCAAACCAGCCGACTACAAACAGGGCGACAATTATGCCCGGCTTACTGGTGCTCGATTCTTTGCGACCCACAATAATCGAGAAACAAAGCATTGGCGTGTTCGGCACGATGAAATGCCAAAATCGCTGGAGGAAATCAGCAATATTCCCCATGCCAATGCCAGCGATAAAGAAATTGAAGAATTGATTGCCAAGCTTAAAGTTTTTAAGGAGGACGAGTTTGCCGATCTTCTGCATCAGTGCCATAACGTCATTCGCAACCGCGAAAAACTAGACCCCGCCGCCGCTTTCGACGAGATTGCCAAGATCTTGTTCGTGAAGGTTTACGTTGAGCGCGAGCTTCGCGCTAAACGCCAGCGTGAAAACCTATTTACCGCCGATTTTCTGGACAGGCAGATTGGCAAGCATCCACTCAATACGCTTTTCGAGCAAACAAGAGAAGCTTATGCGGACGACAATATTTTCGAGAATGACGAGGAAATCCGCCTCAGGCCAGCGACGGGGCGTGAAATCGTCAAGCTCTTGGAGCGCTATAACCTATCGGATACAAGCGAGGATATTAAAGGCATAGCCTTTGAGCGCTTTCTTGGTCGCACATTCCGGGGAGAGATTGGCCAATTCTTTACCCCTCGCACCATCGTCGAGTTTATGATTCGCATGATGGAGCCAAAAGAGGGTGAAATCATTTGCGATCCTGCCAGCGGTTCGGGTGGTTTTCTTATTCGTTTTTTTGAAATTGTCAGACAACAAATCCTCGCAAATGCAGATGCCGAGTATCGAGCATTCAAAGCAGAGCTAGAAAAAAGAGGGGTACCAGATACAAGAAAAGCCGAGGCTCTAAGAGAAAAGTTTGGAGAAATTCAAAGCGCCCTAGACCAACAAACTCCAGGCTCGCGCCTCTGGAAACTCGCCAACCGTTGCATTTATGGGACGGATGCCAACGAACGAATGGCACGAACAAGCAAGATGAACATGATTATGCATGGCGACGGACATGGTGGCGTGCATCATCACGACGGTTTTATTAATGTAAACGGTATTTTTGAGGGACGCTTTGACAGCATCCTTACCAATCCACCCTTTGGGGCATATGTCGAGACTTCCGATATAGTGTATGAGGCAGAAATCAGTCCCGAAAAATTAAAACAGTACAAAGAAGAACACGGAAGACTCTATACCGAAGCTATAGGCCGTGTGAGAGCAGCCGTTGGAAAACCTATTGCAAGTCTATTTGAATTACCAAAAGGCGAAAGAATTAAAACCCAAATCCTGTTCATTGAACGATGTCTAGATTTACTAAACGGAAAAAATCCAAACGCGACTGTAGGCATGGTTTTGCCAGATGATATTTTGTCAAACAAGAGCTTTCAATTTGCTCGCGATTATTTATTATCCAGAGGATTTCTGAAGGCGATCGTCAGCGTTCCGTATGAAGCATTTAAGGCTAGCGGCTCAAACACAAAGTGCAGTCTCGTCTTCTTCGGAAAAAAACCCGAGCAAACATTTGACGTATCTTCTCTGCCAGTTTTAATAGCCACCTGCAACTCTGTTGGATTAGACTCATCCGGCCGCGCAATCGATAGCAATGATTTACCTGCCATCCTGGCTGCAAAAAAGAACAAGAAAGTTCCCTTCGGGATTCTAAGCAAACGTCCGGGGATATTAATTGCGAAACATGCCGTTCTAGATCCCAAACGCCTGCTTCCTGAATATTATCTTGCCGAAGAATATAAAAACGAGAGCGGGCGCATCGCATTGAAGGAGTTGTGCACTCTGCGCAACAAAGTTATCGAGCCGAAATCAAACCCGGACAAAGAGTATAAACTTCTCTCGGTGCATTTTGATGGCACAGTCTCCCTGAGAGAAACAAAGCTCGGAAAAGAATTTAAGTATAAGCAACAATTTGAGGCACATGCGGGCGACCTCGCTTTTGCGAGAATCGACGCCATCAATGGAGCAATAGGCCTTGTTCCGAAAGAACTTCATGGTTCAGTCTGCTCCCAGGAATATTACATTCTTAATCCGAAGATAGATTCTTATCTTCTTTGGAAATTGTTGCGGGAAGAAGGTGCGCTCGCGCAGATAAGAGGCCTAGTTTCTGGCATGACGGGACGACGAAGAATCAAGCCCGATGACGTTATGGACTTGCGTGTGATAAAAATCAGTTCGAGCAATATGAAAAAGGCTGAGAATGCACACGCAACAGCAAGGGATGCCTATCATCGCTGGAAAGATTCGGAGGTTCGGCTCCAAAGATTGATCGAAGGATTCATTGGCGAGTAGCTCACAAAGACGATGAAAGCGCTTCTCTACATCAGAGTATCAAGCAAAGACCAGCGGGATGGTTACTCTCTCGATGCTCAAGAAAAGCTGGGACAGGAATACGCCCAGCGGAAGAATCTCTCCATCGCCAAAAGCTGGAAGGTGTCGGAATCGGCTTGGCGGAGCGAGCGCACCGCCTTCAATCTGCTTGTTGAGTACGCCAAGCGGCACGACGAGGTGAAGCACATCATCTTTGATGTTACCGACCGCATGACGCGGAACGACTTCGATAAGCTGAAAATCTATACCCTCATCAAGGAGTACGGGAAAACCATCCATCTTGCGCGGTCGAACAAAATCTTTGACCGCAACTCCGGCTCCGAAGAAGAGTTCATGCTGGATATTGAGGTGGCGGTTGCGAAGAAGCAATCCAACGACATCTCCCGAAAAACCAAGATGGGGCTGATGGAGAAGGCCGAGCAAGGGCTGTACCCTTCCGTCGCCCCGCTTGGGTACAGGAACAACCTCGTTACCCACCTGATCGAGGTAGACGAAGACCGCGCCCCCTTCATCCGCAGGGCGTTTACCCTCATGGCTTCTGGTTCCTATTCGCTGGACATGATCGCCAAGACGCTCTACCAGGAGGGCTTTCGCGGCAAGAAAGGCCACCGCGTGGGTAAGAGCGGGATTGAATGGCTCTTGAAGAACCCGATCTACTACGGGGCGTTCCGCTGGCGGGGACAGCTTCTGATGGGGAGCCATGCGCCCCTTATCACGAAAGACCTGTTCGACAGGGCGCAGGACGCCTTGCACGGCAAGGCGCGACCCCATGCGAGCCGTCGCGGGTTCGCCTTCAACAACTTGGTTGTCTGCGGGAAGTGCGGATGCAAGGTGCTGGGCGAGATCAAGAAAAAGCGGTTCGTTTATTACCACTGCACGTT